>JGI10211J14876_10000090_pt1 | contig 32012 bp, 42 predicted proteins | sample Etolagsediment_FD_14876 | JGI IMG/M metagenome (IMG submission 14876)
GCAAGGGGGTAATGGTGGATATATTTTACCAGTACCTGAAGGACAGCATGTTTGGTCATACCCATCACAATTAAAACAGTGTTCTGGTTCTCCATATTGAGTTACCCATGAATCTAATGTTCTCCAATCATCTGGTGTTGCTTCTGGTTTTAGAGGATTTTCACACCTAACTTGAAGCTCCATATATCCTGGATAAAGTTCGTATGGTGGAGTAAAGCAGCAAGCTCCAGCCCCACCCATACCAAAAAATATGTAACTAGGATCCCCAGTTCCTAAAGGTGGTGCTGGTTCTTCGTCATCTCTTACTACCACAGGTCCAGAAAGAAAAAGAAATGGATAGCTTGTTTCTATTATTCTCCATTCTACTGGAAGAAGACATGCGCAACAGCAATAAAAACCTTCTAAACCTTCTTCAGATCCTAGTAAGGTTGGTTCCCAGCTATCGCTTTTTAAGCTGAAACCACTACCATCTTGACCTGCCGACCCTAGTAAGACGAATGACATTGGTTTTAACTACCTTGCCATTTATACCATCCTCTATTTGGCATGTAGTCACCCTTTTCATCTTTTCTTTTTGGGAAGAGAGTTCCTCCCTTTTTATGTTGACCAAACGCGAGAGTGGCACCACACTTCGTGCATTTTAGCTCATAATACTCATTGTCTTCTACTGTTCTTACGGCAAATCTAATGTTCGTATTTTTACACATACCACATTCTGACTCGCCAAAAATTTCTTGAATAGAAGACAATTCTTTAAAAACTTCTTTTTGACCTTCGCCCTCAACTTCGAATTGTAGTGTATCACTTACTTTATATGATGCTTTCATTTCCAGCCTTCCTCATATCCTAAGATGGTTTCGGGTATATTGCTAGTATCTTGTTGATAACTAGATAACTGTCTTATAATAGATACACCATTGTTATGGTCAAGTTTATCAATATCTATTGATAAATTCACACTTTCTAAATATTTTATAGCGTTTATATTTAATCTTTTACATAGAACGTCCATAAAATTTAACTGATTATTTGTAATCTTACCAGCATTATGACCATCAATATCGTCTTCTATTTCTTCTGCAATTTCTTCAGCAGCAACAACTTTACGAAGCTTTAAACCTCTTCTAAGAGCCCTTCCTTCAGCCCTTGTTTCCGCAACAGCCACTGGATGATTTCTGAAAATCTTATCACAATTTCCCCAATATACGTCTGCAGCGCCATTAACAGTCCTGGTTTTAATATGATTGTCCATATCACAATCGTTTAAAACATATGTCACAGAATGAACCACAGTAGCTCTATTGCCATTATTAGGTTCTGGAGACTGAGCAATGGTTGATGATGAGTCAACAACGGTACATTCAAGAGCTATTTCAAATATTCTACGCAGACCATCTGTAGTTGGATTGCCTTGAATTTTTTCATCTTCAGACAAAAGCTCTAAAACATAATCTGTCCATTCAATATCGTTAATGCTAGGTTTCTTATTTTTACTCATTGTTGTCCTCTATATGAAATAATTTTTCCTTTGAATTTTGTATATATCCCAAAGTTTTCATTAATCTATCAGCAATCAAATGCGCTCTTGCTTTGGAATAGTCCTTTGTCTGTTTTATTCTAATCAATTTCATTCCTTTGCCAAGTATAAGTCCCGTTTTCTTTTCGTCGTACCTTTTATTTCTACTTAAAGAATCCTCTCCCCACACAGGCTCAAAATGAGAAGGACCATCAACTTCTATTGCTACATTTTTTTCTGGAACATAAATATCAATTTGAAGTTTAGTATTTGCTAAAACTTCCTCTTTATGAAATTCCGGTTTGAATCCACCTTCTATTAAACTAGCTAATAAAAATTTTTCTAATTTAGATCCTTCTACACTAGATTTTCTAATGGCTATATGTGCAGAATGTAGCATATTTTGCTTTTGTACTTCATCAAGATTATCCCATCTTTTTTTGCTGTCTAATTTTCTTTTTTTTCTTTCTTTTTCAGATAGACTGTCCCATGCATTATAGACACCCATAGATATTTTATTTTTCTCATTTTCTGTTCTACTTTTGCCCATAGTAGGATGAACAGCTTTTCCTTCACTCAACACATTTTTTTGTGCTTCGCTTTTAGTTCTAATTGGTATATTGAATTTTATCGCGTCTCTTCTGATTTTATTTGGGTATGTATCGTATTTTTGTGCTATTTCACCAAAAGACATTTTTTTTTCTATATATAATTGATAAAGAAGTTTTCTTTTATTGGTGTCATTCATTTGCTGGTACATTTAAAATATCCTTTATAGACTTAATATTCTTGATATCATCATACTTTTCTTTGAACTGTTGGAATAATTCTAGATTATCATAGATGTAATATTTATGGTGCGGATATATTTGTGGTAAATCAATCAATCCCTCGTCCATAATAATGACATCTTTTGCATCGCTGACTAAATAATATGTATTAAATTGAGGAATAAAAACATTATGTTTTACTTGTATTTCATCACAGTATATAGCATAATTGAATTCTTTTTTAAAGTCATTGTTCAAAGACAACATTAACAATTCTTTAAAACACGCACTATCATAATGAGTCTGATTGAATTTTGAACAAGCCAGAGCTAAATGTCTTGATACATATTCATATTGTTGTATTTTTTGTGTCATGATTATCCTATATATTGTTGTAGGGATTTTTTACTAAAAATAAGATGAGCATCTTTACTTTTTATGTCTGTTTTTTTACAAGTTAAGTTTTTTGATATACAGCTATTGATTATTTCAAAAATGTATTTGTTCTTATCTCTTTCTAAAGAAAAATTTTCTAAAATAAAAGATTTTGCTTTTGTGTTTATACAGTTGATACCTATATGTTTGTTTTCTAGACCAAAAAATATATTTTGTACATAATCATTTTCGACAACACACCCGATTTGAAGATCATTATTTTGTTTATGTCTATTTCCTACACAACATATATTCATATCACATTCTGTATTATTTGCAATGGTATCAAAAATTGCTAGATGATTTATTATTAATCCACACTCTATATTAAATACTGTATTGTATTTGGCAAGCTCCAACCCCTTTAAAAAGCACCCGGCATAATTTACATTTTTCTTATTTAAATGGCAGTATTTTATATTTAATCTTTTGTTTTCTATGTATTTGATAGTTTTATTGTGTTCTATGTTGTTCACAAAAATAATTTCATAATCTATATTATTACAACTTTTTTGTATTGCTTTGTATTGTTTGTATAAAATTGTATTTTTCTTTATGCTATATATTGCTTTTGATCCTAGTGATTTTATCCCACTATCATAATATGGAGAGCTTATAACAAAACTAATTTGATTCATTTTTTATTGCTGTTATTGAGTATTCGTAAGCGTTAACATAAAATGTCGATTTAATCTTTAGGGTCTTTATTTGACTTATCATAGAAATTATTTCATCTAATGTATAGCACAATATTCTTCCAGGATGATAAATTATTCCCCTAAAATGAGATACGTCTAGATGAAATTTAGAACAATACCAACACATTTGCAATATATCTGGACCTTTAATGTGTAACTGTCCATTGTCTTCTAATTTATTTGATATTTTTTCTAGTGTTTCCGGAATTTGTTTTATTTGAAGATAATCAAGAAGATCTGCTATATAAATATTTTCGTACACAGAACTTAAATCATTTATTTCATCAACAGAATAATATCTATAGTCCTTTGGATGTTCTACTTCTTCGTCTATTAATATTGCTATGTTTTTTTTCATATTAATTTTTAGCCTTAAAAGTTTTTTGTAATATATTATTAATAGCTTTTTCCCACATCTCTATATTGTTTATGTTAATTTCTATTACTTCGTTACACGCTTCTTTTCCCCAAGACATTCCTATCGTCTCGGAAATAGATATTTGATAATGTGTTATTTGTGGCTCTGGAACTTGTGAAATATTTAAATTATCTGGCTTTGGCTTGTGGTCTACAATCAAAAGAGGACTATGATAATAATAACATAATCCTATACAAGTATCCAAGATATCTAGTCTATTATTGCATATAATAAGATCTATATTCTTATGCGAAAAAATTGATTCTTCTATTGTAGCAACATTTGATGACCCATATATGCTATTCAATATTTTAATAAAAGGCTTGTTATCCGAATGAGAATATAAAATATTCTTTTTTTTGTTGATATTTTTTAATATTGTATTATATACTAGCATAGTAAGTCATTAATATTGGATATGTCATATTTTTCTAGTTGCTCTTTAGTTATCTTATCGCTACTATATCTGCCATAATAGGCTTTTATCATTGTGTCCCTCAGACTATTGCTTTCCATAGTATAGTTACGACTATAAAGACAAGAAGAAATATTGCAAGCATACGCATCAACTTTATATATCTTTTCAAAAAATTCTGAAGCAGCTAGTTTTTCATTACATATTATATCCTTCTTTAGCAAGGCTGCTAAGAAAATATTATTGTTATAATCGTCTGTTCTACAACAATCAATAAAGCAATCTATTGAATTATATAGTTTAACCGTTGATGTTTTATCGTATATTCCATTAAAAATATGGGGCAAATTTTCTTTTCTATTTATGTTAACGGAACGTGCTATTTCATTAATTCTTTGGTTGATTTGGTCACTATCTTCCTTACTATCTATGCCGATTGTTTTAATAACCAATCCACAATTTTTATTAACCAAACTATTTATGTAAACATATATTAGTTTTTCCCAATCGTATGTATCATTAAAAGATACTTCTGTATAGAAATAATATTTTTCTCCATTTGCCCAATCTAATTTCTCTTTAGTATTATAATCTGTATTATTGATATCTATATAATTGGGACAATATGACACATTACACATTAGGTTTTTGGATAATAAATATAAAAGTTTTCTATATTGTTTTTGAGAATTTACTACGATTTTATCGGCAAAACACATCTTAGTATTTAGTATAGGTTCGTCAATAATATTTGATGCTGGATATATGGCAATATGTTTTTTTATTGCTTCGTTAAAACAATAAAAATTAGGATCGCAGTCTTGTATACATATATCATAATTATCAAGATTATTTTTTTCTAGCTCCAATAAATCTTCTGGGGTTTCGTTGAAAAATTGTCCAGGATAATATATTGGTACTATTCTAAGTAAATGTTTTTTCTTGTATAGTCCCCTGATATTGTTTAAAGAGGACCTTCCCCTATTTGACTCTTCGTTGTAGGGTCCTATGTAAAGAATTTTTTTATTGTCCATATTTGAGAAATTCAGAATTATCTTCTATGGTTTTTGATCTAATTTTTTCTAATAGTACTTTATGGTTTAATAGCGCTTCTAGATTAGCCTTTGCCGTCTCTATTTTGTATGGTACTGTGCTATTTCCCGTATTGGCGTATCCATTATTTAGATTCATTACCATAGTTTGAATATATGGTGTCTTAAGCAGATGTGGGCTTTGTAAGACATCTTTAACAATATCGTGAACAAATTGTCTATTAGAAGAATAATTCACTTTTAGTGATGGATTAACAGATAATGGAACATTCCACATATTTTTAGGTTCTAATGCATCAAAAATATCTATATACCTATCTGTTGTTTTGTCCCAACTATATTTTTCTATTATTTTTTCTCTAATCAGCTTCTTTTTGCGTATTTTGTTTTCTTTTGTGTCTTGCATATGCTGTATGATTTTGACTACAGCCTCGCTGTCATTAGGTATTGCTCTTAAAGCTCCTGTATCTAACTCTTTAAATAGAGCGTATGATATTTTATCTGCTTCTAATTTATCTGTAACTTCGCTCATAGCACTATAATCAACCGAACAAATAGGAACACCACATGATGCAGCTTCTAGCTGAGGTATTCCTAAACCTTCACATATAGCATATTGAATATAAAGATCAAATAAATTATATACGTTTTTGAGTTGTGAGTCTGTTAATCCTTTTACTACGTTTGGCATATGGGCTGCTTCGTTTGAGCAAAATGGACATATTGCTTTAGCTCCCTTCCATGTAGACGAATGTACTTTTGAACACCTGTCGCAATAGTATGTAAATAATACGAAGTTATAAGCCTCATACTCCTGCAACAATGTGGGGATGTCCCATCCAGATCGTTCTGGATAGCTTGTATGCAGATACAAATATACATTCGTTTTTTGGGTTAATGCCCTAACTTGTTTAACTATACCCATTAAGTTGGGAATTAGTTTTCTTTTTTGATTTCTCATAACAGAACCAACTACATAAGCATCCTTAGGAATAAGGTGATGAGCCCTGTTTAATGTTGAAGAATAATTAATAGGACGAAAAACGTTTGTATCTACTGAGTCGGAAACACTTGTTATTGCGTTCATTGTGTTTCTAGATTGTTTTAGATAGTCTACAGCCCAATCTGTATGTCCCAAAACTACATCTGCTGTACTAAAGCTTTGCAACCATTGCATTTGTTGTGGTGTAGAGTCTACTGTTGGTGCAATGACCCAATGAAAATATGGCCTAAGTAAAGAAATGGATTGATATTCTAGCATCCAGGGATCTCTTATATCAAAAACGATATCTGGTCTAAAATCTAATACTATTTGATCGAATCTCCATTTTCCAAAAACGTTGGCTGGGTCTTGGTTGTATATTTTGGTTGCTTCTTTGTCTCCTTCTGTAGCATTTGGATAAACCTTCCAAGGCACCGACTTAGAATCTTTTCCACTATTAAAACAGCTTAACTCTGCTATATCGTATTTTCCAGTTTTGTGCAATCTAGACAGGATTTCTCTAGTATATAGACCGAATCCTGATTTGGCGATATGATGTTCACCAACCATTAATATTCTTTTTTTTCTCATATACTAGAGATCTCCTATTGACTAGATTAATTAAAATTAAAACGCTACTGCTTCTTCTTGAGATTGAACAGTATCATTATTCTTTTTTAGCTTAGTAAGCTTAGAGAAATTATTGACTCTAACCTTCATGCTATTATGCTTAACTCCGTCTTTTTCCCACTTATCATTGCGCATTGATCCTTCGACAAAAACCAAATCCCCCTTTCGGAATGATTCAGCAATTAGTTCAGCTCCAGAATCCCAAGCTTCGCAAGGAATATAAGAAACAATCTTATCCTTAACACCATTGTTTTTGGTATATTCTCTAGATACAGCAACAGTAAAATTGATTACTGAGATAGACCTATTACCATTATCAATAGTTCTTAGCTCTGGATCTCTTGTCAAATTACCACGTAGAATTACTTGATTCATAATCAAATCTCCTCAAGGTTCAAAAAATCTCACTAACACTTATTATTGTATTCTCTGTCCGTATTTTGTCAAGCTTGTGGAATAAAAATCTTTTCTGCTATCAAACTATCTTTTTCCTTGGATCTTGTACCTTTAATTATTACAATATTGTTATCAAATAGAATATTTTGATAGGTTCTATAAGCTTCTGGAAAAACTATTACAGAATCTAAAACTCCGGTATTGTCTGACATACTAACAAAGGCCATTTCAGCACCTTTGTTTTTACCAGATTTAGTTTTTACAACATTGATATTCTCTATTTCTCCAGCAATTACAATATGTTGTTGATGTGTTTTTAAAAATTCTCCACAAGTACAATTAGTGTGCGAAACATCATACATATCAATTTTTGAGCAGGATATTGAGTATCCCAGTAATTCGTATTCTTTATCAGATATCCACTCTATTGAATCCTCTAGGTCAAATGGTGGCTTGTCTATCGAATTAATATGGCTTTGTACAACATTTTTTCTTCTGGTGGTTATTTTATCTTTTAGAAGACTATTTAGTATTTTTTTAAGATTTGAATTATTAGTAATGTATTTTTTACAAATCTCTATTTCTTTCTTTGTCAGATCACTAGCAATAGAGTATTCAAATAACATCTTATTTCTACTTTGATTATAATGATCCATAGCTCCAGAAGATATCAAGCCTTTAACTGCTGTACTATTAATATTTAGTAGTACATTAAACAACAAGTCTGTCCAGCTTGTATTTTCTATTACTGATTCATCTGTCAGGGTTAAGAGTTTATTGAATACGGATTGTCCAACTCCTTTGATGTCTGTTAGTCCAAAGTATATGATTTTATTCTTTAATACAAAATATCTATTGAGTTTTCTTATGTCTGGAGTAGACACATGAATATTCATTTGAGAAGCATTTTGAATCAATTCTTTAATTTCTTGTTGAGAATCTATTTTATCTTTAGCAAATTTCAAGTATGAAGCAAAAAAAGTTCTAGTGAAGTGAGCTTTGCTGTATGCTGATAGGTATGCGTTCATGGCATAGCTCACAGCATGTGAGTTGGACGTTGCTATTCCATTAGCATAGAATAAATGTTTATCATTATTTACTTCAATGTCTTTTGTTGGTTTAATTCCAATTTTGCTAATTCTTGTAATTTTTGCATTACGCATTGTTTTTCTCCCAGAACTTCATTTTCCCAAAACCTTATTAATTTATGACCATGCTCTTGACAAAACTGATTTTTCTTTACATCTCTGTATCTGTTTATTTTTTGAGTATTTGTTTTCGGTCCATCTGGATAAATTTTTGGATTACTATGAAAATAATCTCCATCTATTTCTATAAGAACATTATAACTAGGAAGATAGAAGTCAAAAGCCCAACTTCCAATTATATATTCTTTTTCGTATTGTATGTTATTTTGTTTTAATATTTCTGCAAACTTTCTTGCTGGCAAAGTATCTGTTTGTGGAAACTCTCCATTTTTTATTCTTTTTAGTGTTGCTTGTCTCATTAATTCCTTGGAATATTCAGAATGTTTATGTCCTGTATGTCCATGTATATTTCTTTTTTTTGCTGAAATAGACTGCTTTGTTTTTGTTTCTTTTTTTACGATTCTTCCTGTTTGTTTTTTAGACATTAATTTACCATACTCTGAATTCTTTTTATTCAGACCTATGTTCCAGGGTTTCATTCCAAACATTGGATTGGCTTTTCCCTGTCTTGTTGTCTTTGCTTTTTCAGACCATTCTATTACTCCTGGGTTTCTTCCACACGCAAGTTTTGACCATCTAAATAAACTACCATCCTTAATTATTTTTAGTTTCTTTTTACATTTTTTACAGGGACATTCAGGACCTTCTCCAAAATACTGTTCTTTGTTCATTTTGTGTTCATTTTTTAGATGTAATAAAAAATAATCTGTTTTATAACAGCCTCTTTGTTTGTATTGTTCACTTATTTCTTCTATTGTTTTTCTACAAATACGACAAACAGAAAAGCTTATTGGTGTATACATTAGTATGTCTCCTATTAAGAAATCTCATGCTTATTCATACACCATTATGTCTAAGTCCATAGCAATAATTTCCCATAAAGGATGTTTTTCTCCATCGTTACATAAAAATTTATGATCAAGAGTACACGTTATGGTATAATCTCCATCAAGCTCTATTTCAAATACTTCTTTTTTTCCACTGTCAATGACATCTAAAACTTCCGTATATTGATCACCATCGGATGTTGGACATAAGACCATATCTCCAACTTTTATATCGTCAAGGGTTTTTATTCCATCGGGCGTTTGAACAACTGTTGATGGGTCTAAGCATTTATTAAATGAATATCTTTGGCTTTTTTCAATCCATGAAAAAATCTGATTTGCTTGATCTTGAGAGATGATATCCATTTTTTGGCATCCAGACAAAAACTTATCTTTAAGTTTAGCCATTTCGTCTGCCTTTTTTTTGCCGATGGCTTTTCTAAGCATGTCTGCTTCTTGTAGGTTAAACCCAGCGAGATCTTTAGCTATTTGCATCGCCTGCTCCTGGTATACCATTTCTCCAAAAGTATTAGATAAAATTGGCTCCAGAGATGGATGAAAATAATCTACGGACTCAAGGCCATTTTTCTTGTCTATAAAGTGAGAACTAACGGTTTTCCCATCACGCACAACTTCCAAACATCCCGGCCTCATAATACTAATTAGTGCAGATAATTGTTCTATGGAATTAGGCCTGAGTTTTTTTGACATACTTCTACCAAGCCTAGACTCTAATTGAAAACACCCTTTAGTGTTTCCGCTAGATATCAAATCCCACGTAAGAGAGCAGTCCAAATTGATATTATTGATATCCGGATCAAAAATTATATTGCCTTGCTCATCTAAAGGGAATTTACATCCACATTTTTTATATTCAAAATATTTGGTCATGCAAAAGAATTCCTAAATTTAATCTTTTTTGCTTGATTTCTATGAAGCCTTAAAAACCTTGTTAAAATTTCTGCACAATCTTGAACATCTTTTAGTGCGTCATGAGCATTGTCTTTTGACATACCAAAATAATCCCTCATATTATCCAAAGACAAGCTTTTTATTTCGCTGTTGTTCTCAAACCACAAAAACATCAAATGCATAAGATCTAGTTTATCTCTAGGATGAAAAATATTATTGCTTTTATCTTTGCCAACATTTTTATATTTATTTGCTAACCTATCAATGATAGGTATATCAAATCTTAGTATATTGTAACCAGCTGCTATAGGGGCTGAAAACATACTTTTTCTAGAAGATCTAGTATGATATTTATCTAGATAGTTAATAAACTGGTTCCAAGATTGTTTTTGAGAAGGATACTTTTTCCAATTTTCTAAAATTTCAGTTGATGTACACTGTTGTGCTTTTGCATGAAATTCTAGAAGATCTATACCATATTCATGACTAGGATTTTGGTCTAAAAGCTCAGGCTTAAAATTAATATTAAATTCAGAATTAGGAATGATTTCTAATTTATCTGGATCTATCATTATGCAGGCCAATTGCACAGGACTACATTCGTTTGGATCTTTACCGTCTGTTTCGAAATCAAAAACACATATTTTATTTTTCAACAATTCTTACTACCTCCTCTAGTGGTCTAAAAACAGCTGTGGTTTTACCATCTTGTGTTTTTGCATTTAGTTTGATTTTACAACACGAGACTCTTTCTTCCTTTACTTTAATATATCTTGTATTAACCTGTCCAGCCTTAATAAAAATGTCGTTGATTTTTAAGTCTTTAAATTTCATTTTAAACTCCCATTTTTAGCATTTCGGAAACATTCATAATTTTATCTAGGACTGCGACTCCTAGAATATCAAATTTAATTACCCCTATGCTTTCGAGATCTTGCATTTCCATACCAGCTATAAGATTTTTGTTTTTTGTATCATAAACCATAGGGCAAATATTTGTTAGTGGTTCTGGGGCTATTACCACACCAGCAGCATGTTTGGATTGATTTGTTTTTGTTCCTTCTAGTCTAATAGCTTGTTCAAAGCGTTTTGACAAGGGACCACTGAGATTTCCATCATCATCTATAGAACACCACTCTTTCAAGTCCTTAGCCTTGTTCTCTAAGGCCCACTTGATAATAGATGCTTCACCATATTCTTTTTTCATTTCCTGTAATTCATCAGAAATTTTAGCTTCATCAGGAATGTTTTTAGTGATCTTATTCATGTCTTCAAATGATAGGTTTCCGTATACTCTGAGCACGTCTTTTAAAGAACCTCGACCTTTCATGGTATTAAATGTTAACATTTGAGAAACTTTGTCAGATCCATAAGTTTGCTTTATATAGTCAATTATATTTTCTCTTTTATCAATTGGAACATCGATATCAATATCTGGCATGGACACTCTATCTTTAGTATTCCTGCCAGCATTATAGAATCTATCAAAAAGTAAATCATATTTCATTGGATCGATAGATGTGATTCCAAGAAGATATGACACTAAACAGCCTGCTGCGCTCCCTCTCCCTGGTCCCGGAAGCCAATTGGACTGTCTTATATGATGCACTATGTCTTGAACAATTAAAAAATAGCTAGATAAATTTGCTCCATGAAGCACATTAAATTCATATTTAAGTCTTTTAACATACTTATCTTGTTCTTCTTTAGATAAACTATTAAGGTTATGACTCCTCCATCCTGTTCTACACAAATCTCTTAGGTAGTCTGAATCTGATTCATATTTTTTAGGAAATTTAAAAGGAGGAAGTACGGGATGGCTGAGTATATCATATTCCTCACATAAAGAATCTACATAAATAGTATTGTCTATTTCTTCTTCTGTGTGTAGATAGGACATTTCTTCTGGAGATGGTATATAATACTTATCACTATTAAAAAAACAAGATAGCGGTACGGGCATGTTGGTCTGTAGTTTGTGATTTATTTGAGATAAAGTAGTCTTCATATTATTACAAAGCAGTATTCTTTGATCTACAGCATCGCTCTGATTTGCGTAGTGAGCATCTGGTGTGCATATAACCTTGGCGCCCGACAGATCTCCAAGAGTTCTTATACATTCTGTTAGTTCTATCTGTATAGAATTAATGTCTTTATCTATTAATTGTGCTTCTAGAAAGACATTACCTTGACCAAAAACATCTGTTAGTTTATCTATATGATTTTTTCCATTCTTTTTCCAATCATCATCTATAGCATCATTAGTCATTACCTGTCTTGCTAACGTAGAACCTAAATGCCCAGTAATGGCCAATATATTTCCGTCAAGCAAATCCCCAAGAGTATCTAAGTCAAGTCTTGGCTTATGATAATATCTATCTGGATTATTGCTCTCAGATACAATCTTTATTAAAGTTTTCCATCCTGCTAAATTTTTTGCCAAAACAACAAGATGGTCAAGTTTGGTGTTTTCTTTATTTTTTTCTTTAGAACAAGATTTAGATATATATAACTCACAACCTAAAATAGGCTTGATGTTATTTGCTCTTAAGTGACTAAAAAATTGAACAGTACCTGAAATTGAACCATGATCGGTGATGGCGCATGATGACACGCCAATATTTTTACATCTTTTTACAATATCAGAAGGTTTACTAAGTCCATCCAATAAAGAATAATGCGTATGTACATGGAGGGGGACGTAATTTTTCATTCTGTACTTCCAGGGGCTTTGTAGTGTCCTACATTATAGCCGGGAACTGTGTATTCGTCAACTGTTTCTTTCAAACCCTTGATGCTAATGTCATGTGCTACCTGTTCGCATTTAGTCATAGGACTACCAATGTTGCAAGTCTGTCCATCTCTATATTCTATAATAGGAAGAATATTTGTTCCCTCAAAAGTGGTTTTTCCATAATGGCATAATTTTGTACATTTCCATGTTTTGCTTAATTTAGGTTGGGTAGTAGACTGTATTTTTTTGAATTTTTGTTTAAGTAATTCTTCTGTTTTGTATAGGTCTTTTTTGTCAAAAGTCATACTAAAAGGACCGCCATCATTGATAAAATAAATAGTAACAATACAGTGTTCTATTTCTGGATAAAGTTTACTGACGGCATAAAAGTATATCATTAATTGTGGATCAACCTCTAGTTTTTCTTGAGTCTTTTCTTCTCCTGTCGCCCAATTAAGTCTACGCCCTGTTTTCCAGTCTATAATTTCTAAAGTATTTTCGTTGGGTTTTGTTATAAGATCTATCGTACCTTTAATAGATAGCTGCCCTTCTAAAGGCCCGTCTTTTGTATCATACTTAAATTTAGCCCACGGCTTATCTATTGTAATGTCAAATTGTTGTTCAGGATACAGGATATTTCTATTTCTTGGATCAAACATGCCATTTTCATAATTGATTGCTTTATATGTCCATTTAGAACAATCTTTAAAATCTATGGGCTTCCATTCGTGGTGGGTAAAAGCGCTTGTGTAATGGGTGTAAATAGAGTCTATAATACCGTCTAAATCATAATCTTGAACATCAACCTCTCCAATGATATCATCTATAAAAGTTCTGTTGCCCTCTTGAGTATGGTATTTGATGAAAGCTAATATTTCCAATACCTTGTGGACAATAGTTCCTTTGTCTGCTTTTTTGTTTGAAGGTGATCTATATCCTAAAACATAATCGAATAAATATTGTTGTTCACACATATTATGAGTATTATATGATGAGCTTCTGAAATATGTTATTATAATGGTAGCACCCTCTTATCTTTTAGGAATTGAAATATAAGTTTATTTTTATCAACTATTTCCATATCTTGGTTTTCTATTATCAAATCAAAATGAAATGGGTCGTACCTATCCTCATCTAACGCTATCTCGCTTTCGTGAGAAGAGTTGTAAAGGTTTCTATTAAGTTTTACTACCAGGCCCCCAGCATTTTTAACCGCTTCAACCTCGTTAGGAAAACGACAATCAGCAATCAAAGATAATGGTAGGTTTTCGTCTTGTATTTTCCTTATTGTAGCATCAGCCCAAACGTTGTGTTGCATTTTTCTAAACACATTAGTTCCCACATATTGCATTACTTCTCTAGCTGTCATGGTTTTATTAGTATCGGGCCATAGACAATTAACTAATTCATTTTTATTATCGTCAGAACCATAGCACTGATCATATGTTAGACCAAATATATCAATGCACATTTTTTTAAGAGGATCAGCAAAGTTATATATTGCCGAATTTTGTTGCGTGGTTTGAGAAAAAACATTAGCAGTAAATTCACATGCAGTAGTTTTACCAGATTGTTTTCTTCCAGCAAATGCTATAATCATAAATTTTCCTTTATAAACTGTTTAATCTGAATATCAATTTCTTCATTTGTCATTTCTCCTATATCAGATTTCGATATTTCTGGGAAAAATAAACGATATGTGTTTTCACACTTGCTTTTAATTTCTTGTGCCGCTTTTTTTCCTGCTTCATCATTATCCATAATAACAAATAATGTCATAGCGCCAGAAGAATCCAAAATCAGTTTTTGCCTATCGCTCAGATTACATCCAAAAATAGCTACACTATTATGTATATTATTTTCTTCTAGTCTCCAGACATTGCCTGGACTTTCTACAAGAATCGCATAACTATCTTTTAAAATATATTCTTTTGCATGCCAAAAATTATACAAGTGATTTTGTGACTTAAATCCATAGCTGTGTTTCCATTTAGAGTATTGCCATTGTTTTTCTTTATCTGGACAATAATTTTCAGGGTCGTGGAAAGAAGAACAAATATCGCACTTATTAAAAATACTCCTTCCTGTACATCCAATTAAATATTGAGCGGATTGGTCATATACTGGTACTACAACTCTTTGATACATTGGCTTTTGAGGATTGTCACAGAACCCAACATCATACTTTACCAAAACACTTTCTGTAAATCCCCTGTCTATATAGTATGTTGATGGTATTTGTATATTATTTATTACTGCTTGTCTATTGATTTTATTTTCTATTAATGGTTTTTCTACAAATCTATCTACAATTCTTGCAAAATTGTTTTTGTCTTGCTTTATCGCACTAAATACCATTTCTGTTTCAATCTTGTCAGACACTAACGACTTTGCAAAATTCATAGCCTCTTGAAATGAACACATTTGGTCTCCATCTTGACACCAATTATATTTCCTAGAAGATAAAACCCCTCTTATAAAACCCAAAATAGAACCCTTGAAATATTTTTCGCATTGATGAGTTCTACATTTCCAATTCCCCCTATATGTGTCACCCTCATAATACAAATTAAGCGCAGAATCATTATCTCCGCCATGTATAGGACAAGGCATAGTTAGCATTTTAGAATTGTCCCTATAATCACATAAATCTAGCGAAGATAACACATCTTCTATATTATCGCAAAGAGAATCGCATATTACTTTTAGTTCGTTTTGGCTATGCGAACGGTATTTCTTCTTTATCATTGTCAACTACAAATCCTTCTTCTTCGTCCATATTGCTATTCATTAATTCAAGTTTAGTTTTGCCTTCTGTAATTTTGGCACACCAGCCCTTCATATTACAGTTGATATAGTCATTATCGTCTAATCCTCCTCCGTGTCTACTGATAACAGGTATTAGTTTTCTATTCCCAGCAGAAGGGCCATCTTCAGATATTTCTTCGTCGCTTTTTCTCTTAAAGATAGTAAAGTTACTACACAACCAAATAATTCTATCTGATCCACTAGCAGTATCAGTACTTTCTTTTGTTATGCCATCTCTATTTAATTGGATAAATGAAACTATTGGTATTTTGTACTTACTGGCAAAATTATGTAAGCTGGTCATCATAAAACCAAGTAGTTGATACTCCTTCATATCTGATGATAATCCTTGAGTATCCATAAGTTTTAGATAATCATAGAACACAACGCAATCCTTAGCTGTGCCATCGTCATTCAGTCCCACATCTTTAATTAGCCACCTTTTCATAATAGACAGTTGCTCATCAAAAGATTTGCCAGCAATAGATTTGTGATAAAATTTCATTTTGCTTAGTTCTTCTGCTGCTTTGTTTATTTTATTTAGCGAAGCGTGGGATTCTGCAAATTTACCAGTCTCTATCTTGTTGATCTCTATCTCGGTCATCATAGCAATAAGTCTATTTATATGGTCTACTTTGGTCATTTCAGTATCCATATTTAAAACGGGGATACCTCTCTTTGCTATGTTTAAACCCATGTTATCAGACAGTAATGTTTTGCCTGTTTTTGGTCGTGCTGCAATTACGTTGATTGTGCTTTTTCTTAAGCCCCCTCCAATAGATTGATCATATACAGGAAAGCCAGTAGGAATACCTACTTGGTCTATTGGGTTCTCTATTAATTCTTGAATATATTCTTCTAATCCTTTAGACATCTGCTCTGGGGCAGCATCGTCATTATTGATAAGATTAGTAAAGTCAAATATAGGATCTTCTGCTAGAGAAATAATGTGAGATATTGTTTCTGATCCATTTATGGAGTCGATATTCTTTTGTGCATCACCAAGCTGTTTCTTCAAAAGTCTAGCTATTTTTAGTTTACATATTTTACTAGCAAACTTTTTTACGTTGTCTATATGTATGGGAAAATTTAAAACAGCCTGAAGATGATGCAGTTCTTCCTTTTTAGCAAAATAATCTGAGTATCCTAATTCTTTAGCTTGAGAAAGTATTGAGGCTATATCAATAGCAGTAACATTTTCTTCACATAGTTTTTTTATGCAATCAAAAATTAGCTTATTACTATCTATTGTAAAGCATTCAACATCAACAATATCAGAAATTTCCAAATAAATATTATCAGTGTATTTGCAAATTCCAGACAATACGGCTCTTTCAGCAGCAGTATCACTGAGACTCATTGATCAACCTCCAGACCTAGAACACGCATTACACTTATACCTAGTTGGTTCATTGACTAATACCGGATTTATTTCCTCTTTCTTGCCACATACACGACAAGACACCTTAATAGTATTGAATGAACGGGTTCTTGGACAGGGATCTAGAACCTTAAGTTTTTTATCAATTGCCGTATCTTCTTTAAACATATTTCTTTCCGGCATACTATCAAATTTATTTGTTGAAGTCGTCTTGGTTTTTTTTATATTGGCTACGATACTATTTTTGGTTGGTGTTGTTTTTCTTGTTGATTTTTTCTTAGGCTTCTCTTCTTCTGTTGTCTTTTCTTCTTCGTCATCAACCAAAGCCATAAGTAATTTATAGATTTGTTCAACTGTTTCTTTTTTATTGCTCATTTCGCACCTTGTTTCTTTGTATGTTTAGCAGAATGTCCGAAAGATTTTTAATTCCATTGGCCATGTACTGTAGACGATCAGCTCTCATTTTGGCATATTTTTTTATTTTATTTAATGCGTTGGCATTGTCATTATGCTTAATTGCTTGAGAAGATTTTTCAACATAGCCGTATCCTTTATATGAATTGATTTCATCTGCTATTGTTTCCTTAATATTTTCTTCTGCCCAATTACATCTTGCCAATTCTCTGTTTAAGCTTCTTTGAATATGAAAACTAAATTGTCCTAATCTGTATGCTATTTCTCCACAATCTTGTGGTGTCATAGTCTCTAAAACTTTTCTGTCCATAGAAAAATAATGCTCTAATTCTTCATTAGCAAATTGATCGTTTTTATATTGAGGTAAACCTATGCCCTTTTCATACTCATCAAGTATTTCGTCCCACTCTTTTACTTTATCTTTAGTGTTCATTTAATCTATCTTCCCATTCCTGTATACTTAGATTATAAGGCAGTTCAATATAAGTAATGAAGTTTTTTTCACACCACTCTTGTTTTTGCCTGTCTTTTTTCTGTGCTTTGAGAAAATTTAATTTTGTAGTATGGTAAAACGGAATAAACTTATAGTGCTGTTCGCCGTGTACCTCTATACATTTTTTAATCATTGGGATATAAAAATCTAAAAACAATGTATCTTTTCTATTTATAGGTATAGATACTTCTTCTAAGATTTGTAAAGTTGGATACTTTGTATGTAACAGTCTTCTTGCCTGAATATGATAAGTCGATTTATTTGTGGCTGTTGCTTTTGATATATATCCTTTTAACTGCCATTTTTTAATATTGTCATCCAGATCAATAATATCCATTATAAACCCAACGCTTGATTGATTTGTTGAGACAAAGAATCATAAACATCGCCATTATTTATTAAAAAGTCTCTTGCTTTTTCTGCTCCTTGAAACTTAGGATTGTCTTCAACAGTTGTGAAGGTATACCAAGCCCCACCCTTATTAATTAAGCCAATATCTACAGCAAGATTAAACAATTCCATATACTTATCTATACCTTCTCCATACCTAATATAACTTGTGGTTGTTGCTCCAGGAGGCCCAAGAGCAGAACACACCACTTGCCATTCAACCTCTTGTCCTATTTGTGTGTTTTCTTTTCCTAGTAGCCAAGGACTAAATCTTTTTGCTCTTAGCTTAATGTCTGTTTGATAAGCAATAGCCTGTCCAGACTTTTCTTTGAATTCAGCACCATATCCAGTAGGATTTCCCATAAGATGTGTAATGCCTATTACTATATTTTTATTTACAGGAATAACATTGGCAACTTTTCTGCAAAATTTTGCTAATAGCTTTGCTCCATCAGCTCTTTGCATTTTATTCATATCACTAGTTATTTCTGCCTCTGTACATAAAGCAGAATATGAGTCTATAATTACGATGCTTCCTGGCTCTTGATTAATAATTTGTTCAGCTATTTGTAGGTATTCTTCTGCATGTAAAATTTTCCCTTGAGTAGAACCTATCAGGGTAAATCTGTTTAAGTCTAAACCCTTAATTCCCTCTATATCTCTCTTTTTCAATCTACCTTCGATGTTTAGATAATACACATGTCTAGGCTTTTCTAAGCTTCCTTGGTATTTAGGATCCAACGCAGTTGCGGCTAAACTTAAAGAAGTAACTGTTTTACCACATTTGGGCTGCCCAGTCAATACCACAAAGCTACCTTCTGGAACACCACCCTGCAATGCCATGTCGAGTGCTGGACTAACTGGGATAACTATTGTTTGTTTTTCTTTTATAGAATTTCCGGAGAGCAATATGTCATCTCCAAAAGTTTTCTTAATTGTTGCTTCAATTGTCATTCTAAATCCTTAAGTTTGGATATGATATTTTTCTTTGTTTTTCCTATCATGTATTTATTGTTTTCTTTTCTTTCATAACTATTATTTAAACTAGTGTTTTCTGATTTAAGCTTTTCTTGTTCTTGCTCTATAATAGCTATTAGATGTGGAGCCCTCAAGGAATAAATTTTTAAGCTTTTCGGGCTATTTAAAGCTCTTATTATTGCTTTGCAGTCATATTTTTTTAAAAGTTTATTAGCAGAACCTATTTGATTTCTATAGTATGATGCCCAGTCTTTATGTGTCCAAAATCTATAATGCAAGTCTAGTTTATTTTTTTTTGCATAGTGCTCGCATATAATCTCTGTAATATATTGTGCAGCACTCACTTCCTTATTATTTGAGTACTTTGAAATATATTTGTTATTCATTAATTTTGTGGATACTGTGGCTGTGACGAGATACGGGTGTAGATAATGATTTTTTAAATGCGTCTGCTGTTTGAGATGCTTCTTTTGTCATTACTGCTACAGTATTATTTCCTTTAGAGTCTGTTTTCCTAATCATTAAATCTTTAGATTTCAATGGTCCTGATTTAGTAGTTTGTATAGCATTATTCTTGTTTGGTTTACAGTTTTTTTCGATGAATTTATTTACAACATCTGTAGGTATTTTAAGCTCTTTAACAATTTGTGTAACTTCATTTCCTTCAGACACCATCCATTGAATAGCGTACTTTTGTGATTTATTTAGTCTCATAGTAACTCCCTATTTGCGTTATTGAGCCATGCAATATTTTTTGTTCTTAAAAAGGATATATATAAGTCAAAAACTTTTGAATTTACCCTCTTAAAATTAAATTCGTTTTTACCTATTTTAGCTAAGACTTTATTTGGTCTGCCCTCTGAAAATAATCCTATAGGATTATATACTCTATTATCTAATCCTATTTTTATAAGGTGTTGACCATTGATGCTTTTAGCAAATGTATTTTTTGTTTCCCTATTCTGTCTAGTGTTGCCATCACTATCTATAAAATCCTGCATTCCAAATACAGTGTAGAATTTATCTTCTTTTTTTTTAGTGTGTGTTATATTAGATCTATCTACGGTAAATTCTTCAAATTCTGTCATAATTATCTCCACTTTACTTTATTCTGTTTTTTAATCCTAGACATGCCCTTTGGCAATTCTTTAGCTAAGTCATTATCTTTATATTCATTATGTTTTTTATCTAATGCTATTCTTTCATCTGAAGAAAATCTATCACGATTACGATTAGCTAAGTCTCCTATAGTTTTTAGTTCACTATCGGACTTTTTCACAGACGCAGATTGGCTTAGAACATCCTCAATATAATTTCTTCTACACGTTTTGTTGCACTTCTTACATTTGGTTTTTTCCTTATAGTCACGTATACTAAAAAAAAGTTCAAAAGCTGTATCGCAAGTTTCGCAAAAATAACTATAATTCGGCATTATCCTATCAAGTCTCCTATGTAAGTATGCCATTGCTCTGGTAGGTCATGCAATATAGTATCCAATTGGTATGCTAATGGCAAGTATTTTAAAGTTTTTTTTGGAATAAAAGGCTCTTTCTTTAATGGCATATTTGCTTGTTGTGGTGTTTTATTTGATTTTTTTAAATTACAATGAATACAAGCTGTAACTATATTTGTCCAACAAGTTGGGCTACAGCTTTCTTTCCAAATTGATTTTGGTATTACATGGTCATATGTTAATTTATTTATAGAAAACTTTTTATTGCAATATTGACACGTAAAATTATCTCTAATAAAAACATTTTTACGTGAAAAATTAACATCCTTATTGAGAATCTTAAAATACTTTTTAGTTTTAATAATAGATGGGATACTTATAGGTCCATTACAACCAATAACTGTATCTGTATTATGATATTCTATAATGTCTATGTTTTCAAAATAATCGTGACTATATCTAAAAAACCATATCATGGCTTTTTTCCAATCTATGATTTTTATTGGAGTATAGTCAGCATTTAATACTAGACAATTTTTATGTGTCATTGTAATTTGTAAACGATATCCGCAATGATTGGATTTCTAATGATATCTGTAGTTTCTAGAGCAGAAAAACCTATATTTTTGGTATCTTGTAATTTATTTATTATTGTTTGAAAACCACCCTTTTTTCTATCTTCTAAATCTGACTGTTCAGTATCTCCAGTAAGAATCATTTTACTATCCATTCCAATTCTTGTCAATAGCATTTTTAGTTGATCGTAAGAAGCATTTTGACATTCATCTGCTACTATGAAAGCATTATGAAAACTTCTACCTCTCATAAGGCCAAGTGGAACTATCTCTATTTGATGTGTATTTTGTAATTTTCCACGATGTCTATCAGATAGAAAATAATTAATCTCATCAAACAATGGCAACAAATAAGGATGCAATTTTTCTTCAGCTGTTCCAGGTAAAAACCCTAGTTTTTCTCCAGCTTCTACAATAGGTCTTGTAATTATTACCTTTTTAATTTTGTGATCAAGCAAATATTCTAATGCCATACCAACTGCGATATGTGTTTTACCAGACCCAGCAATACCTTGACAGAAAGTAATAGTATTTTCAGCTACTGTTCTAATATACTCTTTCTGATTAATTGTTCTAGGCTTTAGTCTATTTTTAAAACCTACTATAATTTCTTCAGGTTTTTCAAATCTGTCTTTTTTATTGTCTAGAACACTAAAATTTTTATTGGTATTATTGCGATTTTTTCTTTTTCTCAAGGTAACCACCTTTCAGGACAGAATAGGTTTAAATTAAACATGCTCCACCAGCACAACTAATCTCTTCTATTCCAGCGGTATTGTCCTCGGTTTCATGTAGTTGTGTATAATCAACCTTGGTAAAACTATTATATAGGTCAGTATAAATTTTCCAATTATATACATCTTTCATACAATAAGTTAAACGCCTAATATCGTCGTTAAAATACTTTTTAGCAAACCTCCTCATTTTAGTGGCAAACATTTTTTTATCTTCACCGTCTTTGTCTGTTTCTTGATTTAATGTCATGTAGTCACACGATGCCCACAGGTTATTGTTGAAGGCGTTCAAGCCCAATTCAATTAAGCCAGAACACCACAACGCAGCATCTCCATATTCTTTAACAATCTCTCTGCTTGTATAAACAGTAGTAAATGGCGCCTGGGGATAGTCTTTGTCTCCGCTTTGAGGAATAAGACTGATACCTGCAAAATATTTGCGATTGTCATAAATATATTTGGTTACATCTTCCCATTCTTCTGTCTTAACCGTAACAGTATTGCTAACGTTGTGACAAAGATAATCTTGAGTACATAAAGATCTATTTTTACCTGACTGTACCCAATTTTTTTGAGTATCTTTAACAACTGCAAGCATCTCTACGGCAGGAAGCTGATTTTTTAATTTAGAACCATCTGGAACTTCTATTGGGAATTTAATAACTTCATCAGTATTATTAGCAGACCAAGCAGATTTCTCACATGCATGAGGGTTATAGCTTTTAAAATATTGATAAGGAGGCTCTAGCACGTTGGCTTGTACATGCCTAATATATCTTTTTGCATGATGTGGATGTATACCTGAACTAGTGCCAAGCATAGAGCTAGATGTTCCCTCTGGCTTTAAACAAGTAACTCTTGCTGCCTGATTTATTTCTATCTTTTTAGACATTTCTTTGTTTGTTTCTACAGCAATTTTGGCACCAGCTTTTAATACCTTTTCTGTTAGTATTAAATCGTGCTTTTCCATTATTCCTGTCATTGAAACTCCAAGGAGAGCCTCTCTCTCGAAAATTTCTTCACTGTTTTTACCCAAATATTCTAATCCTGTAAATCCAGCCTGTAAAGTACCTATCAACGCAGCTGCTTTGCATCTTTCATAAAAATCATCTTCATCTGCAATAGAAGAACAATTAATAGTGCTAAGATTGCATCCTTGCCATCCTGATTCTCCTGTTTTTTCATTAACAGGCCACAGCGAGATTTCAACGCAAGGGTTGAAAACCATTTCTGTTGAATCGCCCCAAATAAATCCTGGTTCTCCAAATTCTTTAACGCTCTCCATGAGATTTTTAAAATCTTCATACGAAGTACCATCTTTTAATAATAATGCCGAATTATTGCTTCTGGCTCTCTGTGGATTATCTATATACCAATTGCCGGTTTTAGCCTTTGCCATTTCTTCATCGTCTGCGCTGAACAAAGCCAAAGACGCACTTCTGCGCACGCCGCCCGATAACACAGCATCGCTACTGTGCATAACAATATCATAAGCATCAATGGGTCTGAGTTTTTTTTGTTCATTTGCTACACACCTGTCTAATAGTTCTCTAATTTTTTCTAGTCCATTTTGTAATGGTTCAAAGCCTGGGGCTTTTCCAACACCAGACGTTAATGGAGAACCCTTTGGTCGTATTTGAGAATAATCAAAAACTATATATTGATCTTTATACTCTTTAAATTTTGGTTCACTTGGCTTATTAAAATAAGAACTTAGCAACACACCAAGAGAATCAGCCCAACCCTCTATACTATCTTCTATTACATATTTTACGCCCTTGTCTTTGTCTTTGGGCGTTTGAGAAAGTGTTGGTAGTTTTGATACATGGTGTTTTTGAACACTAAAGCCGGTACCGCTGCCGCACAATAATAGCCAAAAACATTCTTGAAAAAACCTTAAACGATCACAATAACTTGCTGTACAATTATATAGCTTTGAATTACGCTTTAGAATAGGATCGCCACCAAATTGCAAACACCTTTGACTACCCAGAATTTTCTTCTTAAACATCAAATCATATGCCCAATTTATTTCTTCGGCAATATTTTTGTCGGCATATTTGGTATGCATCATATTTCTCACTCTGTCTACGGCCTCTTTCCAAGTTTCTCTGCGACTTTCACTTTCAATCCAACGAGCATACTTACTAACAAATGTATAATTTTGAAGTTCATTTAGTGCCGACATATTTACTCCTTAGAAATAATTGACTTAGCCCTTATTTAAGAATGATTTGGTCATATGATATGATAAATCGTTAGTTAGAGGAAGCAAGGGCCTAATAAAAATATGGGTTATGCTAATAACATACACCGTTAAACAAAGATGCTAAAACGTTTTTTAAAAATCTATTTTTCTGATCCAATCGAAGTCTGGTGTAGTGTACACGATTTGTATTTTAGTTTGTTTGACAAAAATATCGAACCTTTCTTTTTCTTTATCGTCAAATAATTTTGTTCCATGACTATCTGCCATTACTACCCTGGTGATTCCTTCTTGCCATAAAGCCATGATGCAATCATTACAACTTTGACCAGTTACATAAGCGATACCATTATCTGGTCGTATTACGCAATTGCTTAGAGCATTTCTTTCTGCGTGAATCATCCATGAGTATTTTTCTGGACGAGAAGTAGGCAGAAATGAATCATTCATACCTTTAGGAAAACCATTATAACCAACACTTAAAATTCTGTGTTGTTGATCTGTAATTACGCAGCCGTGTTGAGTGTGTATATCGTGACTTCGTTGTGAAACAACTTTAGCAAGTCCGAGAAAATAGTCTGTCCAGTTTGGTCTCATATAAGTATTGTAACCGACAGTAAATAGATAGTCAAGAGCGTCTTTTGGCCACAATAGACTTGTATAGTCTTTTTTCGGGTTTGTCTAATAAAACATTTTGAATAGGCCATACTTCAATAATATTTTCAATTTTCCATCCGATACTACTTATCATCCTATCTATTGTATCTATGCTTAAACTCCACCAAGTTCTTTGGAAATTATTAAATGAGGGCATAAAAGTAGAGCCATTTTTATCAGGAAAAGGATTGATTAGTACAGCAAATTCTTTAACTCTATATAGCATATTCATTAATACTAATATCGGATCTCTAACATGAGATAACATGGTACCAAAGACCGCCCCATCGAAACTTTCTAAACATTCTGGTAAATTATCATATATATTGGCGCGATATATTTTGCATTTAGATTTAAATTTTTCGTATGCATAATAATAGGAGTTATACATTTTAGTGTGACAATTCAGATGTTTTGCTGGAATATATCCTGGATATTTTAATACATCCCAATAAGAACCATCAGGCATGTCAAAAGAAACTACATCAGCACCCAATTTCTCCATCTCAAACGATAGGTAACCAGAGGCTGCTCCCACATCTATAACCCGCTTACCTTCATAATTAATATTGCCTAAATATTCTTTTATACAATATCGAAGATCCCAATTTCCGTTTACCATAGTCCCATCCGGAAAATCAAAAGAGTGATAAAATTCGCAATCTTCTAATTTAATATTAGTTTTTGGTTGTGTGTACATTAGTATTCGTATCTCCATTTATCAATAACATATTTTTCTTTATCTGCTACTATATCTATTAGTTCTTGGTTATAAAAATCTTTATAGATATAGTCTTTGTTCTTGTTTAGTTGTAATAATTCTATATTTTGAATATTTAAACTATTGCAAAATGTTTTGAAGTCATTTTGTAAGTTTTCAAATTTCTGAATATTATTTACTATACATTGACCATTTTCTAAAAAATAATGAGATTGATTAGCAATGGAATTTATATAGTGTTTTAAAATTTTTTTATCACAATTATCATAATGTTCTTGAACACTTAAAATACTTTTTAATGCTTTTTTATCTAGTTCATTTATTATTGTAGGGTTTTCTGTGCAATACTTTATGTGTTTATGTGTCCACATAAAATATGAAACATATCTCTGCCAAGGATTTCTTATTCTTACATAGGAAACATATTTGTTCCAATCAAAACCAGAAGCTAATAATTTATGCTTAACACTACTAGCAGAATCATGAACATAATACTCTTTATCCATTGATCCATTACCAGATATATCTATATGAATATTAGATCTAAACAAAGTGTTTAAAATGGATAAAGTTCCCGTTTTAGGTATATTAATAATAATGAATTGATGTTTGTGTGAAATAATCATATTATAGTAATTTTCATTTTAGTCATAATGATAAGTCTCTATACGATAAGCCTTTAAAGGAACGTTGAAAATTTTGCTTGGCCATATTGTGAATCCAGACCCCCAACTGTAAATACTGTAACTAATATTAATTTTACTGTTAATTAAACATTCTAGATCTAACGCTAAACAATATGCTTGATTATCAGAAAAACTATGAGAATATGCTTTCGTATATTTTAATAATCCAGGCTTACAAGATGAATGAACACTATCAAAATGTGTTATTATGATTTTTGAATTATTTTTTTGAGAAACATACTTTTTAAACTTGTTGCAGTCTGATAGCAATATTATTTTGGATAAATTATTATCTTCTAAGTTTCTTTCAATCAAAAAATAAAGAAAATCAAAATCGTGTTCAATTTCTCTTAAATTGTAATTATTCAGTATGTTCTGTGGTATCTTTTCTGAAGTTTTTTGAAAATTAGGAAGGGTTTGTCTGTCTCCTAGTCTGAAATGTATTGTTCCATAGTCTTGTATTTTATTAATTGTTTTTTTGTGTTTTGTTTTTATTTTTTCGCATACTATAAGGTTATTTTTTAGAAAATTCTTAGTATCATCAGGTATGTCATAAGATAGAATTTTTTGTAAAGGATTGTCCCCATAAATATCTAAATAGTAAGAAGACATTAAAACTGGATTTTTATTATCAGGTTTTGTCTGAGTAGTTTTTTCTGCTATAAGATTTATAATACTTTTTAGTCTATTGTTGAATGGTCTATTATTCTTTTGTTTAAAAGCCAATTTTTCTACATCTAGTATATAATCCATATTATATGATGATTGTTCACTAGAGCTGATATATTTTCCTATGGTGTGATATTTCCAATCTATAGAAAAATTAATGTCATATTTTTTACACAAGGAGTGAAGATGGACGGATCCCCTTAAAAAATCTCCTATACCACCACCAAAATTAGTGTGGTATGTATTAATTATTTTCATTTAACTATTTTATTGTATACCAGTAGGGCTAAAACAGAGCCTCCGACACCCATAATAATCCCCCCAGCACTTAGTACATTCTCCATCCCCAATAAATAAGATATGGCTCCACCCGCATAAGAGCCAGATACTCCTAGTGCTACAGTTTGAAAAAATCCCATTTTTTCTTCTCCTGGAACTATGCTTTTGGCAATAGATCCTACAAAAATACCATATATGCACCATATAAAAATATTAATCATTATTTACTGCTCCTATGAGAGTGTGTACTTCTTTTTCAGACAAATCACTAGACACCTCTAAAATAGCATTTTTTAATTCGTTTTTATATTTTTTGTAATCTGCTATACTCATTTTTTGTCTAATTATTTTTTTAAGTTTTAGGTTAGTATACCAACTGTTTTTTAATCCAAGAGATCTAAATTGTTCTTTATAAAACGAATCTAGATCATCGCCATGTAATTCTTTTGTTTTGTTTTTTTGACATTCTTGAACAACCCTGATGGCTGTAAAACATATACTTATAACCATTAATAATGCTATTATGCTGCCAAATTTTTGATCTGGTTTGATGCTGGTTTTATTAAGAATTTTTGTTCCTATAGTTTCTAGTTCCGTCATAATGATTTAACCCTAGAGAATAATTCTAATAAGCAATAAATAATACACCATTATTCGTATTTTTTTCTATCGTCAAAATATTGAGCTATTTCTTTGATCAAGCTGGGCTTATATGGTATAGAATATAGGTTATTATTATCCAATCTTAGGTCTTTTGAGGGAGTAAAGTTATGTTTTACAAGTATATTATTTCTTGAATGATATCCCCTATACTGTAATTTTCCGTGATATAAATGTTCTAATGATCCTTGCACATAACCTATATTTCCCTGAACATTTTCATAACTATCCCATGCCCATAATAAAAATTCTTTTCTGTAAGGTGGCAATAAATCTATAATTGTCCTATGGTTCCACACACCCATCCAGACAAGTAATTGTAAAACATCAGAATTGCCTACAGGATCACAATCATAGAGATGATTATCTACAAGAATATTTCTCCTAAACGCCCAAGCAAAGCCTATAGCGGGAAATTTTATGTCTAAGTTATCAACTATTTTTTTCCCTAAGCTATAATTATTGTGATAAGAATTTATATATGGTTTTTCAAAACAGCGATCAAATAATTGAACAACTTTATATTCTGATAATGACTTTTCTGTTTGTTCTAGTAACAAATGGTTATGAAAAATAACATCTGTGTCTACCCAAGCAATACTGTCTACTTGTGGAGGTAGTTCGTCTATTGCTATATTCAAACACCTTTCTTTTTGCCATAAAATATTATTATAGTCTGCATTTATTTTGATACTATCGTCTATAAAAAATTTTTGATTTGGAAGAGCTAACTCTACGGTGATAATATCGTAAGGAAATTTTTTTCGAAATTCTATATAGTTATTTTTTATCTTGGTTGAGTTACTAAAATTAAAATAACAACATATAAACTTTAACATCTATCCTTTAAAGATTTTTGTCTTTGGTGAAAGACGCTCATCTTTACTCTCTGTTTGGATATTGGATTCTTTTTCTGGTTCACAATAGCCACAATCAACCTTAGCTATACCATCTCCACTAATATACCACCCCTTACCTTTACATACAGGACAATCTTTGCGTTTGTGTTTTTTAATTTGTGGTTCTTGTTGCAATGAGGCTATTTTAGCTCCTACTAGTGTGACCACAGACAAAGTGCTATATTGGGAAACATTAGACGACAACATAACACTCGCAATCAATATAGAAAATAATATTGTTTTCATCTGTTAAATACCCTATCTAAAAGATCTTTAAGGGGTCTTTTTACTGGCTTAGGAGAAACTATATCTTTATTTTTGGTGGCAAATATTTTTATGATCGATAATATAAAATCGGTTATAATTTTAATAAATCTATTTAGAGCAACTTTATCTAAAAATTTCATAAGTAATCTCCAAAACCGTAATCTGGAAGTTTTTGAGGAGGAAATCCATTAAAATCACTAAAGGCATAAGCTCCGTTTTGCCTTAACATACCTTCGGCCACATCGGCGTGTATTAAAAAAGAACCATCTGGGATAGGCCCCCATTCTGGATGACCGCCAGAGTTCCAGCTGTTGCCGCACCATACCGCCCTACCATTACGCCTAACATACATTATATGATTAGGTACTGTGGCGCAATAAATTTTACCATTATATGGCAATAATATCGGAGTTGTACCATTGGATTCTCTTGGTGTTAAAGATATTGCTTTAATGTTTAGCCTGTACTCTTTGTGTCTTGTGATGTTTTTATTGTTATTTTTACCATTATCTCTTCCAATTCTATTAATCTCTATAATATCAGCAGCCATGCCTATTTTTAATATAAGTTCTTGCATGTCGTCGGCTAATTGTTTGGAAGATGTATAAAAATTCATTTTACCATTACTAATTGATCCGTCGCCTAACATAATAGCGTCAAAAAAAATCTTTTGTTGTCTGGAAGATAAGTCTTTCACATAATTAGGAATATGCTTTTGGTGTGCTTTACCAAATATTTTTAATTCGTTGTACAAAGACTTGTCATAACACACCATATTTTTAGAAAACTTAAACGGCAAATTATCTAAACATTTTTTCATCATTAGTTGAGAATCTAGTTTGTATTGACTAATTCCAATATGACCATAACTTTTGGTTTCTCCACTAGATAATACTTTATTATGCAGGGATGCGTGACCTTCTGATATAAAATAACCCAAAAACTCTAGCCATAAATCCATGGCAATGATGTGTTTGCCTATTTTAATATTTAATATTTCCTTACCGTTCCATTTAGCATTTTTTTTGATGTGTAAATACTTAGGACAATTTTTTGATTCAACTATACTCCAAGAGGCCGGATTGTCTAAATCTGAATGTAATTTACCAATATACATGTTATGATTATCTGTGACAAGTAAATCAACGCCTCTGAAATGATAGTGATTTAAATAACCATTGTAATTATATTCAAATTTTTCTTGTATTTGTTGCCATTCTAGATTGTGATTATTGGGGTTGAGAGTAGCCAATATGTCGCTATCTGATAGATTTTTAAAAAATTTCCAACCTTCTTTAGTAAGTACCTCGGTATCATCTGAATAACAACCCCAAGAATTTTGAACTAAAAATGAAGGTTCTCCATCTGTATCATCACAAGCCGACCAGCACATCGCATGTGCCCATGAGCCACTTTTACGAGCAAACCCCTTAGAGTCTCTACGATTAGAAAATCCATAACTGGAACATACACTTAAACCATAACCATTAGCTAAAGCATCTCTAGCTTCTTCTACTGTTTTTATTAATGATACTGTTCTTATTTGATGATCATCTGCTAAATCTATAATATCATCCGGAATCCCTCTACTGCCCCACCCCTTACTAAGTCTTGGCTGATATTTTGTTAAATCAATGATACCAGGATAGTTTTTGCGTAATAGTATTCCTCCTGTTTTACTAACAAAAGTAGCGGCCCTAGAACAACTCATCCCTTCTCCGCCGTGACCCCTAAATCCATAAATCCCCTCTGTTGCACCAAGAGATATCCAGCTTTCTTTGTCGCCCTTAATGTCTATCTCTACTGCTCTTGTTAAATCACAAGCATTCCTAGTTGCGAAACTTACACAATCCCCCTGCTGTTGCCTTGTTGTATAAGCGTTCTTATCAAATTTCAATACAGATTTAAAAGGTGTAGATAGCTTACCTTTTCCACTATCTTTAATACGCTTTGCTCCATCTTTAAAATAGGCGTATTTACTAGTCTCTATAAGTTCATCAAATATGTGCTGCTCCCACAAGCATCCACTAAAACCTTTACGATATTCGTTATAGAGTTGATCTGGTGTCATTCTTGGCATTATTTACTACCCTCGTAAAAAGCCCAACTTAAAGCCCTAAAAGCATCACAGGCCTTTTTTCTCATGTTTTCATCTAATACCACATCGTCTTCTCCAATAGCTTCAACAATTAGTTCTTTGCAAGATTCTGCAAGATTTGGGTATTTATTTTTAATATTTAATCTAAGCATTTTACCAGCAAGACTGTTTGCTTCACGAATAGAGGCAGTATCTTTAATAACTGTATCATTATTGTCTAATTCTATTAGTGTGGCCATATCACAATATAGTGAAGATAATTTTAGACAATCTAATCTTTTGGTAGAATCGTTTGATTCTTTTAGAACCGAAACCACAGACCGGGCTTTTTCTAATAACGCTTCGTCGCTAGGAGCGTCTATAACATAGCTCTCTACAGCAGGAGCGGTCGGTTTTAAAGTATCTGTGGGCGAGTACTTACCAAATAAACCAAAGCCTATTAAGACGATCCCAACAGCTAGGACTAATTTATTCTTCATCATGGTTTTGTTCCCCTGGTACTAGGTGTGGAAACATTTGATCAGCAATCTCTACAGCCTTATTTGCTCCATAACTTTCTGCTAGATCTCTTGTTTGTTTCCAGCTCATTATCAATTGAAAAAATATATCATCTTGAGTATCAGGTTCTAAATTATTGTAATCACCCATATC
>JGI10211J14876_10000091_pt1 | contig 31854 bp, 36 predicted proteins | sample Etolagsediment_FD_14876 | JGI IMG/M metagenome (IMG submission 14876)
TAAAGGGCGCATTTTAAAGGATTTCTACAATTTTAATGAAAATAAAGAATACTTTTTACAGATTATAAACAATATTGGTTTTATAGATTGCTACTTAAGTTTAGCAGAAAAAGTTGCTGAGAAATCATATTATTGTATACCAAAATTATTGGTGCAATCAACACCACAAATTGTTATAAAAAATTTATGGCATCCAGCAGTTGCTAAAAATAAAATTGTGCGCAATGATATTACATTCCACAAGAAAAAAAGGAATTACATATTAACTGGTCCAAATGCTGCAGGAAAATCTACATTTATTAAATCTGTATTTTTAAATCTATATCTTGCACAAACTGTTGGCATTTGCAATAGTACTAAAGCGGAAATTACGCCATTTAGCTATCTGTTGACTGGAATAAGAAACCAAGATAGCCAAGGTTCTGAATCACTATTTGAAGCAGAAGTCCACAAAATCCGCAACTATTTGGAAGAAATTAAGAAACAGAAAGGTTTTACATTTTCGGTTTTGGATGAAGTTTTTACATCAACGAACTATCAAGAAGGATTTGCGGCAAGTTATGGATTGTGTAAAACAATCGGTGAGATGAAACATTGCTTACATATTGTAGCAACTCACTACACAAAATTGTATAAGATTGTGAAAGAAAAAGAGTTGGCGTTCCGTAATATAAGGTTTGCTGTTGTTATGGATGAAAAAGGAATACAATTCCCTTATAAATTAGAAAAGGGATATAGTAAACAATTTATTGCTCTGCGACTAATGAAACAGAAAGATATGGATAATCAGTTTTTAGATAATTGTTTGAAATATTTGGGAATTTAAAAAAAAAATAATTTAATTATTTATAATGACAGCATTTAACGAATGGAGACAAAAACAAAGATTGTACAACTCACTTTATAGCGAAGTTGTGCAAAAAAAAGAAAAAGAACAATCTTGGAAAAACAAAGAATTAAGCTGGAATGAACGCTACAAATTATGGTTAAAAAATTTCTCGGCATTTTATAATAAACGTGTGGCATTTGCTAATAAATTAGATGAAGAAATTTTTAAAAATAACAAACAATTATCTGTTGAAGAAGCTTTAGTATTGTTTTAAATTTACTTTAAATATATCGTTAATCGTTTATATTTAAAAACTAATGTCTTATGCATAGTAAATGCAGTCATATGTTTTAATACTTTTAGGCATATTAGTCGTTTTATTAATTGGGATAATTTATTTTGGCTGGCGTAAATTAATTAATTTAGAGATTGAGAATAGCAGAAATAAGTATGATATAGAAGCCTTAAGAGGTTTACTTTCAAAAATATTATCAGATGGGGGAGATGATGTAAATGAACAGTTACAAGCGGCACAAGCTTTAGAAGCGATGCAACAGCAGAGATTTGTTCAACAATCTGGTAATCAGGAACAGGTTTATAATGTTCCATCACAGGAAACAATTGCAAGAGAATTTAATTTACCAAATGAAAAAACTGAAACAGATGTACAGACTTTAGAGAGTACTGAAGATGAAATACCAGAATTGGAAAGTACAGTTACAATTGAAAGTATAGAATCAACTGAAAATGAAGAACATTTAGATGAGGATAATTCAGATGAAGAGGGAGAAGATGTAGAAAATACTGGTGAAACAGAGGAGAAATTAGAAAATAATGGAGAAGAAGATGAAGGAGAAGAAGAAGAAGATGAAGGAGAAGAAGAAGAAGAAGAAGGAGATGAGGAAGAGGATGGAGAAGATGAGGAAGAGGATGGAGAAGATGAGGAAGATGAGGAAGAGGAGGCATTGAGATTGATGAAGGAGGAATTGGGGGATGAAGAGACAGAGGAGGAGACGGAAGCTGTAGAGAAGGAAGATGAAGATGAGGAGGCAAAACAGTTGATAGAGGAGGAATTAGAGAAGGAGGAGGAAACGGAAGTAGTTGCACAGGATGGAGGAGAGAAGGAGAATGGGGATGAGCCAGAAGTGGATGAAAAGGCGAATGATTTGGATGCATACAATAGGAGATTGGAGGAGATGCTGGCGAAACAGACGGGTACGAAGAGGCGTAGACAGCCAAGTGAGTCGGCGAAGAATTACAAGGTAGGATTTAGGAAGGAGTCAGTTTTTGATGGAAATATGTATGAGGTGGTGATGAATGGTAAGAGTAAGAAATGGGCGATAGTGTCGGAACATTTAGAGAAATAAATTTTATTGTAATTATATATAAATGGCAAACACTTGTTATAAAACTTCCAATAACAAATATTTTGATTGTCCAGCATTAATGAGCGATGGACGTGCCTTTACTGATTACCGTCCAAGTGCATATGTAAATGATTTAATCAGGGTGAACAACAAGGTTTATGATTCATATAGTTACAGGCAGTTTTTGATAAACAATGGATTAAATGTGATAGAGACGAATGATAAGTATAATGCGATGAAGAATGGTTGTCCCCAATGTGCTTATAATGTGATACCAAATGAGGCGACATGTGTGTATAATAAGCAGTATGGATTATGTATGCCAAATGGTTGTGATGGTTTAGGGCAAAATAATTATGCTAGCCCAGTGGATGCACATAATAGATATAATCCGGGTTATCAGATGCCAGTGCCAGCGCCAGTGAGGGCAGTTGGGAAGAAGTATTAGATTTTTACATTGGATATTTATTGTAAAAATTAGATGATTTTATAGTTTTTAAGGAAAGTGTCAATTTCGTTTTTAACAATTTTTTTAGGTTTAGGAGATTTAGGTGTAGTTGTAAGATTTGTTTTAGTATGTAATGTAACATTTCTATTTTCTCTTGCAAAAGTTTCGTCTTCAACAACTCTTGGTACAATATTCGGGTTTGTTAGGTATGGAGTTGTTTTTTTGTTTTTAGCGAATTCTTTGTCAAAATTGTTAATCCAAATATTTAGAGTTATTCCATGTGTAATTGTATTAATAGATTTTTGTGATTCTGGTGCATTTTTTATTAACACATTATCTGGTACTAATTCAAAGAATAATTGGAGAAATTTTTGGACAGCCATATAGTTAACATAATTAATCATCGTAAGTATTCTAAAGAGTACAACAAAATCACGGAAATCAAAATTAACCTTTCCATTTTTAACATATTGATTATCAGATTGTCTTTTGCTAACAAATGGTTTACCTAATCCAGAATTTACCTCATTGTGTATGCTGGAAAGCCAAGAAACAAATTGGTCAGTTGTAGCCATATTTCTTTCTGGTGGATTTCTGTTACATCTGATTGTATAATGATTTCTACAAACAGGACATGGTATAAAATCCTTTAGTACATGAAAAATACGGATTAGTTTAGCTTTTTGTTCTGCTGGCATATTTGGTGAATAAGTATAAGTTAAACAATGAAGTAACCTCCATAAATATTGTCCCCAAACTTTAGAATGAATAGCCATTTTAATTTATAATATATTTTTATTTTCTTATAAAAACATAATGAACAATTTTGCTGGAGCCAGTTGGGGCTTTAATAGTAAACAAATGTTTAAAGAAAGAGATGAAACTATGTGTGCAAGATGGAAATGTTCTGATGTCCAATTTAGAGATTGTAGTGTGAAAGTTCATTACAATTCTCAAGGCAATTTTATGATTGAAGGCAGTGCACCCGCAGGTGTCGCCTTTGTTAAATATTGGGCAGCTGCACCTCCCACATACAGTTTGAGTTTTGCTGGGTCTGGGTTACCATATGCAAATGAACAGATGGCTTTTGAAAAAACTCCCAATCAAGGAGTTGCACACGTCAATGCAGGTGGTTTTAAGTTTGCACTTGAATATCCCAATTCCTATTACGATGAAATGTTAAGACAATATGTACCTCCACAAGTTAAATTTGTTTTCTGCAATGCTGATGGAACAAACATTGGTGATACACATGTAACCAATTTAGGACAAGGTATACCATTTAGAACATTGGTGGAAACTAAAAAACGCAATTGGAATAATGGTCCATTGTTTTATTGTAATAATAATTTGCCTGTGCGCAATCAATACCAAATATTATTGGATAGTGCATATCCTCCGGTGAATGAGGAACCAGCGAATTTTTGGGGAACAATGCCACCACATTAGGAGATTAATTTTTCTCCAATTTCTTGTATTATTTTGGTGTCTTGATAGGAAAGTTTATCTTTCCATTTATATTCAAGACTTATGGAATTTTCTTCAATTAAAAGGTCAAATTCAATATTTTTACCATTTATATTGCTAATATATGTAATCATTTCTACAGATTTTTTGTTATAATTAATCCATTCTCCGTCTTTAAAAAAAATGTCTGCATTTGTAAAATAATTTTTAACATCTTCTAAATTATTTATTGTTGGCTTATTAACATTGTTTATTTTTGCTGATTGTTGCCAACTAAAAGTATTATAAATATTTTTGTTTATTCTCCAATGAATATTTAGTTCAATTTTTTTTTTTATATTTTTATATTTTGCTGAAGTTTTTATAATATTAGATTCTATATTTTCACGAAATAAATCTTTCAATTTTAATGTTAAATCATTTTTACCATTATCCCAAATCCGATATTTTATCATTGCATCTTCCATATTGTAATTTCTTGTCTTTGGACGCCATGAATATTGAGTATAAAAAGTTGCTGTTGTTTTTTCTATTTTTATAATATTTTGCAAACGTTCCTCAAACGACTGTAAAAATATTGTTCCATTTGTTGGACTAATTTGGAATTCATAATTGTAACTTTTTTCGTTGGTTCTTGATAAAAAAATAAAAAAAGGAATAAAAAAACAAGAAATACCAACTATTATACTATAAGCAAAACATTGAATATTACATTTAGGATGAAAGCGGTTTGTTGGTGTATTTTCTATATCAAATTGTTCAAACTTTGGCATTTTATATTATTTGTTGATTATTTTTAAACTTAAAAGGTTTTTAATATTAATTTTAAAATGAAATTTGGAAAAAATTTAGAAAAAATAATAGAATGGGAATCATATTATATTGATTACAATTTTTTAAAGCAAATTATTAAAGATATTATAAAAAATAAACAAGGGAGTGAAAAAGAATTTGTTATTGAATTGGAAAAACAATGGATAAAATACAAGAATTTTTTGGACAATAAGATAAAATTTCTTCTTGATAAAACCAATGTTATTAAAGAAGATATGTTGGAAGTTGTAAAATTAAATGATTTTATAAATACAAATCAAGAAGGATTGCGTAAAATTATTAAAAAACATGATAAAAACAGTGATTATAAATTATTTGCAGGATGGCGTTGGAAAATTTCTTACAATGAAAGCAAAAATCTTTTTCCTTTTCTAATGAAAATAAGTAAATTGTATGAAGTAAATGATAATAAAAAAAAATTAGATGTTGATAATTTTAACAGAAAAAGCATAAAATACTGGGTAAAAAAAAATAAACTTATTCCATTAATGCTATCAATTCTTGAAAATTTGCCAATATTTGTTTGGGATTCTGAAGTTAATGACCATATTTATCAAAAAATTCAATCAGTTTATTTAGACAATAGAGATTGTGAATGTTATGAAAAAAGGATAAATAAGGAAGAAGGTGCAAGATTGTTACGATTTAGGTGGTATCAAGATAATTTAGATACAGTTTTTATAGAGAGAAAAATTCACCATGATGATTGGACTTTAAAAGATAGTAAAAAAGAGAGGTTTAGACTTAATGGATTGGAGATTTTTTCTTATTTAAAGGATGATTTGGATGTGGATAGTGAATTAGGGAGGGAATGCAGTGAATTTATAAGAGATTGGAAATTATATCCAAAAGTAAGAACAGTTTATAATAGAATAAGTTTCCAATTACCTCATGATAATAATATTCGTGTAAGTTTAGATGTTGATTTAAAAATGATTCGGGAAAAAGTATCACATTTAGGATGGATGACAGAGGATGAGAAATTAAAGGAAATAGATGTTTACAGGTTTCCATATAGTGTTTTGGAGGTAAAATTAGTTGGAGATAATGTTGATAATCCTCCTAAATGGATTGCAGATATAATGAGGTCAGATTTAGTGATAGAACAGCCATTTTTTAGTAAATTTATTCATGGAAGTTATATATTTTTTAGTAATAAATGTAGTAAATTGCCGATTTGGATAATGCAGAATGATGATTTATTTCAGAAAGATGTGGACAAATATTGTATAAATGACAGAAATGATGCAAAAATGGATGTTATTAGAACAAATACTTGTTTTGGTAGATTAAGGAAAAATAGATATTGGAGTTTTGTGGATGAAGAAAATGACCGAAAAATTGTAAAAAAAGAAACAGCATTACCATTGAGAGTTGAACCGAAATCTTTTTTTGCAAATGAAAGAACATATTTACAATGGTTTAATGCAGCAACATTTGTTAGTAGTGTTGGTATCGCAATTTTTAGCATTGGTGAGAAAGAATTAGGTGGTTTACTATTAGGTGTTGCATCTTTTATTTTAATTTATTCAACATATATGTATGGTAAAAGAGATAGAGCATTAACAATGCATAAATCTACAGGATACAATGATCGTTTTGGACCCTATATTTTATCTGTTGTAATGTTAGTATCATATATAGCAGCGATATTTATGAATAATAGTGGTAATTTATAATTTTTTATTAAATTATGGATTTGTTTGTAATTTAATTTAATAAAAGTTTCGTTAGATAATCTTAAAAAATTATTTAAGTTTGGTATAATCGTTTTTCTACAAAATGTTTTTTTATTTGTATGAATCAATAGTTGATATTTATTGTAAATATTATCTTTACAATAATGAGCAAAATTCAATGGAAATTGGTAAACATGTTCAAAATATCCATTGTTTAATTCAAATTGTCTAAATTCTTTTTCTTTTTGCCGCAAATCATCTGTTGAACCAAAAAGATAATATCCACCATAGCTATCGTGATATCTAAAATATAAATAAGAATTCATTTTATGTGTAAGTTTTTTGTATTGTATAAAATCATTTTTTTTCCATTTTACACAATGCCTATCTGAGTTTATTTTTGCAGATAATATCCTTATTCTTCTATTCTTCTATTCTTTGTAAAAGATTAATATCATCTTCTTCCAATCTTTTATATTGCAAATTTAATGTCTGCAAATATTCCTCAATTAATTGTTTAATTTTTTTGTTGTAAAATTCTTTCCCACCATTACCATCATAATGATATTCCTTAAATTGATATTGTAAAAGGTTTTCCAATATCTTTCCTTGTCCTTTGTTCACTCTAAAAACAAGCGTAAATTTTCCTCTTACTAATTCTCCTGTTACATAAGTTGCTTCTCTATCAATCAAACTTGTTGTAAATCCCAATTTTACATTTTGTAAATAAGATGGGTTTTCCCGAATGTAAATATAATCGTACAGGAAGAAAAATCTTAGATGTTTTCTTACTCTACCCAATGAATTTCGGTACATTATTCTCTATATATTTTTATTCCAAATTTAAAAAAAAAATCAATTTTTTCCCATTTAAAAAAATATTACTAATTTAGAAAAATGGAAACAAAAGTTGTTAATATGGTTACAGAAAGTTTACTTGTTAATGTATGGAGCGCTAATATTTTTAGTAAAAAAAAAAACATGGGCACACTTTTAGACCCCATTAATACAGCAATTGCATTATGTCTCTTAAATTATTATCCTGAAGGAACAAAAATTAGTATACAAAATAATGAAATATCTTTCCAACAACCCAGTACTATGCAGGGGCTTAGTCGTTGGAAAAATGGCGATAGTTATGAAGATATACATAATTTAGTTAATCCAATTAAAAAGTTGTTGCAAACAAAAGGTGATGAAAAATTGTGGAAAAATGATTATTTCCAATATATCTGTGAAACAATGAAAGATGGATTATCAATATTGGCAAGAACATATAAAGACAATAATATTGCCAATCATACAATAGAATTTTACAAATCTCTTATTGAAGAAAACATGCAAGATAAAAAACATTTTCTTGAAAAATTAGATACAGCACCCAAAGATGAAAAAGATAGAAGATTAAGTGACGGTAAATTTATGTATGATATTTACAATGATTTTTTTGAAGATTGGGATTGTAAACAGATTGAAGTGGCATATACTCTTCTACGTAATATTGGGTTGGAGGATAAAGATGAAATTAAAAATTGTTATAAAGAATGTGTTCATTTGCTTATAAATGGTAGAAATATTCGAGTTAAACAAATGATTGACAAAGTTAAAAGTGGAAAAGTTTAATTTTCCAGAAATTTCCAGAAAAGTTATAGTAAAAGTTAAATGCGTTTTAGTATAAAAGAAATGATTATAGATGTAGAAGACTTCCAAAATAAAAAATATTATTACCAAAAACTTCTGTTGAAATCCCAGAAAGATATTCCATTTTATAAATTCTGGGAAAATAAAGTTAAGCAGTGGGAACTTGATGAAGCATTTAGGTCATATGTAAATGCAATGCAAAAATTGGAAAGAAAATACAATCCCCATTACCATAAACGTCTTTTACATCCAAAAGTTGAACCATCTGCACCTCCTTATGATGCCATAATCATGTAAGTATATTTCCAGAATTTATTTTATTTCTGGAAATTAATGGGAAATCAACCTTCTCAACCTCAACCTGTAAAAAAAATTATCAGAAAACCCCTCCCACAAAATCGCCCAGTTCAGCAACCTCTCAATGTTCCTATTAGGCAGAATGCGCCTGAACAACTTGTTGCACATCCTCAACGGTTTGTTGCTCCTCCAACTAAAACTGTCGCCGATATTATGCCACGTCCTCAAGCAACTAAAGGAGGAATTAGTCAAGCAAATATTATGAATGTTAATGACCGTATTAAACAATTTAAAAACACACAACAAAATGATGAACAGCAATTTCTGGAAAATCTGGAAAAACAAAAGAAACAATTTTACGAACAAAAACAAACTAAAGAGCAACAATTCCAGAGTGAGTTGCAAGATTTTGAAAAAAAATACAATCCATTTAGAATCCTCCATTTAGACTACAATGCTAATGAATCTGACGTTAAAGCTGCTTACAAAAAATTCTCCCTTAAATACCATCCAGACAGACCTAACGGAAATGCTAAAAAATTTATGATGGTTTCTCAAGCATATGTCTATTTAATGCAAAAAATTAAAGAAATGCAAGGAAACAATAATCACAACCAATTACGTGAAAATGCAAAACAATATTTTGAAGAAATGGAGCAGAAAAGAAGTGTACAAAAGCAAAATAATGTTGCACCAGAAGATCGCATGGAAATTGGTGAAAAAAACTTTGACCCTGACAAATTCAACAAGATTTTTGAGCAGAACCGTATGCCTACGCAATATGATAAAGGCTATGGTAATGGCTGGGAAGATGATACATTTGAAGAATCTGCAGTTATGAATTCCAAATTTACACTGGATTTATTCAATTCCACATTTGATGGAGTTAAGCAGAAAAAAATGGATAAAATGAAAGATATGCAAGTTATGAAAGTAGATGGCCCCCAACCACAGATATTATCCAATTTAGGTTTTGAAGAATTGGGTGCTGGTGATATTAACGATTTTACAAGTTCCCCGCAGGAAAATATGGCATTTACTGATTATAAAGCAGCTTATACACGGGCAAATGTTTTAGAATATGATGAATCTTACAAACGCCAAGAATATAAAAATCTGGATTCTTTAGTTCGTGCTAGAGATACACAAAACTTTAATGTTACAGAAGATGACCGAAAATGGATGAACCAACAAGAATTGTACGAAAAAGAACGTGAAGAAAAAAGAATAGAAAATATGATGTCATTTGATAGAATGGCTGAAGTATATTCTAACAGAGCTAACCAGCATTTTATAAAGAATTGAGAGCATTCACTGCCGATTGGGCAGGAAGTATGGTGCCGGTACCGGTCCCTCAGGGAAATCCCGTGGGTGATTGATGTGGTTATCGAGATGTGTTTTTGCTTCTTCCACATTCCACATCTCCAAAACCTCCCTCCAAAAGTCTGCAGCCTCCTCGCATTGTGGGATGTGTTCCCCCACGCTTGCGGTTGGAATTTGCTGACCACAGCAGCAGTGGAATGCACTCGGGTAGCAGAGGTGACCGGATGAGTCCTTCTTGTCACACCAACGGCAGTCTGGAAGTGAAGAGCACTGATGGAACATAAGGGATGCATGGTTGGGAAACACCATCTCACAATGTCTGCAAGGGAATGTTGCTGGGCAAATGCTCTCATGAGTTCGTAGTTTGCCTCCATGATTTTGGTGGCAGTGCACACACTGTTGATTCAGGTGTGCATCCTTCCTGCATTTTCTGCAAACAGGAATGCTCAAGGCATTTGGGGGAATTTGTTGTAGTACACCACAACCACCAGCACAGGGAACAGAAACTTGATCAGACATTTTGTTTTTATCCTAATTGTAAAAAAAAAACAAAATTTTAAACCCATCAATTTTTTTATAAGAAACAACCGCTTTACCAGCGATAGCATTTTGGACATGAACCTAAGTGCTCCTCTCGGCAGTTTTCGCAGTAAGTCATCGGGTCATAGTCCGCCCAGCAAATGCATGGATTTTCTCCACATATATTGCACACTTCCTCTTCCTCTCCGCCGTGACAGTGTGGGCATTGTCCACCAGTCGCTGGCATCCCACAAGAGCAGTAACATCTGCAATCAGCCATGCTGCCACATATGCCACAGCGATGTTGTGACATCATGTCATAGACTGATGCCTCATAATCACCATCTTCGGGACAATGCCCCACGAGTGGGTCGTAGTCATCGCCATCCACCACCAACCAAATGTGGTTTTTGGAAAAGGCATATTCCACGTGGTGTCCAATCGCTTCCAACCATGCACCCAGAAGCGCTGCCCGATGTCTGCAAACACCTGCACCCTGTTCCAACCAGTTGTTTGGTGCAACATCCGGTTTGGAAGTCAGGCGAAAGAACAGCATGCTAAGCAGTTTGTTCACTTCGTACTCCTTACCTACCAAATGTTGGTAAAAATCACCAACATATGCCGGCAGCTTCTGGATGAGCTGCTGTGTAATGAGCAGTTTGTTGTCATGTATAGAGGCGTAAGGTAATGCATCATAGGATGCTGGTCGTTGCGCCACGAAGGTGAATGTTGGACCATCCCATTTGCAACGGGTAGAAATGCCAACAGCGGAGTAATCAACTCCGTTGGAGTCACCAGACAAGCAGGGGTCTCCTGAACCGATTGGAGCAAGAATGCATTTTTTGTCGTAGAACTGGTCGTAAAGAGCCTCCAAGGAAGGGAATTTGATGCGCTGCTTGCCACGAATGGCAACAACACAGCGAATACGGTTTCGCCTTTGGCGCACAATAATACGCCAGACTTGTTGCGTATTTTTATGTGTTAATCGGAACATCTTTTCATTTCCCTAATGATTTAAAAAAAATAAATAATAAACGCATCAATTTTTACCACAAATGCAACCTTTTTTCTTTTGCAATTGTCCATTCTGCCGCATCAAAGCAATCATAAAACTCGTTGGTATTAGCCAATGTTATATTCACTCGATGCATTGGATGAGGGTGAGGGTCAGTGGTTGCTAATTGTTTAGTATATGCTGGTGTCCTCATATTTGCCCAAACTCTTCCAACACTTAAGAAATAACGGTGGACATATGTAAAACCGTTTTCATCCTTTTCTGTTGCATCTCCTAATGTGTCTTTTAGAGCAGCCAATGCAACGTTAACACCGCCATGGTCTGCCAATGCTTCACCCATTACTAAGTCTGGTTTAATTTTAACGCCTTCTAACTCCAATTTACCAAATTGTTCTTTGTATGTTTCAATGCATTGCTCAAACTTTTCTGCATCTTCTGGTTGCCACCAATCTTTTAGGTTACCATCTGCATCAAATTTGCGTCCTTTATCGTCAAATGCATGTGTTATTTCGTGGCAAATCACCATACCAATGCCACCATAATTCCATTCAATGCCTGCATCTTTATCAAAAAATGGTGGTTGTAATATTGCAGCAGGAAATACTATTTCATTTAAAAGGGGATGGAAGTATGCATTTACATCTTGTGGGTTCATTTCCCATTTATCTTTGTCGGGTGGTGCATACATTTCCTTGAATTCATTTTCGTACGACCATTTCTGTATGATTTCATTTATTTGCAGGAGATTGTGGGAATCATCAAAGTGTATTGTTGAATAATCTTCAATTTTGGTGGGGTATCCAATTTTCACCCGCATTTTATCTAATTTTTGTAATGCTAATTGGCGTGTTTCTTCTTTCATCCAATGGAGATTACTGATGCGTTTGTTGAATGTTTGCAACATTGTAGAAATCATGGAGTCGGCTACTTTGGAACATTCTTCATCAAAATATTTTTCCACATATAATTGGCCAATAATTTCTCCTAAACTTCCATTTGCTAAACTTAGACGTCTTTCCCACAAGGGTTTCTGCTCTTTCTGACCATACAAATGGCGGCTGAAAAAGTCAAATTGTATTTCATCAATTTGTTTGGAAAAAAGTGGGCCAATTGATTTTAATGTTTTGTAAAATATAATGTTTTCCAATTGTTCATAAGTTGCACTTTCTAATAATCCTAGAACATTTTTTAAACCATCTGGATTAGATATGTTAATTTTATGTTCAGCTCTTGTTTTAAATTTGTCCAAATAACCATTGTTCGCCATATATGATTCAAGAGAGGGAGATATAGCATACAATTGCTCCAGATTGTGAATGTTGTTGTTTTTGTGAGGGTCACGTTTTTCCTCTTTTGTGTAATGGAAATCAGCAACTACTTTTTCCCACTCAAATATTGCCCTAAAATCCCTCCCAACTAAATTGCCTAATTTCTCCAAATATTGTTGGTATTTTTCACGGGTTTCCTTGTGTTCATCATTAAAATAATAATCTTTATCACCTAAAGAGAGCCCACCGAATCCCAAACCGGCAATAAGTAAGGAAGAGTTGTTGTAATCAAAAGTAGAGCCGAAATAGATGAATGGATTGATGCCTTTAATGGTTAAATTGGCGAGGAATGTACCTAAATCATTAGATTGACATTCAGCAATTACGGAAGAGATGTATAACTTCAGCTCATTAATATTTTCAAGTTCATAGATGGAGGAACATTTGGACCAGAATGTTTTAAGGAGGTGGTTGTAGTGGGCATTGGGGAGGGAGATTTGGTCAGAAATTAACTGCTGCAGAAGAGTGTGCTGGTTTTTTTTGGATTCATCGGCTAAAATGTTGAAATAGCCCCAAGAGGATTTGTCAGAGGGGATTGTGTTATTTTGGAAAAAGTCGGAGTTAACCCAATTGTAGAAGTCGGATTTATTGGTGGGTAGTGTTAGGGTATTATTGGGGGAGATGTTGACAATCATTATAATTAAATGGGAGAAATAATAGGAAGATTAAACGAATTAACTTTTTAGAAATTTTTGGATACTTTAGTATAAGAATTAAATGAATTCAAATCTTCCAGATTTGTTGGCGAAATTAGAGGATAACAAAACACGGGATATATTGTTCCACAAAAAAGAATACTACAATTATGCGGCATATTTAAAACAGGATGAGGTTAAATTTTTTTACATGGTTGCAAAAAATTTTTTTGTGGATTCTAAAGAACAGAATAATCGGAAGATTGATACAATAAGATATTGGTTTTTACATAATTTATTTATTTTAATGGAGAGGGAAGTGGAGGAAAGAAATTTGCAATTAATAAATAAGTGGGATAATGTGGAAGAAATAGTGATGTTACAAAATTATTTTAATACAACAAGTTTGCAGAAAAATGTAGAGAATACAACATATATTTTTTTGCCCAGAATGACAATGTTTAGTTTGTGGGTAAATATGCCAAATAATCAAAAAATGGAAGTGCACAAGCAATTATTTTTACAAATGTTATATTTGGATGATCATTATTTTGCAATAATCCACTATTTAAAAGCTCATGATAAAAAATTTCTGGAAAAAATATTTAAAAAAGATTTAGATGAAAAAGGCAATAATGTTTTTATGCATTTAATAAGAACAGCGAATTTTAAAAATTCTGAACAATGTTTTAGAAATTTTATAAAAATATGGAATTTTTTTAGAAAAATGTTTGGCAATGTATTTTTACAGGAAATTAAAAGAAAAAATTTTAAAGGTGCACGTCCAATTCATTATTTAAGTTTTATAAATAGAAAATGTTATAAATTAATTTTATCATCAATCACAGTTAATTTTAAAACATTTATGGAATCATATTTCTGGCAATTAGTACGCAATTTAAACCGTTATTCGCAATTGGAAGCAATTGTAGAGAAAGTGTGTTTAATAGATGATAAACCATTTCTGGAAAAAATGCAAAATTATAAAAATTTATTCCAACAATTATTTGAGAGAATTCTTGAAAACAAATATATCCCTTATTTAGAAAAATACAACATTATATTCAACTTAGACCAATGGTCCCTTATAAAATATGATGAATCACACAAAGAAAAAATGGGCAAAAAACTATGGATAACGTTAAATAACGATAAAAAAAATATTATGTTAGATTAATGCAGCCATTCATTCCACAAAATACAAGAGATAATAACAAAAACTTTCACAGAGATAATATGGCATTTCCACAATCCCTTCCTTCAGTTGCCCATAATCCCTACAACACTAACAACCATATTCCAGTATATGACCAAAATGCATTTTCCAGTGGGTATGTGCAACCAACTTACCAAAGGAACATTCATAATACCAGATTAATGGATAATGCAAATATTTTTTACCAAAACGGAAATCAACAGCACAATCATTTTATGAATCCTGTTAATCCTTATCACCAACAGCAAATAGTTGGCGGTGTTCAGCACCAATTAGATGATACAAGGCAGAGACGCCATGAGAAAGTGAGTGTAGAAGAAGGAAGAAATATGGATAGATTTTTTATGAGCCAACACAATTATATGCAAGAGACGAATGACCGTATAAATGGATTTTCCATTATACCAAAAGATACGAGATATGATAGTACAAAGAAGATGGAGAATACAGGATTGGATATGAGAAGCAATCGGATAATGGGTGCATCCCAATTTTAAAAAAATGATTAATTTATTATTTGTATGGTAAAAATATAAATGATAAATATTTTTACAGATGGTTCAACGTTGAACAATGGAAAACCAAATGCAACAGGAGGTATTGGAATATTTATACCCCAATTAGAATATCAATTATCTTTATCATATTTGCTGGAAGTTCCAACAAACCAGAGGTGTGAATTGTATGCAATATTGAAAGCATTGGAAATATATCTAAACTTGCATTTAGAAAAAAATATAGAAAAAGAAATAACAATTTTTACAGACAGCATGTATTGCATTAATAGTTTAACGAAATGGTTGACCAATTGGAAGGCAAAAGGATGGAAAACATCAGGAAAAGAAGAAATAAAAAATTTATGGTTAATACAACAGATAGATTATTTGCAAAATCTTTATGAAAAAGTGGGTGTAAAAATATGTTACCAATTTGTAAGAGCACATATGAAAGAACCATCAAAGACTGATAAAGATTATTGGTTATGGGAAGGCAATGAGATAGTAGATAGATTGGCGAAAAAAGGTGCAAATAATGTAAAAAAAATAATGTAAATAAAAGTATGATTCAAGAAGAGGAGTCAATTATAAATGTGAGTGATAATGTAGCAAAAAAAATAGTTAAAAAAGATGTAGAAAAAACTGAGAAAAAGACTGAAAAGAAATATGAATTGGAATTTAAGGCAGAGAGAACGAGATTAATTGTTTTAGATGTTTTAGTGATATTAACAGTGATTGTATATATATTAGATTTTGTAATTTTTCCGATATTTTTAAAGATGTACACGAAACAGACAAAAGAATTGTTAAAAGTATTAAGTAAACATTATAAAGATATACAAGCAAATTATTTGAATATTATAATTTTTATTTTATTTATTGGGATGTTAGTGGTGTTTTTTTCATTTCCAGAGATGAATTTGAAACATATGGGTTTGTTATTGTTGATAGCATATATAACTTCTTTAGCGGTGGAAGCGAAAATGTTTATAACGGGGGCAGCATTAAATGGGATAATTGTTTACATATATATAAGGGTGTTGATGAGGATTCATAGAGATAAATTAAAATCTAATAAATAATTACTGGGATGAAAAAGAATCAATTGTTTAGAAAAATGCCCACAAAAGATTTATTTGAAAGATTTGTAAAAATATATGGATTAACAGACATTAATGATTGTAGAAAATTTACCAGAGATACACTTTTAAGAAATAATACAATGGAAAAGTTTGAAGGATTTAAAGAAGAATTGGAAGAATATTATATTCCCTGCAAAGTGGAAAAATATTTAACTGATATGGATGAAAAAAAATTGGTAACAGTTTTGCGACAGATTGCCAAATCTTTTGATTACAATGTTGTAAGTAATGAGAAATATTTAAATTCCAGAAAAGTTTTACAATATAGTTTGGAAAAAAATAATCAAACAAATGAATATGTTAACTATAATCTTAAAGTTATTGAATTTTAAGGAATACGAATATATGTTCCATCTCCATTACTAACATTAATTGGATTGCCAAAACCAAAATATCCATTGCGTGATTGCAACCACGAAAAATATAAATTAAAATAATATTTTTGCCGATTTTTTGGAAAATATAAATCAACAAATTTTTGTGGCAATCCAGAAGTTTTCCCCAACAATAATGTTTCCGATATATGGAACAAATCCTGTAGAAGTACAAAAATTATATAAACCATTTGGTAAAAATTAATTTCTGTTTCTTCTATTGGTATACCAAATGCTTTTTTTACAATATTTCCATAATTTATTTTAGTATCCTTAAAATAATTAATTGCCAATTTATAAATTATTGTCTGATCTAATTGCGTCAATGGTACAGAAGATGCATACAATGGCGCAAAATTAACACCAATACTTGGATTTTCAAACAATTTATTTAAATTATATATTGCCTCCCATGGTACATAAGTATTATTGCAAGTTTTCCTTCCTTTATTGTAAAAAATATACGTTTTTTCTATATTCAAACAAAAAGCCATAAACTCATTGCGGATATTATCTTTGTAATTTAGTGTTACCTCATCATCATTAATACTTGGCACCAATTTTATAAACATTTCCTCCAAAGACCACAGTCTTATTGGCCCATATACTAATTGTTCACGCAAACATGCAGCAGTTGAACCAGTACCTTCTAAAACTTCATCTCTATAATTTATAAATTGTGCATCTGGTGGTACATATCTAAAATAATCTGGTACAATACGATAAAATTGGTAACGATTAAATGTGTTGTAATTTACAGAAATATTATTATTTAATTTTTGGTTACTTACTCCATAATTAAGGCAACTCATTAATTATAGAAATATTAATTTATTGGTAAAATAGCACCGGTATATTTGCAAAATGTATAACCTTGAGATGTTAATGTTTGACGCAAATATCCACGTAAATTCCATTTTACAACATATAAAACTGCAAAAATAAAATTGCTGGAATCTGCTGGATTTTTGCTAGTGAACATCAAATAATTTAAATTCCACATTTCCCTTGGCCCTATATTTTGCACATTGCCTACATTTTCCCATTTTACTTGGAAACAACAATAAATCCTTCCACGATTGCGATAAATCTGGGCTTTATACGTTTCATTGCAGAATTGACGCAATTGGTCAACTAAAGGTTGGTTTTTAGGTTCTTCTAAAATGGCGGCGATTTCTTCTTTTGTTTTGTTTAGTAATATTTTGGGTAAAAGTAAGTCTGCTAAATCAACTGTTTCTTGATTCCAATATTGTTGAGGTCTATTCATTGGTTGTGTCATAAATTTATAAATATTAATTTTTTATCTTACTAATTTTTTTACTAAAAATGCATTTGCTTCTGGCGCTAAAATACGATTTAATGCTATATTTAATGCATCCGAACTTGAGCTTGAACTTGATAATATTGTAAAAATACGTCTACCATTATTTTCATAAAAATGAGATTTTGCTGTTATAATACCTTGCACTGGATTTGCCTTTGCACATTGACTTCCAAATTGTGTAAATAATGGTAAATATGCTGGCAATTCTCTTCCAGACTTTTCTTCAATCAAATCAGTTGTTGTTACTTCATTGTCAAATGATGTAAAACCTCCAAAATGTATAAAATCTACAAGTGGGTTCTCATAATATTCATCCAATATTTTTCTGCTTTCTTCTATTGGATCTCCAGAAGTAATACTAAAATATTTGTACAAATTACAGCAATGTGAATCCAATATTTTTTTTACTATTGACGCTTTCTTTTCATCTGTTGTTCTTTCAATAACAACAACTACAAAATTTGGTTTTCTTGGAACAGTTAAATCTGTGGTACTTCTTCTTGTTCTTGTTTTTGGTTCATAGCATTGTAAATTAAACACTTCTTTTTCCAATTGTTTGCAACAATCTTTCATATTATTATTAAGAATTTAATTTTTCAATTAGTTGTTCAAATGGCTCCTTAACAATATAATTTTTATTAAACCACAACAAAATCAAAAATTGCCCAGGAATTATTGAGCTATACTGTTTATCCTCTGGAAACCATACTGGTGTTATCATATTGTAACAATAATAACGCCCATTTGCACGAAACTCTTTTGCCATTTCTAATGCTGCATACAATGATTGATAAAATTGGCGACCTTTTATTGCAATAATAAATGCTCTATCCACTTCATCCACTGTTACTGTTGTAAAACCCACTTTTATCGGAGTTGTAAAATCATATGTATAAGGGTCTTTCACCCAACTTGCAATAAATGTTAGCGCATTAATATCATTCTGGTCATACACTTTTGGATACAATCCCTCTTCTTGTGGAATAAATTTATAACAATATGTCTGACCTTGTGACCATAATTGCTTGGCATAATCTGTTGCTTGATAAAGATTTGTTAAATATTGTTCATCAACAAAAGCACGCATAATAAATTTATCACGTGGAGTTAATGTTTTTAAATCCAGATTAAAATATGTTAAACTATTATAAGACATTTTCTGTATTATAATAAGATTATTTTTCTGCTTCACCACCACATTGATTCAACAAACAGGGCTTTCCACGTCTACTTGTTGAATTGGCAAAAGTATCAGAATATGTAAATGTTAATTCACGCAATTCACGGCCATTATAACCTAAAGGACGGAGAGGACAACCAGAAAGGTCATGAGTGAAGTTAACTAAATAACAAAAGTCTCTTGCTTGTTCTAAATACCAGAAGCAGTTTTTGCATGCTCTGTAAAGATTTTGTATTTGTTCACCATTTTTGTACAATAATAATACTTGAATATCTAAACCATCCAAATCCATTATTTCGTATTTTTTAGTGTATGAATTAAAATACTCCAACTTTCTGTTTGTTAATATTTCCTCCGTAAATTTTGCATCATTCCTCATCTTCTGACTTGTTATCCAAAATAAATACAATGTATCTGAATAATACACTCTACTATCCGGCAATTCCTCACAATATGTACATTCTCCACATGGGTCCGGCAAATATTTGTAAATATTCTGATAACGATAACAATAAGGTTTGCCTTGTGCACGTCTTTCCTGACCAGCTAAATAAAAGGCAGCTGTTAATTGCTGGATTGCTTTCTGATTGCATAATAAATAGCGAACAAATGTATCGGTTTTCTTTCTTTCAGGGTTAGAATCTATAAAAGCTTGATCATAATATTTATAACCACAGGTTCCTACCATATTAATTATAATATATATTTTTATTTCCTAAAGATGAGCACATATTTTTCTTCAAATTTATTTGGCAGAATACTTCCCATAACAATATTTATATCCTTTCTGGACATCAATTCATTGGTGTTTTTTATATAAAACTTAACATAATTCAGAGGATTTCTAATCCCTGCACTAAAGCTTAATTTCCGAATGCAATATTTATATTCTCCCAATTCTACATTATTGTCTAAACACCACTGTTTCCATATTTCCTCTGGATTATCTCCATATTTCAGCAATATTGAATCCAATATTGTCGCCAATCTCCTACTCCTTAAATCATTAATAATTCTTTGCAACTCTTCTGCATTATCCATCATAAAAGGATAATCCATTATACTGTCCGTCAATTTTAAAAAATTGTCCAGTTTTTCATCTTCAAATGGGTCATTAAATGCCGGAATTATTCGCTCTAAAAGTTCAAATATTCTTTCCAACATCATGTCCACTCTTTTTACAGTTGGATGATTGTAAACCTGTTTGTGCAATCTATAGCGTGTATCAAACAATTCAAAAACATTAAAAATAATCTTATTGCAAAAACATATCTCCCCATCTATCACTTTGCAATAAGGAAATATCCTACTGTGGTCAAATCCATAAGACATTCCCAATGCCCTCGTATCCCTCGCAATGTAATCAAACTTATCCACATCTATCCCATTCTTCCCATTGCTCACAATCTGATAAAGAAAATTCTTCTTATCCTTCTCCCTCTCCGGATGTATCATCGTCTGTATCTGTTTTAAATTATCAGCTGATAATCCAACATCATATTTCTCATTAATAAGTGCTAAAATCGCACAACTTCTTTGTTCGTGATGTCTAAATGGATGGTCATCCGGTATTTTATTGCGCAAGTAAACATCGTCGTAAATATGGGAAAATGGTCCATGACCTAAATCGTGACAAAGTCCGGCCAATTCAACATTAGTTTTTTGCTCCTCTGTTATCTCCAATTCTGGCTGATTTTTAGCAATTGCTTCAATCAATGACCGTGCTAAATGGGCTGTTCCAATACTGTGCTCAAATCTATTGTGACTTGCAGAAGGAAAGACCAAATAACCGGAGCCTAATTGTTTAATGTTACGAAGACGTTGGAATTCTGGTGTGTCAATGATTTTAATGCCAATTTCGCAAATTTCTATTGCACCGTGGCAATCGTCCTGAAATATCTTACTCATTTTAATATCTTTACAAATTGATAAAATATTATTCATTTTTTACTAAAAATAAAAAATGTTAGAATATATCTTTTTTCCCATCAAACTAAAGAAGAACTTTTGGAAAATAAACATATTGTTCATAATTTCTCTTTTGCCATAACATCCCATGGTGGCAAATCAACCACTTTTTTACATTCATCAATCTTCTTCAATGTTTCCTCATCTACAACCCAACGGGGAATAACAACTTCATAAACATATTGCTTAAACCAATCATGTGTCATCATATAATAACCACTGTTTGCGCCTTTACTATCCCAACTATTTTCCACTTTCCACTTGCGTTTTTGTCCAATTTTTTCCTCAACATCTTCACTCTCAAATCCAACTAAAGTCATAGCATGTGTTGGGCAACTAATGCCGTATTCCATTCTCTCCCTTTTTGTCAATGTAAAATCCACATCCAGCATACTATAGTCAACCAACGATAAATCCATTGCATCTTTTTCTCCATCTAACCATTTTTTAACATCACAACCATGCCAAACTGGTACACCCTCTAAAATGGATTTTTCTGTCCATCTGTCCAATTCCTCTATTGTTGTATTGTAATAAACAACATTGCTTGTACCTTCCATATTGCCCAAATAATCCATTGACATCTTAACATCAAATTCATTTCTTGGATCATTTGTTAATGTTATAAAATCTGTTACTTTCCAATCCCCCAATTGGTAAAACTCTTTTGGTGTTAATCCAGTTTTTGTCACATATTTATCATCTTTATCTGCATATGTCCAATCAAAGTGACTTACAGGCGTGCCCAAAAATAATGTCAATAATCTGTGGTATTCTTTTAAATATTTTGCTTTCTTTTTTTCTACATCTCCTTTACATTCACGCAATTTTTTAGCAAACTGACGCAATTGGAAACCTAAAACGAAATTCATTCTTGCAGTGTGACCACTATGGTACGTCTCTGGATGCACATTTTTCGGAACTAAACCATACTTCTCCACTAAATTGGCAAATGTATGCCAATATCCACCATCTCCTAAAGGAGATTCTAAAATATGCTGGACATAACGGTCATTTATGGGTTTATCTTTGTTGGCAATAACTTTGTTGAAGAATGTATTGGCACGCTCTAATTTGTCATAGAAAAACAGGTGAACTTCCGAAAATTCAAAATCTTTTGGCAACTTGTATTTTTTTATAAAATTAATACGCAGAACATTTAAACCCGCAAACATCCAACAACGTCCACTGCTCTTCTGATTGGTGATTTTTGGTTCTTTGTCTATTTCATGGTTAAAATGGAAATTATTGGATGCATAAGTGCTCCAATTTTTGCAAAGTTTTTCTAAATCATTCTGCGTTACCGCATTTTGTAATGGAACATTTTTATTCACAATGTTCCATTCTGAAATCTTCTGAATTGGTAATGACATATGCCTAAAGAAAAGAAAAAAATATTATTTTTCTACTTCTGCAATTCGCCGTCTTAAATTACTCGTACTATAATCATGTTCCCTCTTATGCCAATGAATTGGTACATTCAAATCCCATCCTGTATATTTCTTTCCTTCCCAATCACTCCCTAAAACCCTAACATCCGGATTTATTTTTTTAATAATCTCATACAACTCATCTTCTGTTGAATACTTCACAACTGCACTCACATACCTACAACCTTCTATCTGAATTAACCGCTCTTCCCAACTCTGTATGGGTACATTCTTATTCTTACCACCAGTTTCCATCCTATACTTCTCATCCAATGTCGGGTCAGTTTGCAAACCAACAACTAAAAAATTGCACTGAGCTCTTGCATCTTTTAACATTAAATAATGACCTGCATGGAGCAAATCAAAACAAGAACATGTAAAACCGACTTTAGTGCCTTCTAAATGTAATTGGTATAAATGAGGAAGAAGTCTGTCAACTTCCATTTTTATTATAAATAAAAATGTTTTTAAACTTTTACTTAAAAATTATCTTTCTTCAGGTTTTACATATTCTATCTCTAAAAAATCAAAAATATCTTTTTCATTTTTAAACTTTCTATCAATATATTTTCCATCTTTCTTTAATCCCCATTCGTTTAATGTATACCCTTTTTTCTTTGCAGCTTCCCTAATTTTTCTACTAAAATTCTCTCCACTCCCAAAATATAACGTAAAAAATACCTCCTTCTCTTTTGGTGCCATTCTAAAATCCACATGCACCACATGTTTGTAAAACGGAAACTTCACCAGTGCTGTCATCATATTTTCCCCTGATTCCAATATCTGCACAATATATTTCCCCAGAACTGCCACTATATCCTCATAACTATTCAAACCATCTGGATTCACTATAACAATATCCAAATCTTTGCCATCCTTTTTGCCCAGTCTAAAGCCTCCCATAAGAAGAACCTTCCTTTTTCCTAAATGGGTTTGCAAAAAGTTCACCATTTTCTCTGCTTCCTTTTTTGGTATCCTCGTGTTTAAATCAACATAATATTTTAACCCTGCTATTTGTTGGTCATTCAATTGCAATTTTCCACTGTTATATGCATTCCTCACTTGTTCCACAGTGTAATATCCTTTTGCAATCAATTGTTGTGCAAAAACTGGACCAACACCATATATCCTCTGCAATTCTACCAATGCCTCCAATTTCCTATCCTTCTTCATTTCTTCCAGAACATCTATTTTCCCTTTCTCTTCATATTGCTTTACTTTTTCCAATGTTCCCTTACCAACTCCTTCCATTGTCGCCAAATCTATAGATGGATTTTTAGACAATTTATCCACCAAATTCTTGTAAACTTGGAATTGGTGAATATTCCCTAATGCCTTGTGGAAAAGCATCAATTGTCTAAACGATTCTACCAACCCCTTTTCTACTACCTTCCCACCCCTCTGCAATTTTTCTTTATTTTCCAGCACTCTATAACATAACCTTATCTGTGCCGCAAAATTCTTATGCGTCTCCAGCACACATGGCACCCCCGTCCTTTCTGCCCATTTTAAAATTTCTTTAAGGGCGTTAATATTACCGCCTAGTTTTTTGTTGAAGATGTAGCCTTCACCGATTTCGGCGTGTCGGTCATTTTTTTGGTCAAATTGTGTAGCAGAATCGTTAAGGTGAACAACGGCGATTTTATTTTTCCCGATAATTTTTTCAAATTGTTGAATATAGGAAGTCCATCCGCCTTCTTTGTGGATAGGATATCCGCTGACGAAGATATGGCAAGTATCAATGCAGAATTGGATGCGTTTTTGGTATTTGGTGGGTAATTTCCGGTAAATGGTGTTCATAGTTTCAATTGTTCGGCCAAGATAGTTGCCTTCACCAGAACTGGTTTCAAGGATTGGTGTGGTACTTTTGTCAGCATGGTCAAGACAAGAAATGAGGGATTTGGCCATATTATTGCGAGCAACAGCACGGGAAAGGCCGTTACTTGCGGTACCAAAATGGAGTACAACACCTTTAGCGCCGATTTTGTTGGAAATGTTTAAGTCTTGAACATAGCGGACGAGGAATATTTTATTTTTGGGGATGAGAGGTTTTGCAAAATTAAGTATATATTTGGCATGGATAAATAGGGGAAAGTTGGTCATATTTTTTTTTATAAGTTCCAATTCAGAGGGAGAGTCGTTAAATATTTTTCCCAATTCAAAGGATTGCGGGGGAGAAGTGAATATTTGCATGCAATTTCCACCGGCTTTTTCTACTTCTTTTTTAGCTTGTATAACTCCATTACTAATACTATTATGAAAGCCTAAATATAGCATTAATTTTACAAATATTATTTATTAAGGCTACTTCCAATTTCTTCTTCTTTCGGTTTCTCACCTATTTTTCTTAAATTAAGTGTTCTTTCTTTTGTTAACAATGCATTATATTGTGCATAAATTATACGTACTTCACGATCTAAAAAGAATACTAAAAGTTCTCTTACTAATAATAGGATGACTAAAAAGAAAACTGTTTTAAGGTTGGAACTGTAGACAAGACGGATGATGTGGCCAGCCAAAATGATTGTTAAAGAAAGATTTAATATGTGGCCAATAACAAGGCGAACTTTCAGGATATCGGTGATAGGTTTTTCTTTGTTCATAAAAAATTTGTACAAATATTCGGAAGATAAAAAGAAAGTAAAAATAATTGTTAAAGTTGCAATAACATAAGATAAATACTCACATGACATAAAAAAATAATAGAGAAACCACGGCATCTCTCTGGCACTGTGCAAATTAATGGATTCAAAAAAATCTGATAAACTTTTGACAAAAATATGATATCCGTGACTTATTTTAGAAATTTTCTTCATTAATAATATTTAGATATATTTTCTGCTGTTTTTATTCTAACTACACATCCATCCTCATCTTTCTCATAAAAATATACTTCCAACATTTCCCCTATATGTTTTTCAGCATTTTCGTACAATCGCTTCTTCATCTCCCTCGTACCCATCGGTTTTACCCTAAAACTTCTATTTGTATTTTTTAAACATTGCACCTCCCATATAACCGTTCCTTTATCATTGCCTTTTGCTTCATCATATCCAATTATTTTAAATTTATCCATAAAATACAGTTTAATTTTTTGCACATCCATACTTTGTTTACCAAGTCTATACAATGTTTTAAAATTTCTTATAATTGCACCTTCATATCCTAATTCCACCATTTTTGTAAACATCTGTTTTATATCACTTTTATTCTGTACAATATATGTTGGAACCAATCGGATATCATTGTATTGTTTCGCAATTTTTTCCGCTAATTCCCAGCGTTTATTAAAAGGTTCATCCAATTTGTCCATTTCTACTAAATCAAAAATATTGTAAGTTATTTTATCTATTTTGTTTTGGTTTTCTTTTTCCAAATATTTTTTTGCTAAAATACCTCTTAATTCACTCTGTTTATATGGTTCACCAATTAACAGCTCACCATCTAAAACAATATTTGGATATTTCTTAAAAATTGCTTCTAAATGTTTTTCTAAATGGGTTATGTTGGATATTGGTTTGTTCTGTCGACTTAACATCGTTAATTTTCCATCTTTTATTAGAGCAAACATTCTTACACCATCCAATTTTGGTTGTAAATATGCAGGGTATTCTATTTTATCACCATATTTATCCCAATCAACTGGCTTCATCGGCAGAAATTGTTTTTTGGTTTCTTGCTTTTTTGCAAAACCATCTGTTGTAATTTTGTTCTGCCATTTTGTTTTTGCCAATTGTTTAGCACGGTCAAGTGCGGTTTTGCTGGATGTTGGTTCAACAATTTGTGGGGAAACTTTGGTGATTTTTCCGCCAATTTGGCCGTGTTCAATGTGAATGAGGGCAATGTTTTTTTTGTTTGTGATGTATATTTTCCAGAATCTTTTGTCTTTGTATAGAATTGGGTATTCCATAAAAAATGAAATATTATTTATTTGGATAAAAAAGGTAAAATCATGTTTGTAAAAAAATACAGTCGCATTGTTGATTTAGATTTCGCAACTGATAATCACAAATTGTTGCGAGAATTTAAGAAAAAATATAATTTAATTGAAGCAACTACTTCTTATATTGAAACAACATATTGGAAAAAATTTATGAAATTTGTTGAATTAAAACGCAAAATGCAAAAAAAATCGTTTGTAAATATAGAACAACATGTGTAGATTATTATTTTATTGTGGTCAACCCATTAAATTAGAAAAACTTATAATTAATTCAACAAACAGTTTATTCAACCAATCTATAAATAATAATAGAAATAAATGGTGTAAACTTTTACCAAGAGACCATATGATTAATGTGGATGGTTTTGGGATTGGTTGGATTGTTAACAATGATTTCTGCATATATAAGAATATTTGTGTACCATATCATGACAATAATTTTTTAGAAATTGCCAAACATATTGAATCGCCAATAATTGTTGGACATTTAAGAGCTGTTAAAAATCATAAACAATGCAAAGTGTGCAGAGATAATTGCCACCCATTTAGATATGGAAAAATACTTTTTATGCATAATGGTTTAATTTCCAATTTTAAGGAATATAAACAAAAAATATTGGATATGATTGATAAAAAATATTACCAGAATATAAGTGGTAACACAGATACAGAATTAATTTTTTATTATTTTTTAACATTGTTACAACCAAGTGGTAACCTATATGATTGCCAGCATTTTGTTAGAACATATTTACAACTTCTTCATAATTTAAACACACAATTTCCGAATTGTACAATATCTGCTAATATTATTATAACAACTCCTGATTTTACTGTTGGAAGTCGTTTTATAAATGATAAGAACCAATTGCCGCCGAGTTTATATTACAATAATACAATAATATGTTCTGAACCATTGGAAAAAGATGGATTTAAAATGATTGAAAAAAACAGTTGTTTTTATATAAACCACAAAAATGGAACAATTAATTTTGTAAAAATATGATTTTTTTTATTGTTATATGTAATATAAAAAAAATGGGAAAAAATGTTTGGGAAGTAAATTTGTTGGATGATTACAACAAAATTATGGAAACAAAAATTATTGAAAACAGTTGGGAATTTGTATCCAAAATCTATTATGGGAAAAACTATAAAATTGTTCCAATTCACACAAACCCAGAGAATCCAATTCATCCCATTTGCAAAATCATTTCTAAAAAAGATGCTGAACAATTAACCAGAAATGGAATATATGATAATCATTATCATGTAATTCATTACATCAATGAACAAATAAGAACAATCTGCCAAAAAGGAGAAAATGTTTTGGATATTAAAGAATTGTACCTCCTTTATCCTGAAAAAATACAATATTTCTACACTTCTTTAGGATTTAATATCACAATTTCTGAAAATCATCTGCTAATTAATTGGTAAGTTTTTATAATTTTTTTTTATCTAATAATCCACCGACTTAAACCCTAAACTCGTTGGATCCCATCCTCCCATAAACTGCATATTATCCCTTTTACCCGTTGTACCATCACTTGGATGGTCTCCATCTTCCGACGGCACCGGATAATATGGCTGTTCACCTGATGATTGTTCTTCTGCTGGAACAAAAGGTTGGTAGCCTCCAGATGACTGCTCTTCTGCTGGTACAAAAGGTTGGTCACCTCCACCATTGTGATGGTGAGAATGGTGGTGATGATCACTGCTTCCACCATTGTGATGGTGTGAATGGTGGTGATGTTCACTGCTTCCTCCATTGTGGTGGTGATGTTGCTTTTCTTCTTGATGGTTTATGTCATAATTTTCCAAACATTTCTTGAATTTTTTGGTTTTAGAGATGTCACTGCCAGCTTCACGTGCAATATCTTGATATGCTTTTTTCTTTCCTTCAGCAACTCCATCATCATAAGCTTTTGTAGTTTCGTTTTTGCAATCTTTTCTGGAGATGTAGTGTTTATCAATTTTCTTTTCAATTTCGTCTTCATAACGGGTCAACCATGTTTTAAATCTGGGGTCATCTTGTATGTGCTTATATGCAGGTGGGCAGACTGGACATTCTGGGCATACAACAGGTGGAGGACAAACAGGGATATCTGTTTTTCTTACATAATCTCGCAAATCTGGACATTTAGGACAAGGAGGTATTTGGCTTTTCTTTATGTAATCTTTTAAATCTGGACAAGGTTTTACCATGGATTTTAATGCATATTTGCTCATGTCAGGACAAGGTGGTACACTTGATTTTAAAACATATTTGTCAATGTTTTTGCATCTAAAAGCGTCACATTGTGAACAATCAGATTTGGAAGGTTTAGAATCAGAGGGGTAAATGTAATAATCATTCTCAATGTAAGTTGTGTCACCTTCTAAACAACTTTTGCCGTGGCATTTATGGTGGTGGTGATGATGGTGTGGTTTGGGTTCTGGATGTGGGTGAGGTTCACATTCTTCAGATTCAGGAGATTTGGTGTAACCGGCCCAATCATAGAAAGTGCTGGCGCCTTCTTTAACGGATTGTTGTGAACTGGTTTTGAAGTTTTCTCTAACAATTTGTTTTTGTACGTCGGCTATCTGGTTATTAAATGATGTTCTGCCAAATGGAAGACCGACAATAATTAGGATAATAAAAATAATAAAAATAAAGAAATAAATAAGGTAATCCATTATAATATATTTACATTTTTATTTTCCAAGCAATTATTCCTAAAATATATCCGATTGCTAAACCACTTACAACCTGAACTAAACTATGACATTGTAAATCATAGCGGCTCCATCCAACATAAAAGCTTCCTAAAATAATTCCACAAATCTTTATTGTTCGCATTTTTACATTATTTTTTAATAAATAACAAATCATTAATGCACTAAATACTCCAATTGTTTGACAATGACCAGAGGGGTACCCATAGGAAATGGCGCCATTATTAATTGGATTTAATAAGAAGCCACATGGTGCATTAAAGTATGGTCTATGTATAAATTGGTAATTGGCGAAAATTACAGAAATCCATTTTTTTAGAAGGAAATTGAAATATTCGCCGAAAAAAAATGTAGCAATTGCCGTGTACATATAAAAAAAATTATTGGTGAATACCCATGATAATGCACAACCAATTGGTAGAAAAATTGGTGATATTGAACTTAAAAAATGTATGAGCATTTTTTAATTATGTTAAAATGTTTTTAATTAACCGACTTTAAAATATTCACGCCATTTTTGTCAGTTTTGGCGCTGTACTTATAAGTTGTGCCTTTTTTGCGGTCTTCAATTGTAAAAACAATTTCTTTTTTACCAACTTTATAGTGAGTTTTAATAAAATCGTATGCATTTTCTGCTGCAATTTTAGGACGAACAGCTTTAAATGCACGCTCATTGTAGGATTTCTGCTTGGGGAAATGGAATGTTCTAAGTGCAATTTTTTTACCACCTAATTGTTCTAATCCAAAAGGGGATGTTCTACTTTGATAACTTTCATAATTATTTTTATTATTATTTTCATTATTTATATTTGGATTAATTGGTTTAAATCCTTGAGCAGGTGTTGGTGCTTGACTTCTTGCATTATTGTTATTATATGCTGGAGGTTGTTGTGTTAAACCTTGTATTCCATTAGAATTTCCATGGAATGGTCCAGTATTTTGAGTTGGTGGTAAAGGTTGTGGGTATTGCTGTTGTCCTGGTACTTGAGACTGCAACTTTTGGATTATATGCGATTGGTAATTTATTGTTAATTGTGCATCTCTTAATTGTCTGCGCAATTGTTGAGTACTCATACTTCCATATTGTGTGGCATATGCATTACACTGTTTATTGTACTGTTTATTTGTACTTAATACTTCATTTAATGCATTATAATATCCACCTTGATAATACATATGAATCATTTGGCAAACATCTGTAACAAAAGGTGCATTCTGTTTAATTTCTTCAGAATATTCTGGCAAAATAATATTTGCTCCAGAATCAACCAACAGTTTAATTAAATGCAGTTTCTGGAGAAAGTTGCTCAATGTGCGATTGCCCAATAAATTAAAAAGTGGCGTTAAACCCAATGGAATTGTTTGGGCATTAATATCTTCGTATAAATGTAATCCCTTGTAACCATTAAATGTTAAAATAAAATTCAGCAAATTAAATGTTGGATTAAATTGTTGCTGATTTCCTCCAACCATATGCATATTATACATTGAATCCTCCTTTGTCAATTGTATCAATATATTTGATTGTTGCATTTGCACTAGAACATTTTTACCAGCTTTTGATTGCGCACCCAACATTCTCGTGTAAACTGGTGTATCATTGGGAACAATTGCTGACAAATCCACGCCTTGTCCAACGCTTCCTAAGCAAGTTAAAATGAATTCTATTCTTTGCGTGTTAATAAAGTATTGCAATGGCACAGTTAATTGGTGCTGCTGCTGAGGAACATGAACTTGACTAAATTGATTCTGGAATTTCTGACCATACAAATATTGCCCTCTTTGTCCCTGCAATTGAGTGTTTTCATTGTAAGCATTTGTTCTCATTAATGTGTTCAATACAATCTGCGTGTGCATCATATTGTAAGCACTATCTTTGTTTTTTATGTTGTCTGCTGATGGATTTGCACCATTTGCTAAAAAGAAAATTACTAAATGTTCTGCACCAATTAATGCTGCTAATCCAAGAAGTGTTACTTGTAATGTTATATTGGTGTAATTTGGTGGCAATAAAGGAAATAATTGATGAAGTGGAACACTTATAAATGTATTAACAACACCAGCAACTTGTTTTCCTTGTAATTGTTGTTTAATTGTTGAAATAAAATCCATTTTACTTTTGTAAAATTGTTGGTAATTTGCTGTTTGATATGGGCTGCCAAATCCATAGTTAACTTGACCATTTCTAACAGGTTGGCCTTGATAATATTGCTGGGCAAAGTTTTGTGGTCTTTGAGGATTAAATGTTTGCTGATTAAATCCATATTGTTGTGAAGCAAATTGGTTAGCTTGTGGATGGTAATAAGTTTGAGGAATGTAATTTGCCTGTTGATTCCCGCCAATTTGTAAAAGTTGTTGATAAGTTGGCTGACTAATTATGGGTTTAATGCCAACTAATTGATTATTGGAATCAATTAAATTGCCAAAATTCCAGTGCTGCTGATTGTAGTTTAATATAGATTGAGCAATTTGCTGAGCAGTTGCGACATCACTTGTTAATTGTTGCTGTTGTTGTGATGATTTGGGGGGATTATCAAGGACAAAAGAGAAGGGGAATGCACGCTGTATATCTTGTTTTTGATTTTGGTTAAAGAAACTACCGACTCTATTAAAAAAATTCATTAGTATATTATATAAAAATATTTTAACTTTATAGAAAAATGGAATCATCTGCAATAAT
>JGI10211J14876_10000093_pt1 | contig 31694 bp, 31 predicted proteins | sample Etolagsediment_FD_14876 | JGI IMG/M metagenome (IMG submission 14876)
ATTTTATATTTTATTAACTATCAATATTAACGATACACTACTATACATATTTAATTATTTTTAAAAATGAGTTATTATCAACAAGACGATTCTTTTGAAAAAAATTTTACATTATCAAATTTATCATTTCGCAATGGTCAATTATTTTTTAATATGAATGCACCTGTTTCTTTACAAAATGATTCAAAAAAAGCATATTCATATTTTATTAAAGATATAAATGAAAATAATCGTCATTTTCAGTTTTATTTGTTTGATATTCACGTTCGTGGTAAGATTATGAATGAATATAATGAACTCCTTAAAGTAAATATTCAATATAATAAACATTTACCAGAAAAACAATTACAAAAATTAGCAAAATATATAGAAGCATTTATGCTAAATCTTGATCCATCACGTGATAGTTGTTATGATTCCAAAGAGAATTTTTATGAATATCGGAAAGAAACTTCTGATAATTATTGTCCCTTTAATGATTATCAAAATCAATCTTCTTCCTATCAAAGTTTTGATTATAGTCCAAATGAAAATGTTAATTATCGCGATGATTATGATGATGATGATTATGATGATCATTACGATGATTACAGATATTAAGGTGTTAATGCAAAGGGACTTAAAGAATACCATGCTAATTTATATTATAACTACAAGTGCAATGTTTACTGGAAAGTTCTTAAGTCCTAATTTAAAATTTGTTAATAACTTACTTTATTATTTAGATTTTAGTGAGTTAGAAAACCATGATTATAAAAAAAATAATTATTTTCTACAACTTGATGAAATTAAGTTGGAAGAATCTATTGTTTATAATGAAATAAATGTATCATATAAGCTAATTTTAAGTGAATTTGATGATACTGTTTTAATAGAACTAAATTATGATAAAGAAATGGAAAAATCGGAACTACTTAAATGTATTTATTATATTCAAGAAAAAATAAAAAAAATTGAGGATCCTTATATTCAAAATTATCATACTAAATTTGAAAAAGAATTTATGAAACAAGAAAGGCATATTCTTTTAGAGTCCTAACTTATTTCATTTTACGAATGTGTAAAAATATAAAATACATAAAAGATATATAAAAATGTAGAAAAATAAATATAAAATACATAAAAGATATATAAAAATGTAGAAAAATACATATAAAAAATATAAAAAATATAAAAAATATAAAAAAATATAAAAAAATATAAAAAATACATATAAAAATACAAAACATACAAAATTAAAATAAAAACTATTTAATCTAGAAAATCATTCCATTTATTTTCATTTTATTTTATTTATTTTATTATCTAATAATATAGATTATGATTGATAAAACAATATTTTATTATCTACTTTTATTTGCTAATTTTATAATTAATTTTGCTTTTATTCCACTCGTTTTTGAAGTAATTCAGCAAAGATATACACATAATATACCCTATATATCTATTATTTTATTTATGATTGCACAAATTATTTTCTTATTTGTAGTATTATATAAAGAATATTACTTTCACGTATTTATCTATGTTGTTGGCTTATTATGTTCATGTATATTACTTTTTTTGAAGAAATATTATGATAAACAAAATACAAAAATAATAAACGTAATTAAAAATGAAACAGTAATCACAACAACGGAAGAAGAAGCAATGAATACATTTATGGAAGAAGAATAAAAAAAAATTATTAATAAAATAGGTAGTAGCTTAATATAAAATTTCATGTATATGTATGATATATCCTATTTCTAAAAAAATAAATAAAAAAAAAAATGATTCATTTTTAATTTACTAACGAATAACTTAATTATATTTATATTTTTTTTCGGAATAATTTTTTTGATTTATTAGAAATGAGTGATATTTCTGTACATTTTACCTATTCTCCAGAAATGATAAAAGCATTTGAGGATGCTGTTAACAAATATACTTTTAGTAAAGATACTTATTCACGTTCAATGTTATATCCTACACCTACATTAAATAATTACATGGATGAAGTAAAACAAGAATTTCATAATAATACTAATTATTTAGTAGCACAATATGGAACTTCTGGTGGTGGAAGATATATATTCTATTTATTTAGGTTCAATAATGTTATTTATGATATTTGGAATTACCACAATGAATGCCATGTAATTACACATCTGCACATTTAAAACGCCAACTTTAATAAACATTATAAAGTTAAAAAGTGCATGTATTTTCTATAGAATAAATTCTATCTAGACTGGATGTCATTGACGGTTTTTTACAACGTTTGAACATCTTTGGTTATTTTGTAATCTTTGACCTGTTTTTATATAATTATCAAAAATTTTTTCATGTTAAATTTCTAATTTTCTATCTTTTATAAATTTATTTTTATGAATAAATAGTTCTTCATATAAAATATGGCTAATTACAATACCTTCACCAAGATTTACAACTAATCGTGAATATTCCAGTTCTTCACCAATAAATAAGAATAAAAATGTTGGAATAAGAATAGTTAAAAAAGATTTCATTCCTTCTTTCTTTAAATAGTTATTATGCATCATATAGTGATGCGGAACATGAATAATTAACATGTAAAATAACAATAATTCTTTAGAGATAAATAAAGAAAAGAATATAAAAAAAGCACTTAGTAAAAATCGAGGTATATGTTTTATTTCAGGCATATCGTGACGAAAATGAATAATAGAACTTATAAAAAATAATCCTAGTAAAATATTATCCAGATGAAAATAATTAAAACCTAAGCTACTTACTACTGAAGTTAAATTTATTGTGTATAATTCTTTTAATAAATTATTCTGCTGAGCATGAATTAAATCAGTCATTCCATGCGGTGCTATAATTCCATGAATCATTTTTTTAACTACTCTTGATGATAAAGGGTGAAGCATCTTTCTTAATATATTAAATAAAAATATAAATAAAATTAAACAATAATATCTATTATTTATGTGAAAATATACTTTGTATAAAATATATATAAAGTATATTTTATCCTCGCAGAGTGATTCGAACACTCGACCTATTGATAGCTAGCATATCAATAAAAAACAACTACAGTCAATTGCTCTTCCAACTGAGCTATGCGAGGAATAATTATTTATAGTTAAATCTCTTTAAATACTTTTTATAATTTATAATTTATAATTTATAATTATTCATTTAATTTTTATTCTGTAGAAATTATTTATTATTTCGGAATTAAAATAATCTCATATACATTACTTTCTCCATAAATCATGTAGTAATTATCTCTAAATACCCTAATTTTATCAATCATAAAATAATTATTTTGATGTAAATTATTAAAAAAATCATTATGATTCAATATACTTGATAATTCGTAAGAACTATGACGATTAATAAATTGACGAATACTTGTTTGTGTTTTAGAAGAGGATTGTTCGGTTAAACTAATATAAATATAAATCATTGATTCTTTATGCACATAAGTATATAAATTATGTAGAATTTGATTCAATTTTAATTCGGACTGGATATCAAATAAAATAATCTTAGAAAAAATAGTTGTTGTTGGTAATTTAATTAATTCTTTTATGGATTCAAAATCACAATCAACATGATTCTGTAATTCTTCTCCTTCTACTTGCTCTAAAAATTTTTTTTGATAATCATTATTTTTAAAAAAAATAGTAAAAAATACATTGAATTTTTTTATAAAATGAGAAAAATGTTCAAAAAGATTAAAGTAATTTAAATTAATAATACATATTTTTTCATTTTCTGATGTATTTTCTAATATATTTCTAAAAATTTGTTTATAATAATCATTATAATAGGATTCTGTAATTTTATTAATAAAAAACATAGTTCAATATTAATATTAAATACAAAAAAAAGATAGAAAAAATATATATATCTATTTTAATTATAATGATTAAATTAGAAGATTTAAAAAAAGAAATATCAGATAGTAAATTTATGACTACTTTTATAGTTGTATTTATTATATTATATATTTTTGTATCGTTTATAAAATTTTTAGGAAATTTACCTATATTAATAGTTATTTCAGGTGTAATTACATATTATATTAATAAAAATAAATTAGTAGATAATGCAAATATTATTTACGAATTAAGTAAATCTAAGAAATAATAAAATTTATTCAAATTCCTTCGCGAATTTATCAATAAGATCTATGAGAAATTTATTCTTATTTGTTAAAAGTTCGATTAATTTTTCCTTAGAAAGTTCCGTTTTTATTTTCAATTTAACAACTTCATATAATGGATGCTCAATAATATAACCACTAAAGGATATATCACTTTCATCACTAATATAAGAAGAAATTAGGTTTCCTAATGTATCATTTTCATGATCCAATGATAATAAGTAAAAACCATTTTCCAAAGTATAATCTTTTATTTTTTCTTGATAAGATTCTATTTTTTGTTTGATAATAGACAGTGCTTTTTTTATAATTTGATGAGTTGTTAAATATCCAATACTTTCCACATTCATTAAGTAAGTATGTGGATTACCAAATTTATTTTTTTTATACAATTTTTGCTGATTATTTATTTTGAATACACTCTGATCATTTTTATCTATTTGCTTGAGCTGATTATTTAATTCTGATTCATCATGCTCAAAAGTGACACTACATGTAGAAACTGGGCAATATTGAGCTCCTCCATGATATGATGTATTTTGTGTAAATTTTGCTTGAAAGGAAAAGTATTCATTATATTTTAGCTTAGCAAACAATATATTGTCCAAACCTGTAAGTAAGTATTTTTTTATATCTAATTCAGTTTCTGTATCTTCATCAATCAATTTAAAATCAGAAACATAAATACTTTTTATATTTTCTGAATCATTTTTTACTGAACATTCTACTCGAATATGATCATAAGAAAAAGATGGGTCTTCATTTAAAAATGGTATTAAAATTAAACGATGCTTTAAAAATTCATTATTCAATAGTGAATTATTTTCACTAAATTCAATTTTTTCTTCATCAATAGTCCAAATTGGAATATCAGATAAAATTGTTCTTCGCAATCCATTCATAAAACTAATAAGAAAATCATTATTTTCATTATTTACTTTAAAGGATAAAATATTGGAATTATTAAAAGATTTCTCTTTTTTACTTTCTTTATTTTTTTGAATATTTATAAAACTCATTAGTATATTAATTATTAACAAAACTATTTTAAATTAATAATAATCAATTTATTATTTTTTTTTAAGGAAATTAATTTAAATTTAAATTTAAATCAATAATTTAAAAAATTTTTACTCATGCGTTAATAATGCATCAATATTTTATTCTTCTTAGATTATAGAAATATGAATAAAGATAACTATATACTATTTCATAGCCATAAATGTCTGCACTCAAAAGAATTTATGCAGTTGTTGTATAAAGATCCACAATTAAATCAAAAAGTGACTAAAGTAAATGTAGATAATCCTAATATTAAATTACCCGCGTATGTTAAATCTGTACCCACTCTTATTATTACTGAAAATCAAAAACCATCTTTATTAGTAGGATCCAAAATATTTGACTGGTATAAAAATTTACATAAAAAAGAATCGCAAAATAATCAGATACAAGATTGGGATCCGAGTACAATGACCGGTTACAGTGATGGATTTTCTTATTTAGAAGGTTCTGATGCTATGAAAAAAAGTTTTTCTTTTCTAGATAATAATGATAAAATATTTACACCCGATGAAAAAAATTATGGTCAAGATTCTAATGATTCTGGACCAAAAACTCAACTTGATCAAGATTATGAAAAATTTATGGCAAGTCGTTCCAATGAAGTTCCATCAGCCCCTCAGCGCCTTTCTTAAAAATATATACTACTTTACTTCTATTTTTACAATTATTTAATTTTTTTTAAAAGTATTTAAAAAATAAAACTTAGTTAAATATATTACTACTGTTATCATGTCTAATAGTATTAAAACAAAGTTAATTCAGCAAATATCTAATTTTATCGATGAATTAGATTCTACTTTTCCGAATCACGGAGATATAAGTATTTTTAAAGAAAAGTTTTTGTTTTTAAAATCTGCCAATTCTCAACTTATTGTAGAATATTTTATTCAATTTATATATCCATTAAAAGAATATATTAATAATAAAGATGAACGTTTTTTTCTTGAGGGAGGTGGTCAAGAAAAAATAGATTCCAAAGGACTAAATATGCGGGATAATTTAAAAAACTTATGGATAAGTGATATGTCCGAAGAAAATAAGACTATTGTATGGAAATATTTTAAAATTTTTATATTATTGACCGATAAATATATATTAGAACATCAATAATATAATTTTACTTTACTTTATTTTAAAATAATTACTTTATTTTAAAATAATTATTTTTTTAAAAATATAGTAATATAATTAAAAATAATTTTATAAAAATTTATATCATTTTATTGCAGTCTATATTTGTACTTCTAAATTTTTGTAAAATATAATTCTTAGATGAAATATTAAACTTATATAAATAGACATTTTTTAAACCAACATTACATGGACAGTTTTTATCTATTTTTTTACAATTTTCTATATCTATATATGGACCAAATTTATAATTAAAGATATTAATATTTTTCAATTTGTAAATAGTATCAATAAATTTTTTTCTTGTAATTTCTCCTTCTATTTTATCTAATATATAAGTAATAAATAATCCGTTTATATATCCTTCTACAAAAGTTGGATGAATTTTAGGATCTTTTATTACGTTTATATATTCAAGTAAATTATCACTGATATTTTCATCTGTACTCAATTCTTTTTTTAATAAATCTTCATTAGTTTTTATTTCATTTACTAATTTTTGATTATTATCTTTATTTAGCAATATAACTTCTGTACTATAAATATTTTTTAAATATTTATTATTCATATTTTTAATATTATCATTTAATTTATAAATTTCAGTAAAAGCAAATGTAAATATATATAAAGAAGGTTTATTTATTTTAAAATATTTAATTGAATTGATCGCAATTTTACTACCGGACAGAAGTAATAAAGCATCCATATTTTTTAAAACCATTGATTTATTGATTTCATTAATATTATAAGGATCTTCGATTTTAAGTAATTTTTTATACGTTTCATTATATTGTAAATCAGTAGAATTATAGCCGGCGCTTGATATTATACTTATTTTATTTATATATTCATTCTTGCTTAATAAAAAATTAATGTCGCTAATAATTGAATTACCACCTTCATCATTTTGATAAATAAAACATATATTTTTTTTTTTATTAAGTATTAAAAAACGTATAATTAATTCTATTTCATCTAAATATGATGGTCTTGTATGAATAATATTTTTGTAAAATTCATTTCTTAATAAATTTGATCCAGTTAATGGTTGTAAAAATGGAATATTTTTTTCTTTTACATAATCTAATATATAACTAGATGTGGGTGTACCAACCGTTCCAAGTAATCCAAATATTCCTGAATATTTATCAAATAATTCAATATTTAATTTAGTTAATTTTTTATTGTATTGATCATCATAAATTATTAATTTTATTTTACGTTTTTTATTTTTTCGATTATATTTTGAAAAAGCTAAGTAATAACCCAAGCTATATTCTTTTCCTAATATATAATTATTTTTTGATAACGGAGCAGATTGACCAAAAATAATTACATCATTTTTTAATCCTTTTTGAACTAAATTTCTTATAGAATAATAATAAGTCAAAAATAATATAATAATGATGATGATTAATAAAATTATTAAATATTTATAAACCTTAATTAGTTTTAATAATTTCATTTTATTAATATTATTAGATATATTTATTTTATAATTTCTTTTAATTTTTCATTTTGTTTTATTATAATTTCGTAATCTGTTATTAATAATGTTGATAAAAATAAAACAAAAATAATAATAATAAAATATGAAATTAAAGTTATTATTTTATAATACTTATTTTTAGGAATAATTAATTCTAATAATTTAATAATAAAATTTACTGATAAAACACCAACTAAAAAAGAAACTGATGTTTTAATCATAAATAAAAAACTTTGATTAAATTCAACATTAAATAATTGTCTATTGTTTATACTTTTAAATTTATTTACATTAATTAAATCTTTTTCACTCATATATAATATTTAATTATATTTATTTTTCAAATAATTTTTACTAAATAAATCCCATATATCTTTGTTATTGTTATGAGGCCAATAAAAATTACCTACAAAATTAGCTCCACCTCCCCCTTTACCTGTTCCTCCAATATTGCCCAATGTTTTCGCAATTCTAGGTAAATTATATTTTGGTTTTCCACTATGATCTTCTACAAGTTGGATTCGATAACATTGATTGGTATATTCATACCCCCATAAAACAGCAAAATGAATGGCATCTCCTTTGGCTTTGGCATTTGTGATCATTTGACGCCCAACCATACGTGAAAGAACAGGATCATTATAATTTAATACATACACAGGATGTCCTTGAAATGTAGCTTTACGTGCATTTCTTGCTACTTGATCTTTAATATTATTAGCTAATTCTTCGTAATAATGTCCGATAATATTTGAAATAACTTTGAATTCATCACTGATTACACTATTTAGATATTGAAAATCATCTACTTTATCAAATTTAATTTTTAAATAAGGATTATGAAAAATACGGTAATTATAGAAGGAACTTAATTTACGATATTTTGCTAAAAAAGGTAACTGTAATTTGCGATCATCATTATCAATTATTTGCACATATAAAGGAATAGACTCTTTCGGATAGAAAAATTTCCATGTATAAGCAATTGATGCATGATTTTGTCCCACAAAATGAAGATTATTATTACTATTTGCTATTTTATGATCATCTATAATATAGACATTTTTTGCTAATTTACGAATATAGTCTAGATTTTCTTTGTTATATTGTAGGTCTAAAATTAATATATTTTTATCTTTCATCTGATCTTCATGAATTTTTAAACGTGAATTAATATAACCAGCACCCGAAGATGGCTTTGTGGGAATAATATATATATCTTTCTTTTTATGTTCTAATAAATAATTCACAGCAATATTTGCTGACATAATTCCATCACTGTTTTCTGCATGATAAATAATACAATTAATTGCATTTTTTTTCACTGTGGAAATAGATTTTGAAAAATCTTCCATATCATGAAAAGATTCTTGGTAATCTTTCATTTCTTTTTGAAATTCTTTTTCATTTTTATTGAGAGACATATTTTTAAAATAGGTTAAAAATTCCTTATTTTTAGGCTTTATGATTTGATCTAACGTAGAATATTGATTATTAAGTTCTTTATTTTTAGTATTTTTATTTATATCTGCATTTTTATTTTTATTTATATCTGCATTTTTATTATCTGCATTTTTATTATCTGCATTTTTATCTGCATTTTTATTTACATTTTTATTTTCTTTATTTTTTTTACTTTTATTTTTCTTCTTATTTGATTTATTATTCAAATTATTATTATTTTCTTGATTTGTTTGATTATTTTCAAAATGTGTATCTATTTTTTTTTTACCCATATAATATTAGAAAATATAAAAATTAATGATGCGTATTTAAAACTATATTTTAATATATAATACATAATATAAAATGAGTTCTTCTAATTCAGAAAAAGATATTACTGAAAAAAATTTAGATGAAATTTTAGAATCTTCTCTAGAAGACTTAAATCAAGATTTAGATAAATTAGCCCAAGAAGTTCAAACATTACCAAATGATCGTGAACCTGAAACATTAGAATTGGACAGCGATGGTGATGAAGAAGAATCAGAAATGGATGAAGAAGAACAAAAAAAAATATTAATGGAACAATCAAAATTATTGAATGAATCTAGTAATTTTGAAGCTGAGGAAAATAATGATGATGAAGATTTTGTGGAATTAACCTACGAGGAAATTATTCCCGTAATTAATCAAAAATACATTCATATTTTACAAAATTTATATGGTATTTTTGAAAATCATGAAAAATTAGGTTCTTCTATTAAACAAGATATAGAAAATCTAATTGAAAAATCTAATTCAACTCCTAATGCTATTCTAAATGTATTATCCGATAATTTCTTATATTGTCTTAATGAAGTAAAAGATTTAAATTCTGATTTCTTTGCCTATCAAGAAGAAAAGAAAATTAAGAAAAAAAATGGAAAAATTACTAAAACAAAAGTTTCTAAAGTAGGTGAGAAAACTTCTTTGAAATCTATTTTACCTCATTTGAAAACCAAAACAAAGCAAGTGTTCTTCAAAGATTTATTTGAAATATTTGAACTATTAGTTTATGAAGATGATGGAGAATATTTTTTCCATGAAGAATATGTGGAATATATCAAAAAGAATTTTTCAAATAATAAAAATTATAATAAAATTATGATTACGTTAGATAATGTTTCTAATATTTTTTCCGATTTTGATGCTGAAGATATGAATGAACAAATTCAGCAAAGTATTAATCAAGAAAAAAGAATGAAAGAAGAAAAGAAAAATAAAAAATCAAAAGGAAAAAAAGAATCAAGTAGTTCTGGAAATATGCCAAATATTGGTGAAAATTTTATGAAAGGAATTGAAGATACAAAAATAGCATCTTTGGCTAAAAATATTAGTGAGAAAATTAATGTAAATGATTTCCCAGTATTAAATGATCCGAGTAAATTACTTTCATCTTTAACAAATCCTGATTCACAAGAAGAAGGACAAGGAATAGGAGATTTACTTCAATTTGTAGTAGGAGAAGTACAGACAGCATTCAAAGATGGTGATGGAATAAAAGAAGGTGATTTAGTGAATGAAGCACAGAATATCATGGGTAAATTCGGAAATATGGCTGGCTTTGATCCATCTAAAATGATGAATAATCCTAATTTAAATTTGGATAAATTTGCAGATATTTTCAAAGACATGGCTGGAAATATGCAAGATAACAATGAATCTTCAAATAATTCTTCAAATTCTAGTGAAAAATAAAAAAATAAAAATAAAAAAGAAAAAAGAATTAAAAATTAAATATTCAGAATTAAAAATTCAGAATTAAAAATTCATACAAGACAATTGATAATTAAAATTAGATAAAATAATAAAAAAATTATATTTTTATTATTTAAATAAGATTAGAGTAATCATTTTTTATATAATCTATAAGTAGAATGAGTTCTAATTTATTGAATAATGAAAATCCAAAAGATGATACTGGAACACTCAAAGAAATAAATGTTCAAAAAATGGAGGATGGTACTATGAATAATGATGATTCTCTTATTGATGAAAAAGAAACATTTAAAGGTACAACAAATGAAGATACAAATTTAGGGGATCCTTTTTGGGCCAATGATTATACTATTTTATTTACAAGTAATCGATTATCAGAATTTTTTCCAACCACTGACATGTCATTGATTGAAAAATTAAATGCATTATTTCGCTTAAGTATTTATTTAGGAATTGCTTTATATATTTTCACAGCAAATTACTTATATTTATATATATTTATTATAATAGGTGCGATCACTTATTTTATTTATTATTACCAATATGATAACATTAATTTATATTTAAATAATAATGAAGATACTGATTATAATTTAATTCAAAAAAATTTAAAAGAAAATTATAAAGAAAATTTTGATAATAATCGTAAACCTACAGTAAATAATCCATTTATGAATATTAATTTAATTACCACTAATCCAACATTAGGTGCTTCTCCCCCATCTTGGAATAATAAAGATATAAAAGAAGAAATAGAAGATAAATTTAATTATAATTTATATCGCGATGTAGGTGATTTATATGGAAAAAATAATAGTCAACGTCAATTTTATACAGCTCCTTCAACTACAATTCCTAATAATCAAACAGCCTTCGCTAAATGGTGTTATAGTTCTGGTCCAACATGTAAGGAAAAATCACTCTACTGTAGTCCAGAAATGAATCCGGTACCTTTCTTGGATCAAACCTATCCTTATAAAGATAATGTAGTTAAATATTAAATAGGTAATATATATATATATATTAAATTGCATATTTTGCTTTATTTTACTTTGTTTTGCTTTGTTTTACTTAATTAAGAATCAAATTAAGTGAAATTTAATTTATTTTTTATCTTAGTATATATCAATGGATAAATATTTTGTAATTAATGATAATGCCCGAAATAACGCCGATGATTGTTATATTGAATATATAAATAAATCAAATGATACTGTTCATAAACATATGTATCAACCCAATATTTTAAATAAAAAAAATATAGACGATAGTCATTTACGTATTCATGGCTTAAATAATCAGAATGATTTTGATAAACATGGTAAATTTATTGATGTTTCTACACAACTCCGAAATAGTCATGAGAATACACGTCAACCTAAAAAAGAGCTCGATACACGAGTTTTCCCAGGATCTCCTTATATGGGTCGTGGCCAAGGTATATTGGAATATACGGATATTAATTCTCGATTGAATTTTGGGGAAGATACACGCACAAGCAAATCAAATAATATTACTTCTTCTTACAGTGCAAATAATTTTATTCCATTGGTTCCCCAAATTGCTGAAAATATTCAGAATCCTGAACATATTATTCCGACCTATTGGGTTCGTGGTGGAATGAGTACTCGTACAGTATTAAATAACATTGATTACCTAAAATCATGTGGTTTTCGTAAATAAATGTATAGAACATGTAAAATACTCCTATTACCTTTTTTACCTTTTCATTATAAAATTTATTTTCAATCAATTTTATGTAAATTTTATAAAAATAATAATTAGTATCTATAGTAATTAAACAGAAGTATGATATCTGGACTTATTGCAAAAATTATTTCAGAATGTACGCTTTCTTCTTATCCTGTTTTTATTAAGAAAATTAATATACCTTTTTTAAAAAAAGTACTTTATCGATTATTTGGCTTTACCTTCATAAGTCTTTTCTTTTGTGAATGGTCAATTTTAAAGAAATATTTATTTAATTATCAAGGACTTCTTCTAAGCTTTGTGACATTTATCCACATTGTTTCTAGTTTTAAGGGGTTTGAATTATTACGCGGTGGTGTTGCAAGTAGTATTTTGTATATTTATCCGCTAATTATTTTATATGTAAATAATGAAAAACCATGGTTAGTTTATTTTTTTATTTTAGTGGGACTTTTTTTGCTTGCATACGGAAGTTATCATTATCAAATAGAATTCAATGGAATAAGTTCTGGAAAAGAGACATTTGGTGAAAATATAGTTTTAGAAAGGTTTGTGAAAGGCTTTGGTTACATGATAGTGTCCGCAGTAACAGAAGCAATGATTTATTTTAGTGTGTTAGAAATAAAAACGACCAATAACTGGAATCATTTATTTATATCTTATTTCTTTGGATTTGTAGTTTTATTAGTATATTATTTATTTTCATGGAAATTAATTGACAACGAAGCTATACAAAAAAAAGATAAAGAAAATAGTGAAGAAGTAAATTTGGAAGAAGAAAATAATATAGAAAATAAAAATCATGATAATAATGAACATGAAAATAAGGAAAAAAAGAAAAATAATTTACTTCTAGGTATGGATAAGACTCATTTATTTGCTTTCGGGTTTAATATTTTAGCCGCATTATTAGGATATTATTTGCGATTTTATTCCATGGATAAATTAAATTATAAATTATATTCAATTTTATCGTATATTGGTGTATTTGTGACGTATATTTACGGATATATTTTTGCACAAGAAAAAATTACCTTATTAAGTATATTAGGAAGCCTAATTATTATATTATCAAATATTTATTTACTTTACAATTAATTTTTATTTCATTAGTAATGAAAACAAGTCACTACAATCTGTAGTATATTTTTTTTCTTCTGTTTCATGATAAATATATTGTATTTTTGATGAAGTGTCTTTGTTCATATATAATAAATATTTTTCATGAAATTCTTTATTTTTGCTTTTATTCACTAGCTTATTTTTATACTTAGAATTACAATATTGTCTACTAGATTTTATTTTTATTTTATTATCATTCATAATCGTAAACTATTTAATTATACTAATGAAAATTAGTATAATTATTTTATATAAATAATAAAAATTATTTTATAAAATTATATTTCTTAATCGTGATTATCTTTTAAACGGAAAACTTCAATTCTACGACTGAAAGGTTTTCCAAATTTTTCACCACTGTTATCGTACGTGATAAGTGCAATTTTAGCATCTTGAAATACTCCTCTTCCGCCAGTGACTGTAAATATACTTTCATCAATAGTTGTTTCATCACCACTTCCTTTATCGTAATAAACAGCACCCGCTTCAATAGATCCAGATGGTACATTTAATACTAAAGTTTCTTTGAAAGAAGGAAAAGTGACTGCTGAGTTGACATTAGTTGTAGGAGTTCTTACTCCTTTGTAAGAAATGGTAAAGTCATTTCCTAAAGGACCAAATCCCAATGGATTTGATGGATCTGAATATAATGATCGAATATTATCATAAGCATCACTATTTACTGGAATAGTGTCATAATTCACTATTTGACTATTTGGTTTTCCGTCTTCTCTGGTAGCATACCATAGAGTAATTACTAATTCATAATCTTCTGGATTGTAGTGAGGCATTTTTGTTTATAATATATCTCTGTATATTTTTTTGAATATCTAGAATATTAATTTAGGTACTTTTTTAATAAACGCGTCATTACGTTAAATGAATTTTCTTTTTTTCTATTTTATTTTAGAAATTATGGAAGTATTTGAAGAAAATGGATATTTATTTTTAAAAAAAGTATATTCTTCAGAATTAATTACCCATTATATTGAATTAATTCATCAATTATGGACATCTCAAAATTTAGAATCTCATATTTACAAAAAATACGATGTTGAAAATGAATATTTAATTGTTAATAATACGTATTCAAAATTAAATAATTATATTAAACAACAACATTATTATTTACCAGTTGTGGATAATCGTTATGGTCATAATCGTAGTACTGATGCTGGAATGTATGATATTTTTAATATTCAAAAATTAATTCCTGAAACATTGGAATATTTTGAAGTGGATGTAATGAGTGCAATATTAGAAAAAATTACCAAAAAAAAATGGAAATATCATCGTGTGAATCTTCAAATTTTACGAAATGTTGGTAGTCCACAAGCTTTTCACTATGATACTCATGAGAAAAATATAAAATTCACGTTATATTTATCGGAAATTGATGATGATTCAAAAGGTGCACCAATGTTTATTGAGAAATCACATGTTGAAAAAAGAAATATAAAACAAAGAGATATGCATACTTTTTATGGAAATCCAGGAGATGTTCTAATTTCCTATCAGCAAGGATATCATAAAAAAACTCCTCAATATAATTCCACTTCTTATTATTTAGTATTTCATTTTTTAGAAAAATAAAAAAGAATCATTTTACGTGTAGAATGAAATTTATTTATTTCATAATTTATTTATTTATTGATTTAATTATTAATTAATTTATTAATTAAATACTGAAATTATTTAATTATTTTATAAGGAAAAATAAGATTTAATTGATTATTCCATTATANAAATCAAACTATCTAGAAAAATTGCTAAATGAAGGTAAATTAATGAAATTTACTGAAATCACATTTGGAAAATTGAACATCTTCCGGCATAGGAACCTTAGGATAATATTGCATTTGACAAGAAGGTTGATGGACTAATTCTTTCTTACAGTTCATGGAACTGCATGGTAATCCATGACCTTTATTATTACATTTAGGACTAGTACATTTGGGGGAAAATTTCTTACAGGGGCATAAAGTGGCCGCACGGGTTTGACCACGAAGATCACTTTCTAAATCGACCATATTTCCACTGTATTGAGATACACCATTTCCTCCAACGACGCCGAATTCAATACGGCATTTGGCAGTGTTTTGGTATTTGCCAGTATATAAAGCATAATCTAAAGGAGAAGTAGATTGCTGAAGATTTTTTTCATAAGCGCAAGAATCATAGATTAATCTATTTGAACTCATTTTATATAATTACTATATAGAAATATTTTTTTTTCCTTTAATTTAATTAATTAATTATTAATTAAATATTTATGAAAAGTTTTATTTTATATTCATGAATTTATTTTAAAAATCATTTCCTTTCTTAATTCCATTTTTCCTTTTATGAATAATAATTCATTCGAATATAAATAATTTAATTATTCTAAGAATTAAAATTTTTTTTTCATATAAATAATATCTTCTATAATTATATATGAGTTTTAATAGATTAAAATACGACACATGTGAAACAAAAAAATATAATAAAGAAACAACTGGTCCAGGCAATTATATGTACCAAACTCCCATTGACTGTAATTTGTGTTGGAATGACAATCCCCGTATTATTAATCAAAAATTAGGCGATTCTTGGAATAGTCATACAGATTGGCGCTTTTATGCGGGTCCCGTAGATGTTGAATCTGATTTACTTAATTTAAATCGCGCAGCTTCTCGGTGCCCACCTAATAAATTTCATCCGGATTGTACTCCTGGAAACTGTAAACACCAAGGAGAACCTTGTGGCGCTGGTGTAATTGAAAGTTGTCAAAATAACCAGAATGATTTAAGAAATCCCTGGAACCGTCCCAATGATAATAATCTAACCAATTTTCCTAATTGTTTTTTTGAAACAGAAGACACTCGATTAAGTAATCCATGCACTAACTTACGTGGTACGGGAATCAATCGCTTTGATCCTTTATTAATGGATCCTCAAGAACAAGTTATCTTTCCCGGAAATTACCATACAAGTACTCGTATTTTATTTAAGGATAATCATCGCCCTTCCGTAGTGGCACCTAAGATTAACGACATGAATCCTTATGAAAAACAAGAAGCATGCCCCCGTATTGATGGAAAAGTATGTGGTAATTTTACCAAGCCATTACATCAATACGATGTATGTGGTTAATTTATGCTGGTATTATAGAATGTATCATAAAATGAATTGTATTATAATCAAAATTATAAGTAGGTTAGTTATTTAATCTTAAACATTTGGGTTAAGATTATCTTTTTAAAGCATTTAATCTTTTTGAATAACTTTTTATCTGTTCCTGTTTTTGAAAAAAATCTTTTACTGTTTCTTCAATAAGTTCATCAGTTTCTTTTCTAATTCCATCATCTTTTTCTTTTTTCCAAGAAAAAAATTGATTTTCTAACGTTTGAACTTTAATATTTAATTTATCACGTTGTATACAACTAATATAAGTTGAGTAAGTTGCAGAAACTTGACAGTGTTCCGATAATGAAGAATTTACTTTAATGTATTTTTTAGCTTTTTTTTTGATAGAAGACTGAAATTCTCTTGAATAATTAGAACTAATTTTATCATCAGATATAGAAATATTGTTGCTTCCTAAAAAAATTAAGAATTCAAGCCATTCTAAAGAAATTAAGAAATCCAAATATTCGCTTTGTTCATTTTGTTCAATTATAGAAGACATTTCTAAAAATTATTTAATTTACTTTGTAAGTATCTATAATATTAAATTTAGGATTTGATTAAAAATAAAGGTGTCATTTTTTTATTTAATTAAATTGAATTCTAATTTGTATTAGGTGTATTTAAAAGAATGATACTAAAAATATATAAAATGTCTCAATCTGAAGTTTTTGAAAATTACGTCACAAGTCAAGAATTAGATTTTTACGATTCTTTTGATAATAAAAATCTAAATCTTGACGATTCTATACTAAAAGGTATCTACGCATATGGATTTGAACGTCCTTCACCCATCCAGCGTATTGCCATTAAACCTATAATTGACGGTAATGATATTGTAGTACAATCTCATTCCGGTACAGGAAAGACCGCTACATTTGTCATAGGTCTCTTATCCCGTATTGATGTATCAAATAAAAATACACAAGCCATTATTATATCTAATACCCGTGAATTAGCGGACCAAATATGTAATGTGTTTAAACATCTTTCTTCTTTTACAGGAATAACGCATAGTTTATGTATTGGAGGAGATATGCAGTTCAAATATGTATCTGATCAAATGAATTCTCAAGTTATTATTGGTACCCCTGGACGTGTAAGTGATTTAATTAATAAAGATATTATAAATAGTGAACACGTGAAGATGATTGTTATTGATGAAGCCGATGATGTATTATCCACAGGGTTCCGTAAACAAGTTAAGAAAATATTTAATAAAATTAATAAAGAAGCACAAGTAATCTTAGTAAGTGCCACTATTCCTCCCGAAATGTCAAGTCTTTTTGATGCTATTTTTAAACCCGAATACATATCAATTTTAATTCGCGATGATCATATTACGTTAGATGGTATTCAACAGTACTATATTGCGTTAGATGAACAATATAAACAAGATACAATCATGGATTTATATCAATTTATGAATATTGGACAAGGAATTATTTACTGTAATAAGAAATATAAAGCTGATGAATTAAAAGAAGTATTGGAAAGTAAGGATTTTAGTGCTTCGGTACTTCATGGCGACATGATGCAGAAAGAACGTGAACAAGTTATGGAAAAATTCCGAACAGGTAATACACGTATTTTGATTACTACCGATATTATGGCACGTGGCATTGATGTGCAGCAAGTATCCATTGTGATTAATTATGATATGCCAAAATACCCACAAACGTACATTCATCGTATTGGAAGAAGTGGTCGATTTGGACGTAAAGGATGTGCTGTTAATTTCGTGACACGTAAAGAGAAAAATATATTACAATTTATCCAGAAATTATACTCCACTACCATACATGAATTCCCGGCAAATGTCTCCGAAGTTTTTAATAGTTTATAAAGAAATATTGAAGCTAAGAAAATAAAATTATAAGAAAATAAAATTATACCTTTACATAATATTTGAAAAATTATTGAAAAATATATGCAATTATTTTAGGAAAATTACAATTATTTTAGGAAAGTTAAGTGTGATTGTATTGTTAAATTATTTTATATAATTTCATTTTTTGAATAAAATTATATCTTTATTAAATAGAATGGACATTCGTTTCCTTATTTTTCTATGTTTGCTCTGCATAGCTTTCTTTTTTTGGATGAATCAATATTGTAAATCAACAATGCATATTGAAAAATTCCAAAATATGATTATTTTTTTATCAAAAGAACAATTATACGAGCTTTTACAAAAAAATGAAGATAACTATTACCAACGATTTTTCGATTTAGATTTAAAAGCGCGAAAAATTGATTCTATCGAAGATTATCAATCTTATATCCAACAAGCAGTTAGTAATGGTGATACTATTGTAAAAGAAAAAGTATTAAAAGGAATTCAAAAAGCAGATGTTTTTTTTAAAAACATCGATTTAGAATACTTTCATGGAAAAAAAATAAATCAAATTCCTTGGAAAATTGGTTTTGTTCAGAATAAATTATATGAAAATGGATTACCTCATACACGTCAAGATATTATTATTTTAAATCAAGAAAAAGTAAAATATTCTAGCTTACATAATTTAATTAAAACATTAATTCATGAAAAAATTCATGTTTATCAAAAAATGTATCCTGGTGACGTAGAAAAATATATTCAACTTAAGAAATTTAAAAAAATAAAAAAACGTGAATCATTTGATAAGATTCGCGCTAATCCAGATCTTGATGATTATATATATCAAGATGAATTTCACAATACTTATAAGGCATTATACAATACACATCCATCTTCTATTGAAGATATTACCTATTATCCGCAAAATAATCAATCTTTTGAACATCCAAATGAAAAAATGGCAATCGATATTGAATATATGTATAAAGGGTAATCAAGTTTTTTTGGCAATTAAATTTTATAACTAATATATAGTTATGAAATTATTTTTAATTCATAGTGAATGGTCGGATGAATGTATTTTAGATAATAAGACGAATCAAATAGTTAGAAAAAATAAAGGTAAAGATATTGGTAATTTTACAGAAAAAAATAATAAAACAATTAATATTTATTGGATAAAATGGAAAAAAACTGAAGTATATAAGAAAATAAATAATGTATATATTATTGAATGTTTTTATAATGAATATCAATTAGAAAATAAAAATATTCAAGAATTTACGTTAGTACATGATGAATGGTCTGATAATTGTTTTTTTATAAAAGAAACAAAAATGCTTTTTCAAAAAAATAAATTAATAGAAACTGGTTATTTTTATATGTTAGATAATCATTTGCTTCAAATTGACTGGAAAAATTGGAATATAGAATATTATATTTTTGCACAAAATAAATATTATAGCTTAAAAAACATTCAAACAAAAATTAGTAAATGTGAAATTAATTATGATAAAGATGTAAAAACTGACAAAGGATCTATAATAAACAAAGAAAATGATTATATAAAAATTAATTCTATTCCAAATACTAAAGTAAATTCAGATAAAATAAATAAAAATAATGATAAAGATAATGATAAAGATAAATGTAATAGACAATATAAAAATAAAGATGCGATGAATCAATATAAATTTATTCAAACAAAAAATGATTTATATCAGGATAATTCCTTTCTTGATAAAAAAAAGAATTATCACAATACATTTCGCTTTATAGATAATAAATATTATTCACTAGCATTTATTGAAAAAAATAATGTTTCCTCTCAAAAATATTCTATATTCGATATCATTATACATAAAAAAAAACAAGAAGCTTTGGTAATTAATAAAAAATTATTTGAAAATTGGAAAGAAAAAAATAAAATGCGGAAAATTTCAAAGCAAAAATTAACATTATTTGAAAATTTAGATATATACAATTCGAATTATATAAATTTACTTAATTTTTCAAAATTAAAAACACATTATTTATATGATCATGAAAAATTAATCACCAATTATTTTACTTTTCACTTACCATTTGTCCTATCTGTTCAACATTGGAGTGAATATAGACAGTTAGAAAAGAACATCAAAAAAGAAAAAAATAAAAAAATTGTCACTATTGCAGAATGGGGATATCCTCCTTTTGGTGGTGGAGAAAATTGGCTATTAAATATGAATAAATTATTTTCAAATAATGGTTATGAAAATTACTTTCTATGTTTTAGTGATCCTTTTTTGAATCAAACTTTTCAGGATTTTTCATTAATCGATTTAGAATATGTTAAAATAATTCAAATGCCAAAAAATATTTTGGATGTTATTAAATTAATACTCTATATTGACCCTTTATTTATTAATCATCAGGGAGTAAATCGTTTATATTTCATGAAAATTGCTAATATTTTACAAATTCCATTTTTAACAGGATTTTGTTTTTGGAATAATATTTTAGATAATCCACATGCCAATATTGATATTTTAAATAATGATTCTTTACAAAAAGATGAATCTTTTCACTTAATACATGAACGTGCGTATTGTTATGCAAGTTCGCAATTTGTAAATGACATTATTCATAAATTTTTTGATATTTCCTTAGATGTTATTGAAACGATTAGTTTAAAAGACGATTATTATATTAAAGATCAAGATAATAATAATCAAGTTTATGTGACACTAGTAAATTGTCATTTTAATAAAGGCGGATTTTTATTAGAAATGTTATGTAATGAATTAGATATACGAATACCTATTTTAATTATTTATACAGAACACGATCATTTATTAAGTAAATCAAAAATAATACAAATGATTGATCAAAGAAATAAAAAAGCAAAAGAACAAAATATAAAATATTTAAATGTATTTTTATCTAAAAAACAGAATATTAAACATATTTATGAAAAAACTAAAATATTACTCATTCCTTCTTTATGCGATGAAACATTTTGTCGCGTAGGTTATGAAGGAATGATGAATAATATTCCTATAATTAGTACAAAACAAGGAAATCTAAAATATTTATTAGATGATTATGCTATTTTTTTAAAAGATAATATTTCTACATGGCAAAAAGAAATTGAAAAAATATATTTTTTAAATGATAATGACTTTTCTTCTTTTACGAATAAAAATTTAGAAAAAAAAATGAAGCAAATTGAATTATTTATTTTACAACAAAATAAAATATCCTTTCAAGAAGATAAAACAAAGGGATCCTATCAACTATTACAATCATCTAAATATATTCAATTCATTAGACAATATGAACAAAATATTAATCAGACTTTATTAAATTTTATAGAAACTATTGAAAATAATCTTACTCATCCAAAATATAAATTTGAAGAAAAACATGTTGGTATAATTGTTCCATGGGCAGATCAAGGACTCGGAATACAAGGTCGTAGTTATTATTTATCTTTACAAGAAATTGGATTTATTCCATATATTTTTAGTTTTCGACCTTATCATGCTAATGAGAAAAATGGTAAACTTCAAAATAAAAAGGAAGAATGGGACTTTTCAAATGTTTATTATAGTCCTCATAATCGTGAAGAAATTACATATGATGAAATAATAGATTTTATTTACACAAATAAAATTAAAAAAATAATTTTTATTGAATGCACTTTTGAAAATATATTTAAGATTGCTGCTTTATTAAAAATTATTAGTATTGAAATTTATTTAATTGTAAATATTGAATGTATACAAATTACAGAATTAAATTATCATTACTTATTTGATAAAATATTATGTAATAATTTTAATTCCTATTATATATTAAATGATTTAATGCATGAAAAAAAGAAAAATATACACTTACTTAATTTTCATTTGGAAGAAAATTACTTTTATCAAATGAAAAAAGAAATAAAAAGAGAAATAAAAAGAGAAATAATCAATAATAATGCCGAAAATAAAAATATAATAAATAATAATGATAAAAATAAAGATATAAATTCGTTATCTTTTGTTTGTATTGGTGGCCTAAATTCAATTTCTCGAAAAAATATTGATAAAATTATTGAATTATTTTATACATTTTTTAATAATTATTATACTGAATCATCATCAGCTGACTTTAACGAAGAATTTCTCAATGAAAATAACTTTCCAAAAATAGACATTACATTATATGTTTATATTCAAGGTGTTGAAATTCCAGAAATTTTAAATCAATATAAACATCCTAGAATTCATATAAAAATTGATCAATTATCCCATCATGATCTATTATTTAATTTAAGTTCACATGATATTTTTATTCATTTAGGTTGTCAAGAAGGACTGGGACTCGGATTTTATGAATCATTATACTGTGGTGTTCCCATTTTAACATTAGATTGGACACCCAATAATGAAATAATTAAAGATAAAAAAAATGGCTGGTTAATACCATGTGATTATGACAATATTTATGAAAATGAAAAGTCTATCATATATAGAGGAAAATTTATTAAAGATGAAATGCAAAAAAAACTTTATTCATTGTTCCAGAATCTAGAAGAGACATATAATATTATTAATCATGTTATTCATAATCGTATTAAAATCATAAATGAAAATAAAAAAAATTTCCATTATCATTTTGAAAGAATTTTATCGACCACTCCAGACTTTAATTAATGGATAATGTTCCAGTTTATTTTGTTTTTGGTCTTCAAGATATTTTTCAAAATTATAACCCCAATGTATATAATGATGAATAATTCCATATAATGATTTTTGCTCATATAATTCCTGATGTTCATATGAACAAATAACAGAAAAAATACGTTCAAAATTCATTCTTTTCGGTCGTGTGTCAATATATTCTATAAATAATGACATATTATATTTGCGAAATATAAAATCCAAAAAATAATAATGAAAAATTGCTTGGACACCAAAGCAACCGTACCATTTTTTATTGTGATAAAAATCAATTAAATCTTGATTATTTAATAAAGATAATAATTTTAATTCTTCTTTTTCATCATTCCAGTCATGGTTAAAATGCCAAAAATAATAAACAGGTTTATCCATAGTATCAAAAGATATTTTCTGATTAATAAATGTTCCATCATGAATAATAATTGCTTTTTCACATAATTTATAACGAAATATATAATAATAAGGTAAAATTTCACCTCTTTTAGGAAATTCTGAATAAATAACATTTACATTTGGATAAGATTCTTCTTTTTCATCAATATAATTCAAATCACTATTATCATCTATAATAATAATTGGATAATCATAATATTTACGAATATGATGAATATTCGTTTTCCAAAGCAAATTCGTTTGAACACTATTTACATGTCGTAACATAATAAATGCAATTTTATGCATTTTATGAGTATTTAGGGGTATTGTAGAAGGAAAAGGTATATTTGTACGAACTTTCTCTTTTTTTGAAGAATCATCAATACTTATATTGGTTTCTTTCTGACTTTCCTCTTCAAAAATAAGTTTTTGATAATTTTTTCTATTTTGATTATGATATTCATTTATCATTATTAAAATATTTTCTTTATTATTTTGAATATACTTTGTTAAATGTTCTATTGAAAAATTATAGTGTATATTTTTCATTAAAATATCATAATTTTTTAAAGACTGCATAACTTTTGATTTTAAATTTAATAAATTATAAAACATACATTGTTCTTGAAAATATTTATCTTCTTCATATTTTTCATCAATAAATAATATACATTGATTAACTAAATAATGTAAATATTTTAATTTATGGAATAATGAATCAATAATAATTATAAATTTATAAGTATATAATTCTTCTAATTTTTGTTCCTCATCATTTAAATGAATACATTTTATGTTTATATTTTTTTCACTTAATTCATGAAGTATTTCATTTATTTTTTTCTTTTGATTTTCATTTTGTAACGAATTGTCATCAATAACTAGACATATTTCTTTTGTTTTATATTGTTGTGAAAGTTCATTTGGATTTATAAAGTAAGGTAAAACATAATCTGTTTTATTTTCATTATCATTTTTCATTTCACTTTTATTTTTTTCAAAATTATTAGCATTTTGATTAAGTAAATATTCATTATCTTGATATGAAAAAAGGTAAAGATTGGACCATTTTTTTTTAGGGTATAAATATACTTTTGCTGATGAATTTAGAGAAACATTGATAATATATAATGGTATATTCATTTTTTCTGCTAATATAGTAAATAATGAATCGTCAATGAAATTAAAAAAGAAAAATATAGAGTTAAACATATGTTCATTGATAAATTTTAATGTATATTCTCTCCAATATTCTTTATTTTGATTACACAATTCTTCTATAATGACAATATTAAAATTAGAAAATTGATACAATATATTATTTACATATCGTTTATAAAATAAAAAATGTTCTTTATAAATAAATATTTTACCTGAAATATTATTATTTAAGGACATATATTGTTTATAATTTAAATTTTTTTTCATTAAATTAAACAATATATATGAATATAATTATATTAAATTTTACATTAAATTGGGTACACCGTTTATATGTTGATTATGTTGAAGGAATTATGTTTTTTCTTGAAAATAAAATGAATTATAATCATATAAAAGTTATTTCTGAATTATTTGAAATTAATTATATTGAAAAAAAAGATAAAAATAATGAAAATAATATTGATAAATCATCATTAATAAAATATTCTGATTTAGTTGAAAAAATGTTACTTTATGAAAATAAATATGATAAACTTATTTTAATGGGTGATATTGGATTTATTGATGAACTTCTACCAACATTTACTATCCATAAAAAAATATATTTTTTAAACATTGAACAACTCAGTCACGATTCTTATTATACTTACTTTCGTAATTTACCTAATTATTTACAAATTATAGATTATAGTGAAGAAAATATCCCATATTATCAACAAATTTATAAACAAGCTTTATTATTTCCACCTTATTTCTCAGGATTTTTAAAATATCCTAAAAATATAGATATATTAACTACGGAAAATAATGAATACCGAATAAAGATTATTTCTTCTATACAAAATTATTTATTACAGAATAATAACCATAATCCATCTTATGTTTTCCAGAGTCTAGATAATGTTTATGGTAAAGAACGCGATATCTTATATAACCGTTCTAAAATTTACATAAACATACATTGTTCAGAAAAGCATAATACAATGGAATTAATACGAATTATAAATCTATTAAGTAATAAAGTGATTGTAATTACCCAAAAATCAATATGTAGCGATTTATTATTTATTAAAGATTATCTGATTATTTGTAATAAAGATGAAGATCTAGGATCTTATGTAGATTATGTTTTAAAAAATTATGATGAAATATATCATAATTTATTTGTAAAAGAAAATAGCTTTGATAAACTAAAATATGAATATTATATTCGTGAAAAAATAAAACCATTTTTAGAAAATAAGTAGAAAAAATAATATAATTTATCTTGATAATTTATCTTAATAATTATCAGAAATATAATAATACTTAATTTGTTTCCAAGTATGCTTCTATTTTTTCGCCCCAATGTTTCCACTGCATATGATCCATAGCTTTCTGATAACCATTAAGTCTAACTTGATCATATTTTTCTTTTTGTTCTAGTATAGTTGCTATTTCATTCAAAATATTTGTTTCATCATCAATAAAAACATAATCATCTTTGGTTAATACATGAGTATAATCTGAATTTGTCATCAATAATCCTTGGCATCCTAATATTTGAGGAACTCGTTCAGAAAAATATTCCTGATTAGATGGTGATGTATGTAATTCTTTCACTAATGGATGAATAGATAAATTAATTTTAGAATTACTAAAAACTTTATAACATTCATTATAAGAAATAAATTTTTGATAACAATCCGGATATTTTTCACGGAAATTCTCTGGTCCATATATATGAAATTTGAATTTATTACGATTTTCATATAAAAGATTTACAATTTTATACCGAGGAATATTTGTACTTTGATCAGGAAATTCTTCCTGATAATCATACATATTTGTACATATAATACTTATATCGCATTCATAAGAAGAATCCATAAAATAATAAGATATAGATGGTTCAAATCCAGGAGGATTATAAGTTATTGGAATTTGTTTTTGTGTAAAATAGTTCACTTCTTTTTCAAAGCATGTAAAAATCATATTCATTTTAGAGAAAACTTCTTCTTTATTGGTTAAACGATCTTTCCATACACTGGAATGATAAGATTCATAGGAAAATAAAAAAGGATCCCAATTAAAATAAATATGATGCAAATGGGGTAGATACATTTTTTGAAAACTTTCAGAAGTAATTGAATTATTCCACCATAAACAAATATTTATATTATTTTTATTAATAAATTCATGAAAAATTTCTTCAATATTTTCTACTTTATCTAAAATATAATTTAAATAAGGGAAAAAAAATATAGTATAGTTTTTTAACCATTGGGACGCATATAAAAATCCATCAGCTAAATGACAATATCCTATAATTAATAAATTTTTAGTCATTATTAAATATAATATATTACTTTATTTTTAAATAATGAACTATTTATTTTTCATATACTTAGCTAAATTATATATGATTTGATAACATATATATGATTTGATAACATATATATATTTTGATAATATATATAAGATTTGAATATATATATGATTTGATAATATATATAATTAAATTTGATATCTATTTAAAATAAATGAAATAAAAATATGTATTAAAATAAAAATATAATATAGAAGACTATGAATTATTTTTATGAAGATTTCTTCTTTACTTTACTATTATGTTTTACAGTAAATTTTTTTTTACATAAAATATCAATACATGAACATTTTCTAGGACCTCTTGGATTTAATATTGTACGATCTTTAATTTGTGGTTCTTTAGCAACCAATTCTTATCATAATTATAAGTTAGTGATGAATGATATATGCTTGGTAAATAATTATGAATTATTTCAAAATTATCATTATAAATTTTTTAATTATTTTATTATTGACATTTTTATTATGTTTTATCAAAAATATTGTAAAATTGTCCCTTATATTCGAATGGATTTATTATTTCATCATTTTTTAGCCATTTTTGTTTTATTAATTATTCAAAAACAGGAAATGTATTCACTCTCCGTTTTAATTGGATTAAGTGAAGGAATGTCTCTTGTTTCAGGATTTAAACTCTTATCTAATTATTTTGAAAATAAGAAATTTACTAAGGTTTTTATTTATTATCGATTACTGTATTGTATTATTGTTCGAATGATTTTCTTATGGCCATCATTATTTATACTTTATTTGAATATGACAAGTCAATGTGAAAAATTTAAAAATAAAAGAAATATATTTATGATTCTAAGTTTTATTGGTATTATTATGTTCACGGAGTCAAAATGGATATATAAAGGAAAAAAAGAATTATTTAAAATTTAAATAAAATGTATGAGTATTAAATAGAATATCTTAAAATAATTTGGGAATGATTGAAAAAAATTTAATTTAATTTCAATTATTAAATTTTAGAATTAATAATTGAATATAAGTATGAAAAATTAATATAATTTATTAGTATATAGTAAGTATGGATTATTTATTAGCTGCTAGTGTAATTGGAATGGGATATATATTCCAACAGAAAAAGAATAATCATCAAATAAATAAAAAATTAATAAAAAAAATACCTAAAAGTCAGATACCTAGTTCGACAAACGTTTATACTTCAAAAAGAGCTTACAATATTTGGCAAGATGAACAAAAAAAAGCAAACGTTTTATTAGAAAAATCAAAATATCCTCAAGATACAAATATTGTTACACCTGGTCCTCCTTATCCAATAATCTATAATAAAGTAGATTATAGTGAAGATCAACTACCTGTAGAATTTAATAAAAATCAAACTTTTGAAAATATTTTAGTAGATGACTTGGGAGATAATAAAAATATGCAAGTAAATAATTCTGTAAATAATAAAAGTGTTCCTGAAACTGGTGGATTTCATGGTGTATCATTGACAGGAAATCCTATTGATCCAAATACATTTACACATAATAATATGCAGCCATTTTTTGGTGGGGGTGTCAAACAAAATTTAGATGAATTTTCAACACGAGGTACTTTTGAAACTTTTACTGGAACAAATGATAATTATCAAAAAAAACAAGAACAAACACCACTATTTCAACCTCAGAAAAATATGTCCAATGTATATGGGGCGCAGAATTTAGATGGTTATATGTTAGATCGTTATTATGTGTCTAATACACGAGAAAATGAAACTCCAATTGAAAAAGTGTACGTTGGTCCAGGATTAAATCAAGGTTATACAAATGAGCCTTCAGGTGGATTTCAACAAGCAGATACACGTGATTATGTTTTACCGAAAACAACCGATGAAATTCGTGTAAAAACAAACCCTAAAATTAGTTATTATGGTCGTGTAAACAGTGGACAAAAAATTGCAAAACCCGGGAAAATTGGTACCGTTTATAAAAACTTACCCGATACTTTTTATGTACAACAACCTGATCGTTATTTTACTACAACTGGTCAAATCATCGCCCCTGAACAACGCCCATGTATTGTCACGAAATATACTAACCGTAAAACAACAGAATTGAAAACACGTAAAGGAGGAGCAGCTCCTACACGTGGTACAGTAGCTCAAGTTCGATCGAAATATAAAGTTTCGAATAAGGTCACCTATAAATATGATGATCCCATTGATTCAAATAAAACTGGTCAATGGAGTATTTTGGATATGTTCACGGGAAATAAAAATCAACGTCCGGATGATTATGGTAAAAAATCAATTAAACTACGAAATAATAAAAAATTACCAAGTAATAATAAGAATTTTGTCATGAATTATCAATCACAACAAAAATCAACACCTGCACGTTCCACCCAAAAAGTTAAAACACCTAAGAAATATCATACCATTAAGAATAATCGTGAAAAAGGTAACTTCCAAGGATCATCGAAAGGTGTGGTATATGATCCCAATGACATTGCTCGTGCTACCATTAAGGAAACCAATATTCATAATAATTTCCGTTCTAACGTAGGAGTCGATACACGAGGTAATGTAGTTTATAATCCGAATGATATTGCACGAACTACCATTAAAGAAACAAATATTGATAATAATTTCCGTTCTAACGTAGGAGTCGATACACGAGGTAATGTAGTATATAATCCAAATGATATTGCTCGAACAACGATTAAAGAAACGAATATTGATAATAATTATCAGTCAAATGTTGGTGTAGATACAAGAGGTAATGTAGTGTATGATCCAAATGATATTGCTCGCACCACCATTAAAGAAACGAATATTGATAATAATTTCCGTTCCAATGTTGGAGTGGATACGCGTGGAAATGTAGTGTATGATCCAAATGATATTGCTCGAACAACGATTAAAGAAACGAATATTGATAATAATCATTTAGGTAATACTAGTTCAAGTACCAATAAATCTTACATTCGAAATAAAAATAAAGCTAAGAAAACGGTAAAACAAACAACTATGTTAAAAGACGCACTTGGTCTTGCAACCGAAGTTCGTAATGATGGACATACTACTAATGATATTCAAGTTCCAGGTACTCAACGTCAAACAACAAGTGTCGATTATGTAGGCACTGGTGATGGACCTGATCTGGGTGCTTATGAAGTCACAGAAGTTGAAGCTAAGAATACATTAAAGCAAGAAACAAGTGATATTGAATATACAGGTAATGCAGGGAATTCAGGAACTAATGATGCACCCATGTCTTATGAAGATATTTATAATGCCGAAATAAAGGCAATTCGTGGTATGACAGATAAGGGATTTACACCTGGTCCAGGTGGACCAAATAAGATAGTAAGTGGAAATGATATTCATGCAACTACCAGTAAATTAAACGAAACACAAAATGAATATTTAGTGGAGCGTGGAGTACAAAGTGATAAGGTATATAATTCAATTCCACAAATTACGGAAGTGAATGTGACAACGCGTAAAGATGTTGCTCCGAATGAACCATTATCAGATCGTATCAACCCAGAAATGATTAAGGCTTTCCAAGAAAATCCTTACACGCAGTCACTAAAGAGCTGGGCCTAAAGAAATTTAGAAAAAAAGTAAATTAAGAAAAATAATGAAAAAGATAATAATGAAAAAGATAAAGCTTAGGTAATAAAAAAGAATCAAAATTAAATAGAAAAATATAATTATTTTTTCAAAAATATTTAAATCATTTACGAAATTTAAATATTATTAAATAGTATATGTATAATTTAGGAAATGCAGCTCCGGTTGTAAATCCCGGTTATTATGACGTACCTATTCATAATCAATACTCAAATCCTGTTCGAGGCGGTCATGAAAAAAGAGTAAGTAATTATAATTTTAATACAGTGGTAGGAGATACCATTAACGATAATGATGATAATTACGAAGTAAGTGCAATGCCCACTACACCTTCACCTTCTTTATACGTAGAACAAAATACTCCTATGGCTGGATACGAATACGGAAATAATTTAGGTTTATATAATGATGTTTTACCACAAAAGCGACGTTTTTATCGAAAACAAATTCCCGGAGGATATGTACCTCCTCAAGTTGTAGAAGGATTTGAAAATTCTATTGAAAAATATCAAGGAATGGGTCAATCTCAACGTCAATCACCCCAACGAAGAGGTAATAATCCTGTTCAAAGTGGAATGGCTCGTAGTGGAGGGGCTGGAGGTGTTCGTCCTTCCCGAGCCATG
>JGI10211J14876_10000094_pt1 | contig 31682 bp, 24 predicted proteins | sample Etolagsediment_FD_14876 | JGI IMG/M metagenome (IMG submission 14876)
TGGGCCTGTCTTGGCGGGCTCGCGGGCTGCGCGATGCTGATGATACTCGAAGGCGCTTTTCTCGGTGACGCCTTTTACTCGATTCGCCCATCCACTTTCGCGGGTTCAGTTGACCACTATGTCAATCGTCCGTCGGATACTCTCAGCCGTCTTGCCAAAACCCGTGAGGTTATGTCGTGGTATGTGGGAATGGGCAAGCACGAATGGCTTGTTGCTCTATTTGCTCCTTTTGTGCTGTATTTGATGATTGGCTGGAAGTCGGTTAGCCGGCAGTTCAACCTGCGGGAAAAAATGGTGTGGCTGATTCCTCTTTTTCTAATGATGTTCCTCACTTATGCACGGTCGGTTTTTTGGGTCCTTCCGCGGTATTTCTCGCCTGCTATACCGCTGGTCTGTGTTTGGGCTGCTCAGTTTTTCTGGTTTGATGTCAGCGGAACTGTGTCGGCAGGGAAAACCAATCGGGCCATACCAAGGGTGGTTGCCGCAGCAGGGCTGATATTATCAGCTTTTCTTGTTGTGTATGTGCTTATGTCTTTTATGCCCGGGGTATCGGCATATTACAAGTTTATGCGATGGGACGTATTGAGGGTACGCTTTAAGACGAGCGAAAATATTTTTTATGCCCTTGGCATAGTCCCGCTGGTCGTAACGATTCTTTTGGTGGCAGGAACGTTCTTCAGGAAACGAGGACTGACGGTGTTATTCATCTCGTTCACGTGTCTGTTCCTGTTGCTTTGGCAGCCGTTACGATTCGATTTCAGCAAGAACGGAATGGAGGCAACAGCCCAAAAAAGCGAATGGAGGTTCCTGCCTTACAAGGTTTTCAAAGACCAGTTTCAGTTCGACAAGGATATAAAAGTGCTGATTTCAGAAGATGTCCACAACCGTTCCTGGATGTTAGGTAACCGTGACTACAGACAATGCTGGATGTTCAATATATTTTTCAACCAGAAATATACCGATGAGCATTTTATTCAGGGGACCTGGGAGGACATATTAAAGGGTGATTACACATACGGCATCATGACCTGGCGTGAATGGGAAGGTATTCGTAAAAAGCACAATGTCGAACACCTGTTAAGAGATTATGTCAAAGAATCGGACGGGCAAACAAGGCTGATTCTGCTGAAGAGACGCTAAGCTTGCAGCAATTGACGGACAAACTCAGCATTAAGCAAAGATTGCTTACTGAGTTCTTTTATTCTTAATCGAAGATGCTGTTGAATATCATTCCTCCTGGCCCATACATCCTCTATCTTTTTAATCAGCTCGCTTAGTTCTATGTTTTCTATCCTGTAGGTATTGTCTTCTTGACCAATTAATCGCATAAATCCTGTTATTTTCGGGTCATAAACCAGACCAAATACAGGTGTTCCCATTGATGCGGAAAGAATCAGGGAGTGCAAATGCATGCCAATGGTTAAATCCATTTGTCCTAAGATACTTTTCGTCTCAGCAGAATTATATTTTTCACTAAGTACACTAACGTCTTTTTGGCGTTTCATCGTATCAGTTACTTCCAAAGCTGCATCGTAGTCGGATTTCTTCATTGATATAAAAACTAAATGCGCGTTCAACTTTTCGACCAGATAATCTCCCAACTGGGCCATCGACCTTTTAAATTCCATGAATTTCTGTTTTTCCTTTTTCGTCCACAGGCCTTTACCTATTACAAATTTGACCGGCAGGAAAGACTTGGTATGAAACCAATAGAATAAAGATATAGCAATTAATGGTTTATCCTTTTTTTCAACACCCTCATCGGTTAGTATCTCAACGGCCCTATCCATATTCTCTGGAGGCAGTAGAACCGCAGGGTCAGCAGTGACATGGATTGGGGGCCTATCAATATTTAACTCTTTCAGCGTACTTCTGGAAGTTTCATCTCTAACAGTTAACAAATCTACTTTGTTAATTACAAAACGAGTTAAAATCTTACCGAATTTACTATCTATAGGCCCAGCGCCTACAGCATAGCACATCACGGGTTTATTAAAGATTTTAGCTAAGATAACATGTACACACCAAAAAAGGAGATTGAATATACTCGTTTTATCCTGCAGCAGCCCTCCACCGCCAAGGATGAATAAATCTGCTTTACTATGTGCTTTTATGACTTTCAGTAAATCCAGCCATCTCCAGGGGTTAATCGTTTTTACCCCGAATTTTTCCTCGATACCTTTGAAGTTTTTGCAGAAGACGGTAATTTGTGCATCAGGTATAATATCTTTAAACGCCGTTAAGACCGATGTGATAATGGCATCATCACCTAAATTTGTATGTCCGTATGAACCCAGGATTATGATTTTCTTTTCCAATTTTTATATTCGGCCTGCAGCAACCGGGGTTGGACATCGTCCATTTTAAACCTCCGGTCTTTATCTAAAACTGATGACCGTATTATCTCCTAACAGTTTGTAGCCGCTTATCATTTTATCGTCTTAACACAAACGCGATGGATTGTCAAGCCGATAATTCTTTCGGATTGTTCCTTCGTTGGATGAGTTATCTGAGAAACAATACAATATCGTGATTGAAAAGAATAATCCGAAGCGGCTATCTGATGAAATTATCTCTTTACTCTCAAAAGAGGAAAACATATATTCGACAGGACAAAGTGCAAAAGTTTTGGCCAAGGAGATAGATGGGTAAATGGGTTAAGAATATTTTAGGGTTGGTGATACTTGTTTTTCTGCTGTGGTATCTGGTCGGACATTGGCAGCAGTTGAGGGTTTTGCTCAGGTTAGGTCCGGGACAGCTTGTCATACTGTATTCTTTGTGCTTTCTGTCCACTCTTGTCGCGGCCCGTGTTGTGCAGTGTCTGGTTTCGGCCCTGAAAACGAAGACCGAGTTTTGGGATATGGTCTGGTTGCAGAACGCGGCTGTATTGCTCAATTATATGCCGATGAAGTTCGGGACTCTTTTCCGGGCCAATTACCTGAAGAGTCACTACGGCCTTGCATACTCTCACTTTGCAAGCTTCTTTTTGTACATCACTTTTCTGATGACCGCCACGTCAACGGCACTGGGTCTGGTTACGCTCGCTGCGGTCTATGGTCTGGCGGAGTATGAAAGCAAGATATTGGCCGGCGTATTTGCCGGAGCAATAATAGGGTCACTGATTTTCTTGCTTGTCCCGCTGCCGGAACCAAAAGGTAAAGGAAGATTGAGTACGGCGCTGCGAGCTTTTCTCGCCGGCCGCAGACAAATGGCTAAGGACAAGAAAACTATTTTTGCCGCAGCCGCTCTTTTGGTCGTGAATTTTTTGATCACCGCCTGTCGTCTGGCAATTATTTACCATAGTATGGGTAAGGACATTCACCCGGCAGGCTATCTTATTTTGGGGGCTTTGGGTTTTGTCATTCTGTTCATCTCACTAACGCCGGGTTCATTGGGCATCAGAGAGCTTGTGCTCGGCGCCGGTGCCGTAGTTCTTGGTGTACCTTTGGAAGTTGGGGTGTTGGCGGCAGTAGTCGATAGGGCAATATCGATGAGTTATATATTTGTAGTAGGCGGCGGCTGTACTCTGTCGCTCTGGCACAAATCACCCGCTGATTTCAAAGAGCAACAGGAGAACCCCACAGACCAATAGTGTTACGACGCTGCTTATCCGGCAGTACTGCTTAAATCAAAAATCAGATAGTCGGACATACCGGCTTTGTAAAACTTGCCGTATTTCGTAGCTCCTTTTTCGCCTGTAACAACCTGATATTTATACAATTTTGCTAAGGAGCTCAATAATCTTTGCCATTGTTGCACCTCTTTCGAGCGTGCTTGTTGAAAAACTTTTTCGCGACGGGCCCGCTCCAGGGGAGTCAAGTTGGGCTGCCTCGCGCGTCGCAGCAATAGTCTGGTTTTTTGTGACCACGGCACGCTTTTAGGAATTAAATAAAAAGGGTATTTTCCGGTTTTCGCTTTTTGTTGGATATCTGCGAGGTTATGGGCAGCAACAATGTCTCTGTCCAGATGCCAGGCAATCTCAGGCCGATAAAACGCTCCCTTGGCCTTGTGCTGATTGACAATAAAAGGTTCAAAGCTCAAAAGGGCCTTGTCCGGCGCTATCTTCTTCTTTAGCATCTCGAACATTTTTATCTTGGCCGGTGCCTGCCACCGGATACCATAATAGTAATTGGTCCCGATTACGCCATATACGGAACATAAACCAACCAGAATTAGCGCAGCGGCGATAGCAAGATACTTATTTGCCTTTTTGAGAATATCACCCAGCAGCATAACACCCTGCGCGGCTGCTATCGCTATGAATGGGACAAGGGGACGTTCCCAAGTCTGATGTGGCCAGAGGGCACCTTTCAGGATAAATAATTGCAATACAGGTGGCATAAGAAAGAGCCAGAAGTGAGGAAATTGTCTTGGTCTGCGTTTATTTTGCTTTTTGGGTTTCGGTTCCATAAACACAAATAACTGGCCAACCGTAAGATATGCGATTGCGGTAATCAAGAGCGGCAGTGTAAAATTCGTAACCGCGTGTTCCCAGAATCGCCCGAACCACATGGGCCAGGTCAACTCTTTGAGCTCTCCGCTACCTGCCCGCCATTTATAGAGGTCGATTATCCTCTGGAAATCCCATCCGTGCCCTGCTGCCATAATAATAAAATCCAAAGCCAGACTGCCCAGCGGTGCAATTACCAGGATTGCCAACAGAGACATTTGTGGGAAGGTTCGGCGGTAAATACAGCGGCAGACGTAGTGTATGCCGATAGCCATCGCAAAAAAGAAGCCCTCCCAGCTTACCTGCAATCCGAAAAACAGACCAAAGGCCAGGCCGAAACTATAGAGGGTTTTATGTTTTGGGTCACTTTCAATTTCTTTGATTAGCTTGAGATAACACAAGATGGCAAGGAAGGTGAGCGGATACAGCCATAGATTAACGCCAAAGTATCCGATGAGAGGAAACAAGCAGAAGAAAAGACCTGCAAGCAACGCCGTCTTATCATCCAGTAACCCTCTCAAAATTTTAAGAAAAAGCAATAGTACGACTACTGTTGTTATTACATTAACCACTCTCAGCGACCAGGTGTGAATACCAAAAACACCCATAGCAGCCGCGTTCAGCAGAGTTGAAAGTTGTGGGTGGTCAAGATACCGGTAGGGATTTTCGGTTGGTGGATACCCAACAGCTCTGGTCGAAAAGCCCTTTGTGTAGCCGAGACCGTATTTAAGCTGAACTCTGGCAGCCCAGGGGCTGTGAGCATCTGCCCAACTGTGCAGGCCATAGAACGGGCGGGTTATGTCACGACCTAATATAAAAGCGAGCAGTACGGCGAGCAATCCCCCAAGAAGCCAGAAGTTGAGAACTTTGCTTGAGCGGTCTCGGTTGCCCTCCATTTTAACAGCTTGTTTCGATATTCTTCTGCTCATGCTACAACCTTACTATCGACACTTCGTGACTTTATCCGTCGCAATTTGTTTCGTACAGATTAACTTCATCAAATTATAGTTGATAATGGTTAAAATATCGACTGTAAAGCTGTATATGGTCAGTCAAAAATCTCAAATGTGGGTTTGCCTTTTTTTTGGATATCTGTTTTTGGCGGCTGGATTGCGTACGGGCCGGTGTAGAGAGCATAGCTGTTATGGAAACGCAATTGTATCAAGGCCCGGCCACCACCTAAATTTGTATATCCATATAAACCCGGGATTATGATTTTCTTTTCCAATTTTTATATTCGGCCTGCGGTAGCCGGATAAAGCTAATTTTGTAATTCCTGCTCCAAAAAATCAATGATTGACTCTGAGGGATTAAGCTGTTCCTTTTCATTGCCCCTGCTGAACTGTTTATAATTTTCAACGAAAGAGTCAATTCGGTCCGGCTCAAATTTCGTGAGGTAAACATTGGGATGATGTTCACGCTCTGTTTCAGAACGCATCAACATACAGGGAACATTCAAAAACCAACTTTCCTCCTGGGGACCTCCTCCATCAGTAATTAGAAATTCCGACATTTTGGTTGCTTTAACGAATGAGAAATAATCCCAAAGTTCACGCAAACGAATCTTTGTGTTATTTTCGAGAGCTTTCAAAAAATTGAATCTTATCAGTTGCTTGCGCGTTGGCTCATGCAATCCCCATACTATCTCAAATTGCTTTGAAATCTTCTCAAGTGCGTCCACGATGATTTTCATCCGTTCTTTTGATTGAATTGTCTCAAAGCGGTGGATGGAAACCAGGACATAAGTGTTGGGAACGTCGATTTTGATATTCTCTTGTGAAGCCGCTATTCGGACGGCATCCATAATGGTATTGTACCCGACATTTATGATTTCTCCCTTAATCCTCTCGTTCAGAAGATTTTTCTGTGAGACCTCTGAGGAAGCAAAGGCATAATCTGCGAACCTGTCCACGATAATTCGAATTATTTCTTCAGGGAAAGGCTTAAATAACTTGTGCGTTCTCTCCCCCGCCTCTACGTGTCCGACTTTCACCTTGGCAATTTTCGCCATAATCAAGCCCTGCAGGGTGGAAACAGTATCTCCATGAACAAGGCATACCCCTTTAGAATTGTTGAAAATCTTCCTGCTTTGAAATATCGATTTCAAGATAATTTTTGCGTTCCATATCAATCCCTGAAGAATTCCCGTAATATTTTTGTCTTTCCCGCCTAAATAAATATCCGGCTCTCGTAAATCGAAGGCTTTTCTTAAATCTTTCGTAATAAGGGGATGCTGGCCTGTGTCGATGAAATTGTATGACAGGTTTCGTCTCTGTAATTCCCGGATGACAGGGAACATTTTTATGAGTTGAGCTTTAGTCCCTACAACAATATGAACCTTAGCCGGACTATTTTGCATAATCTTCCGCCTTTTTGTTGCACATCTGCTCCGCTTTTAAGGCAATTTCCAAGGCTGCCAGTCCTTCTTCGCCACTTACTAACGGTCTTCCGCCGTTTTGCACACAATTGACAAAATGTTCGATTTCCAGTTTAAGCGGTTCCTGTTTTTGCACTTCAGCTTCTATTGTCACGGATTTTCCAAACTTCACAATGAAGTCTCCATAATCGTCGTAAGTAGTGTCTATGTTTGCCTGGTACAGCGTAAGTCGTTGGCTTACATAATCCAGCTCAGCGTATCCCTTCGTTCCGGTCACATTGAGAATCCTGACTTTTACAGGTGTTATCCAATTAACCTGGATGATTGCGTTTGCTTTTCCATATTGCAAAAAGATGTGTGCATAGTCTTCTCGACTGCTAATCAATGCGCTTCCGCCGGATGCAAATATGTTATCCGGCTGGCTGTCCAACAGATAATTGCAAATATCTATATCGTGAACGCCCAGGTCGATTATCACACCGGCATCTTTGATACGCGGAGGCGCTATTCCCACCCGCCGGGTCATTATAGACATAATTTCGCCTAACTGTCCTTCTGAAACTATTTCCTTCAGTTTTGCAGCAGCCGGATTGAAACGCTCTATGTGTCCTATCATTAATTGTGTATTTTGGGCTTGCGCAGCTTTTATGATATCTAAAGCGGCGTCTCTCGTATCTGCAAGGGGTTTTTCAACCAGCGTGGCGATACCTCGCTTTAGGGCAAGAAGCGCGATGTCCCGGTGGTAACTTGTGGGGACAACGATTGATATAGCATCGATGGCTTCGTTATCAAGTAGTGATTCAAAGTTGTCATAAAATTTGCACCCAAAGCGGTTGGCAACAGACTCTCCAATTTCTCGGTTTACGTCAGCAACCGCAACCAGATTTGTCTCTTTCAACTCGGAATACACCCTGGCATGATTCTGTCCCATAACGCCAACACCGGCAACAGCCACATTTATCTTCATAGCGATACCTCTGGGTTATCCTGGATTAATTCTTCGGGAAGCTGTTTATTTACCTATCTTGAGGGCTCAATAAGCTGGTACTGTAAGCGAAGAATTCTTCCACACTTACTGCACTCAAGTTCTATTTTTGAAGCGTCACCTTTAATTTTTCGTAGTTCCCTTCCGCATAAACATACGAAACTTTTCCATCTGGCGGGATTACCTAACATCAAGGAAAATGGCAGCGTATCCACTGTTACTACTGCACCCGCGGCAATTAAAGAATACTCACCGATTGTTACGCCGCAAACCACTGTCGCGTTCGCGCCTATGGAACAGCCCTTTTTCAGCAAGGTTGACGCCACCTGCCAGTCGGCCGGAAAAGCTCTTGGATATGGGTCATTGGTAAAACTGCAGTACGGGCCTAAAAATACGTCGTCTTCAATTGTTACACCCCGATACACGCCGACACCATTTTGTATCTTCACCCTGTTCCCAATCTTCACGTCAATATCAATGTATGCACCTTTTCCGATACTGCAATCTTCGCCTATTTGTGCTCCTTCTCTTATTTGTACGTAGTGCCATACTTTCGTGCCTCTGCCTATTACTGCTTCTTTAGAAACTTCCGCTGTTTCGTGAATTTGGACATCATCCATGCCAAACCTCCAATCTTTATCTAAAATTGATGACCGCATGGCCTCGTAATCTTATACTTGCCTCTAATCCTAATACAAACGCGATGGATTGTCAATGCGATAATTTTTTCGGATGTTCTCCGTTGAATAAGTTATCTGAGAAACAATGCGGGTTCATTGGGCATCAGAGAGCTCGTGCTCGGCGCCGGTGCCGTACTTCTTGGTGTACCTTTGGAAGTGGGCATGTTGGCGGCGGTAGTCGATAGAGCAATATCGATGAGTTATATATTTGTAGTAGGCGGCGGCTGTACTCTGTCGCTCCGGCGTAAGTCATCGGCCGATTTCAAGGAGCAACAGAAAAACTTCACAGGCCGGTAGTGTTGGGGACAACAGAAGTCTTGTTTGGCTGTAAGGCTTTATAAATAAAGGGGTTGCCTGTTTTTGGTGCAGGAGAAAGCATGTTTACCTTAACTATTTGTTAAGGATGGGCCAGGCATTTGCTAATAATAGCTTATTGCACGCCGTTACGTTCTTCGACAAAATCGCGCATGGTCCACAAGTTCACTGGCTGCGCTGTCGTTCCAGGCATAATCAGAAATCCCTTGCTTTAGGGCGTGCTTTCTGTTAAACTAAAGGTCGTTAATTAGCCGAAAACTAAATATTAAAGTTTGATTTGGAGATGTGAACATGAAACGGTATTGGTTGATTTTAACTGTTTTTGTTGTTGGTTGTATTTTGCTTTTTCAGGTTGGCTGTCAAAAGCAGGTGGACCAGCCACCGGAGCCCAAGCCGCCGGTAGTTTCAGTCCAGCCTGTGCCCGAGCCTGTGCCCGAACCTGTTCCTGAGCCCACGGAAAAGAGGCCGAGAATTACGTTTGAAAAAGTAGTCCACGACTTCGGCGAAGTCGGCCCGGGGACAAAGAACGTCTGTAAGTTTAAGTTTACAAACACCGGCGACGGCTTGTTGAAAATCAAGAAAGTCCAAGCCTGCTGCGGCGTCAGGGCCAGTGAAGACAAAAAAGGAAAAGCATATATGCCGGGGGAAAGCGGAACCGTAACAATAAGGCATAATGCCAGTAAGCTACCTGGCTCAATAAAGAAACAGATATCCGTATACAGCAATGATAAGGCAAGGAATATAGTTAAACTGACCATACAGGCAAAAACTGTAGTGAAAGTCGCACACGAGCCGAAGGAGCTGAAGCTTCTGCTTAACCAAGACAATGCCGGCTGCCCGGAAATTAAACTTACCAGTCTTGACGACCAGCCATTCGCCATAAAAAAATTTAAAGCAACTACTCGCGGCATAACCGCTGATTACGATTCTTCAATTAAGGCGAAGAGTCATATCATTCAGCCCAAGGTTGACATTAACAAACTGCGAAAGCGTTCGAGGGGACATATCGAGATTACGTTAACTCACCCGAAATGCCGTACGGTCATTATTTCCTTCGAGGTGCTGCCAGAGTTCAAGATAGACCCACCCTCGATTGTCCTTTTCAATACCGAACCAAAGAAGCCAATAAAAAAGGTGGTCTGGTTACTTAATAACTATGGTGAGGATTTCGAAGTCGAGTCGGTGTCATCAAAAAATGGCATCATAAAGGTTTTGAGCCAGGAAAAGGTTGGCAATCGTTATAAGTTTGAGCTGGAGATAACGCCGCCGGCTGACACAGGCAAGAAAAGATTCACAGATGTATTTTATATGAATATAAAAGGCGGCGAGAGACTAGGAGTTTACTGCAGCGGGTTCTATTCAAAGAATACAGAGGGCCGCTGAGCCGACAAAGAGTGAACAGACTATGATGCGATTAGCAACCTGCATTTGTGTGTTGACGGTAGGAACCCTGTGCATATTCGCGATGTCAACGAAACCGCCGGAAAAATCGGCTCACAAGACCGAAGCACTCACGGTTTTTCTTACCGGCAACGAACGCGGGGCATTGCAGCCCTGCGGTTGTTCGGGCGGACAACTCGGGGGTTTTGACAGACGCTGGGCGATCCTTAACAGTGTTCCGGCACCCAAACGGTTGATTGTAGATACGGGCCTGCTTGTAGAAAAAACGAACGAGCAGGATATAATCAAGTTCAAAATAATAATTCAGGCCTTTAATCTGCTCGATTACGATTTAGTCAATCTTACGGGAGAGGACATCGAAACAGCTCAAAACCTCGGATTATTGGACAGTGTAAAATCGATTTTAAATGTTATAAGTTCTCAGGATAGGGCTGATGTGAATGTGCCGGCGAAATTTACAAAAAAATTCTCGCTTAAAGATAAACCTGTTGCTGTCACAATCGCAAGCTTTGATGCAGAGTCGGCGCCAATCGAGGAGGCCGAAAAGCTTTTTACCACCCAGCGCGGCCTGCAAACGGTCAACATCCTCATACTAAACCGCTGCAATGCCGGCATTATCGCTTCTATTGCAGAGAGGCAAATCGCCGATTGTTTGGTTTGTCCCGCCGAGTCTGATGAGGCGATGATAATAAGCGACCCCAATAAAAGACCTCTGGTTGTCTCAGTGGGGCGGTACGGCAGGTATGTGGGCAAGTTACAGATAACAACTGACGAAGCCGGTGATAAACTAAATCTTAGTTTTTCGCCTATAGACGTGAATGAGAATTTGCCGCCGGAAGAGTCTCTTGTTGAATTGTACAAGGACTACAAGCAGTGGGTTAAAGAAGCGAATCTTATGGAGAAGCACCCCCGTTTTCCTTTGCGCAATGGTCTGGAATATACCGGCTCGGAATCCTGCAAGTCCTGCCACGAGGATGAATACAAAAAGTGGAGCGCCAGAGCCCACGCACATGCTTATGCGACGCTTGAGAATGTCGGCTCTCAGTTCGACCCGGAGTGCGCTGCCTGTCATGTTGTCGGCATGAATTATCAAAACGGTTTTGTTTCTGAGGAAAAAACCGGCCATTTGAAAAATGTCGGCTGTGAGAACTGCCACGGTCCGGGCTCGGAGCACATCAGAAGCGGGGGAAAGGTAAAGACCACTGAGCCAAAGTCGGTTTGTATCGATTGCCATACACCTGAGACAAGCGGCGAATATGCGGGAAACGAAGAGCATTATTTAGAGAAAATAATCCATTGGGTGGAACCAAATGCCCCCCACAATGTCAAAAACAAGAGAGATTCGGAAGATTAATATGATAAAGACATTGCGAATAACAAGTATTATAGCAGCGATTTTAGCGGTTGGGTTCTTCACTTTTCCTGCGGCCTTTGGCTCTCGCAACGATAAAGATATCAAGCAGTTTCTAAGTTTGCCCAGCGTGGTAGAGGAGTTCCGCAAGGCCAGAGGCGACAAGCACGGGGGAGACAAAGACCAAATTTCGCCACTTTTGAAGGAGGCAAAGGCCTTTGGGAACTATCTCAATCCGCCTAAAACTGCTAAAAAGATAAAGACGGTAAGAAAGCCTCCGAGGGGGGGTACGGATACTCCACCTCCGCCCCCACCTCCACGCACAACGGCCAAATTCAAGCTTATTGCCACCAGTTGTTATGCGTCACGTCCTGAACTGTCGCTGGCGTTGATTGACGAGGTGGGAAAGGGCCGACATTGGGTCAGAGAATCCAGTGTGGTGGGCCATTTAACTATCGAGCAGATAAAAGACGGCCTTATAGTTGTTAGAGGGGCTAAACGAACTTTTGAGATTCCGGCTCAGGCGAGGCCGCAACTAAGAAGTCTTCTCGCAGACTCGGTGCCTGTTTCTATGGGACCGAGCAGCCAAATCCGTTCCAAACCCGGTCCTGCTTTGGGTCCCCGCGAGGTTGGGTCCGCCGCAGCGACTGATGCCGGCGTTACAAGCAGTGATGAAACACAGCAAATGAGCTTCGAAGGACAAGCGGCGTTAGCGGAAAAAATCTTCGCTGAAATCGCAGCAATGTCGCCCGAAAGACGGACCGAACCTAACAAAACCGGTTTGGGGCACGGTACTAAAGTAAACACCGAGGTGATGGAAAAAGTTCTTTCCAATTTTAGGACTATGCGTATCAGTGGCAAAGAGGCGAAAAAACTTGGCAATTTGGGTCAGAAGCTCAAGGATGCCCCCAAGGACGTTGAGCAGGACCCGAATCGACCGAAGAGCCACAAAATAGAGAAATCAACGGAAAAATCGTGGACGAAAAGAAAATCAAAGACATCGTCAAGGCCAAAAAGGCAAACCACACCAAGGGGACGACCCCAAAAAAGGCGTAAGTAGCAAAAAGACGGATGTTAATTGTTAGCGCGAATTTAAGCATTGGTCGTTTATCGTGAAATTCGCCTTGAGCTGCAATTCCAGCTTACAAACAGAACATTCCACCTAAGTTTAAGGCATACAAAGCCCCATGTGAGAGTTCAAAAATCGAAGAGTTATACCGCACCCATTTAATTTTAACACCCACCCCGTTAGAAATTCCGCAAAATCGGAACATCCTGCGAAGCGGAATATGTCTAACAGGGCCCGCCAAATCATATAACTCCATAAGAGCAAAGGGGTTATCTTTTACATAAGCGCACTTTTTAAATAGGTGCGGTATTACGTAACTCTATATTCACCGGTTTTCGAGTTTTAGCCTAATTGTCTTCGCCGCGACTTTGCCGTTTTTTTTTGTTTATTAGCAGCAGATATGTAGAATTTTGGCTGAAAATAGGGAACTTTTGGTCTTTTTCTTTGTCTGATTAGATATCCGGTATTCAAGGGGGGTGCCAGACACCCTTTATTATTTGAGACCCCCGATAATACCGGAAGTTGAGGATTTAAGCGAAAATTTACGTAGTAATGGTTTCTAAAAAAGCTCATTTTGACGGTTTTGGCCAGGATGCCAGATAAATACGAAAATTGTGTTGTTTTATGCGTACCCCATTTTGGGGATTCCCATTTTGCAAAAAATCGTAAAATGGGGCCTCATAGAACGGGGACGCTGTAGATTCGAAGTTCATCGAGAGGAGTAAGTTTATGACAGGCAAACTAAGCGAGAGCTCACGTTTGGAGTCCCGCAGGGTGGGGGTGGTCGTTTTTGTTTTAGCAGTATTTATTCTGCTTGCCGGCAGTTATCCTTTGACTGCTGTGGAGAAGGTCGATTCCGGCCTTGCACGATACAGGGTTTTCTCCTTAAGGCACATATCGGCCCAAAAGGGCAAAGACTATCTGGGCCAAATCCACCTCGGTACGGTCTCTCAACTCCCGGGTGCCAATATGCTTTTGGTAACCGGTTCACCGCAGGAGTTAATCAAAGCCGGTGCTATCCTGAAACTCGTTGACGCCGAGGAGCAATTTGTCATAGCAGAGATTTCTCCGGCCTCACTGGCCAAGGATTTACCCTCCGGTAAGCAGATTGCGGCAGAGGTTGGCAATATATCAATTGGGACCTTTTCTGAGCCGCCAACCGGAGCCGCACAGACCAGGGCAATTATAGACATCCACAATGATGTCGTAATAGCTGTTGCTCCCGCCGGACAGCTCAAAAAAATTGTCTCTGTTATGAATCCTTCGCTCGCGAATCGTGCCTCGGACACCGCGCAGGGCGCCAACAGGGAGGAAAAGCCAGCGAACAACAAACAACAAGCAACAAAGGGCAAGCAACCAGTTACAAATGATGAGTTTTTCAACAAGCTCCTCAACTCGCTTGCCGACGCCGAGAGAAGGGCAGCCGAACCAAACGAGCAAGTAAGCCGCCCCAATGAGCCAATAATCGTTTCAATCGTGACGAAGCCCAACGAGCCAAACGCCGTAATAACCGTGGCCGTGCCAAATGAGCCAAACGCCTTTTTTGCAGTCTTACCAGAGGTAAACGTGCCGACCGAGCCTTACGCTGAGCAACTGGAGGAAACGGAGCTTGCTGCTATCCTCAAGAGACTGAAGGCTCTGGAGGCAAAAATCGAAGCGCAACCAGAGCCAAATAAGCCAGAGGTCATCACGGTTAAAGAGATAGTGACGGCTGCGATTGGGCAGCCTAACGAGGTTAACAAACCGGCTCTCGCCGCCCCGCCGTATGAGCCGGAACCCATTCCCGGAGGAAACGATATCCTTTCGCTGAATTTACCAATGACTCTTCCAATAACTGATTTTTTGGGTTTTATGGGCGAAAATTTACGTCTGGACTACTTATACGACCCGGTAAAGGTCAAAGGCAATGTTAACCTCAGGCTTCATGGAAAGCTCAAAGGAGATATAAAGAGAAAGGATTTGTATCCTCTGCTTGAATCTGTCCTGCAGTTCAACAACTTTGTGATGACTCGCAAAGGCAATCTTGTAATCATAGTTCCCAAGGCCGAGGCAGACAATATTGATGCTCCTATTGTGCGCGAAGCTGATGAGAAGCTGGAGCACGGGGATGTAATCGTAACCCGTGTATTTGAGCTCAAACACGTAGGTACGGCCACCGCACAAAAACTTTTGACAGGTATGCAGCTCGGCGTAAAAATTACAGAAATCTCCGAAGCAGGGACGCTTGTAGTCACCGGATATACCTATCGCATGGCACGTATAGAAGAACTTCTGCGGATGATAGACCAGCCGGGAGCCCCGAAAGAGTTCCGGTTCAGGCAGCTAAGATATACGATGGCAAAGACGCTTGCACCGAAAATTAAAACACTCGTTGAGCAGTTAGAAGAGGAAATATCAATAACCGTTTCTGGTGCAGCAGCGGCATCGGCTCCTGTCGAACGAAAGAAGGGAGAGTCAACGGCCGCTTATAGACGTCGATTGGCGGCAGCCAAAAGAGGAGGTCCTCCTCAAAGAGGCGCACCCGCAGCAAAAGGCGGCAAGCCCAGCGTTTATCTTGATTTTGACGAACGGACAAACCGGGTTTTGATGATAGGCTATGAAAGCGAATTAGACCTGGTCGAGGAGCTGATAAATGGTCTTGATGTCGAGCAGCAGGACCTGCGGACCCTGCGATTATATGAAATCCAGAATGTTGATGCCGAGGAGGTTAGAAACAAGCTGACCGAGCTCGGCATAATCAGCGGTGGTAAGACAACCACGAGAAAACCTGCCGGCAAAGCAGCCACACCGGCCAAAGGCGGCAGGCCACCCGCGGCTGTAACATCCACTGAAACGCCAGAGGCCCTTATGGAAGAGCCGCAGGTGGTAATAATCGAAGCGACTAATTCGCTTCTGGTCAATGCCACGCCCGAGCAGCACACCCAGATACAAATAATTATCGGCTACGTGGACAGCGAGACGGAGGCCACCTCCATCCCCTATATGATTTACCCGCTGGAGAACCAGGACCCGGGGGAGCTCGCCGGCGTTCTCAACCAGCTTATTCGGGAAACCGTCACAGGAAAAGATACCAAAGGCGCAAAAATTGAAAGAACAACAAAGAGGATAGAGGAAGACATTATTATTATCGCCGACGCCAAGACCTATTCGCTGATAGTCTATGCCAGTAAAAAGAACCAGCAGTGGATTGGCTCTCTTATTAAGCAGCTTGATGCGTACCGCCCGCAGGTTCTGCTCGATGTTATGCTGGTCGAAGTCACCAAGAGCGAGAAGTTCGACTTGGACATAGATATAGATTTACTTGCAAAGTTGCCTAACCTGGGGCTTACGTCAGCAACTGGTGCGATTGAAGAAATTTCGGCGACCGCCTTCTATAAAGATCGAGATGTGGATATTATGTTAACAGCCTTGCAGGAAAAAGGATACGGCAGGGTACTTGCAAGGCCGAAGCTCCTCGTTAATGATAATGAGGAAGGAATTATCAAAACGGAGGAGCAAACAAGTGTTGCGCAAGTACAAACCAAGGTTATTCCCGGCACAGCAGCTACGCAGTCCACTGCAACTCAGGATGTGAGCTTTCAAAGTTACACAGCGGGAATTACCCTTACAATTACACCTCATATAAGCAAAGGAGACCAGCTTCAACTTATGATCAGCTTGAATCGTACTGACTTTCGCCTGAAAGATCCAACCAAGATAGGGAAGAAGGATGACGAAGACATATATCCAACACCCCCTGACCTTCTAACCAGTGACGTTACCACCAATGTAACCGTTCCTGACGGGACCACCATAATACTTGGTGGTTTGGAGACAATCAGGCAGAGCAAAGGCGGAACAAAAGTCCCCCTCCTCGGCGATATCCCGTTTGTCGGAGGGCTATTTAGAACCACATCTAACCAAGATGACCAAAGCCGGCTTTATGTCTTCGTTAAGGCCCATATCTTAAGGCCAGGCAAAGAGTTTGAAGGGCTTTCCGATATAGAAGTAGTATCGGCCAAGAACCGGGCCACGTTCGAGAAATACGAAAGAGAGATGCAGGAGTACGAGGACTGGCCGGGCATAAAACCGAAACCTATGGACCCGCTGCAGGTTTTGGAAGCTGACTAAGAAGTGTAAAGCGTAAAACTAAAAACGCAAAACCAAAACTTAAAATTCAAAATTAAAGAGAAGCCGGCCCCCAAATGCAATAAGGGCGTTTGGGGACCGATTTTGATAGTTGCATTGTAACGTTTGAGTTCTTAAAATACGGGTAAAACGCTATTCGAAGCCGCAGTATATGAAAAATTTATTGATACAAACTGCTAAGCGGACGGGATTGGTTGACGTCGAGCAACTGGAGAAATTTCTTGAAAGCGATGAAGGCGGGGAACGGCTCGATGAGACCCTGCTTCGCTGTCCGTACTTTACGGAAGAGGCGGTTTTGAGACTCTTCGCTGCTGCACTCGGCCAGGAGTTTATTGCGGAAATACCGTCAAAAATGGTGCCTCCCAAATTTGTAGAGGCAGTTCCGGCAACCTACGCTCAGCATCATTATCTTATTGGTATGAGACCGGAGAGCAAAGACGGTGACGGCCGGGATGGCCCGTCAGAACTTACGGTGGTTCTGTCGAAGCCGCTGGACACAAATGTCCTGGACAATGTCTCGAAGATGACGGGCCTGCCTGTCAGGCCGGCAATATCCACCCGCACCGCTATCACCGCTGCAATAGATGTGGCCTATGAGCAGAGGACAACGGTTATCGAAGAAGTAGCCGAAGAGCTTGATTCGCAAAACCTTGACCAGCTCGTTGATGAAGTGACTACTTCCGACGACCTGCTCGACGTTGTGAATCGCCCGCCGGTTATCAGACTGGTCAATGATATTCTTTTCCGTGCTCTGCAGTTGCGGGCCAGCGATATTCACGTCCATCCTTACGAGACAAAGATTCAGATTCGCTACCGCGTTGACGGTATTCTGTACGATGTTCTGAGCTTGAACAGGAACGTTCTGTCACTGATTATCTCGCGTATTAAGGTTATGGCGGGTATGGACATAGCCGAGCGTCGGCTTCCGCAGGACGGCAGATGCAGCGTTCGCCTGGGCCAGCGAGAAGTCGATTTGCGTATCAGCACCGTGCCGACCAGCTTCGGCGAGCGAAGCGTTCTGCGACTGCTGGACAAAAGCACCGGCCTGTTCGGGTTGAACGAGCTGGGGCTGTGGGAGGACGATTTGAAGAAGCTCGATTCTATGCTGAATCGCTCGCATGGCGTTATCTTCGTAACGGGCCCAACGGGCAGCGGAAAAAGCACCACTCTTTATGCCTCTCTTAACAGGATAAATGCAGCCGAAAAAAACATTATGACCATAGAAGACCCGATTGAGTATCAGCTTGAAGGCATAAGCCAGATGCAGGTAGCTTCAAAAAAAGGTGTAACATTTGTAAATGCCCTGCGACATGTCCTCCGCCAGGACCCGGATGTTATAATGGTTGGCGAAGTTCGGGACATCGAGACCGCTCGAATGGTAATACAATCTTCGCTGACGGGCCATTTGGTTTTTAGCACGGTGCACACAAATGACTCGGCCGGGACAGTAACGCGACTCCTGGATTTGGGTGTTGAGCCGTATTTGGTAAGTTCGTCCCTGATTTCCGTAATGGCGCAAAGATTGGTGCGGAAGGTCTGTCCGGACTGCAGGCAGGAGTATGAGCCTAAGCCTCACGAACTAAGGGAGCTTGGTCTGATGTCGGCAGATGCTCAGATTTCCGACTCTGTTAAAAACGGTGGGAAGTTTTTTGTCGGGGCAGGCTGTGATAAATGTTTCGACACCGGCTACCGCGGTCGAACCGGTATTTATGAACTGATGCCGATTAGCGAAGAAATTCGGGAGTTGATATATAAAAAAGAAAGCGCCGGCGCGATAAAGAAGGCGGCCCTTAACGCGGGCCTGCAAACCCTCCGAATGGACGGTGTGCGAAAGGTTCTGGCAGGGACAACAACTATCGCTGAAGTGTTGAGAGTAACACAGGCGGACGTGATGTAAGGGCGGGTGTTTATGCCAAGATACCATTATACAGCAATAGCAACAGACGGCAAGAGAGTCAAAGGTGCAATTGCCGCGGAGAACCCCTACATCGCACGAAAGCAGCTCAGGGTCCGAAGTATTCATCCTACATCAATTACGGAAGTCAGTTCGCAGGAAAAAAGAAAAGCTGCCTTATTCTCGATTTTCGGCAAAGGCCGCAAGACCCAGGTAATCGATTTCACCAAACAAATGGCTACGCTGCTTAACTCGGGAATTAAGCTGACCGAAGCCCTTTCAGTCCTTACTTTGCAGGCGTCCGATGTGCGATTAAAAAATGCCATTGTCGACATTCGGGACCGCGTTGTCACCGGCGAATCACTTACGGATTCCTTAAAAGATTACAGCGATTACTTTGATGTTATATACATAAGTATGGTGCGAGTAGGTGAGGTTACAGGAACTTTGGGAAACAGCTTTTTGACCATTGCCAATTTTATGGAAAAACGCCGGCGGGTCGAATCGAAGGTAATAACGGCGATGGTATATCCGATTATTCTAATATTATTCTGCCTCACAGCTGTTCTGATTCTGACAACTGCGGTCATTCCGAAGATAGCCGCCCAGATTGAAAGGAGTGGGCAGGAATTGCCGTGGATTACGAAACGATTGATGAATGTGGGAAATCTGCTGGGCAGTTGGTGGGGCATGCTGTTATTTGGTTTGGCGCTATTTGGAATTGTCTGGGTTGTCAGGCGCTTTCTGAAGACCAGCAGAGGTGCATACTTGCGTGACAAGTTTTTGCTGTCCCTGCCGGTATTCGGGCCGCTTATAAAACAACGTGTTGTTGCACGTTTTTCCTCTACCCTTTCGACACTTCTGAGCTCCGGCCTTGCTATGGCTGAGTCTCTTCGCGTTGTGGGAGAGGTTACCGGCAACACCCTTATGAAAAAAGCTATCGAGCAGGCACGTGAGAGAATCCTTGCCGGTGCCGACATTGCAACGCCGTTGAGGGACAGCGGTGTCATCGACCCCGCCATTGCCCATATGGTCTCCGTCGGCGAAAAAAGCGGCGAGCTGGAGAAAATGCTTAAAGACATCAGCGAAAACCTTGAATCCTCAACCGATATAGTTATCGAAAGGCTCGAAGCTGCTATCGAGCCGCTTATTATAATTATTATGGCTGCAATTATTGGTACAATCGCTTACGCAACTATATTGCCAATTGTGAGGATTTCGGCGGGAAAATTCTGATAAACCTCTTTTAGGAACTCCAACAGAAAAATGAAAAAGAAAAAGAGAAAACTCGGAAAAGGTTTTACGATGGTCGAGCTTATGGCCGTGTTGATAATCCTTGGTCTGCTTGCTACGGTCCTTGTGCGTAACTTTATGGGCTCGACGGACAAAGCCCGAGTCACGACGACCAAGGTTAACCTCAGGCTTCTTCACGGGGCTGTTACTCAATTTAAGATGGACACCGGCCGGTTCCCAACTGAGGAGGAAGGGCTTATGGTTCTTATTGAGCCGCCGAGCGATGTCACATCTTATCAGCCTGGCGGTTATCTGGAGACTACGGATATACCAAAAGATGGCTGGGGACGGGATTTTGGCTATCGGCTTTGGCCGGAGAGCGGCAAGCCGTTCGAAATTATCAGCTACGGCGCCGATGGCGAAGAGGGCGGTGAGGACTATGATACCGACTTGTACAGCACCGATGCTTACTGATGCGTGTATGCGTAAATGCGCGGATGCGAAAACGCGAAAACGCGCTGGTGCATTGACCCATTCACCAACCTGCTCATCCACTCATTTACGCATCCATGCTTTTACGCTGACTGAGCTGATGGTGGCGATTCTGATAGTTTGGCTGTTTGTGCTTTTGGCGGTGGTGAATCTTTCCGGATTGCTTAGAAAGGGAACGTTTAAAGCACAGGCGCAGGAGTTTGCCTCGACAATGCAAATGGCTGCGAATACCGCGGCCGAAAGCAATAGAAGATACGAAGTTATTATTGACCCGACAGAACAGTGCTACATGCTTCGGGAAATTACTTCGCCTGATTTATCGCAAGTTCTGGAAGAAGAGATTATTGTGAATAATACCTTTAATGATAATTGCCGGATAGATTATGTTTTGTTCGACGACGAGGACTATACCAATGAAGACAGAGCAATGTTTCGGGCAGGGCATTCCGGTTGGCAATACGGGGGGAAAATCGTTCTGCTCGACGAAGACGAGCAGCCATATTCGGTTGTGGTCAACCGGCTCAATAGAATTATTACGTTAAAAAAGGGTGATGTCGAACTTCTTGTGCCAAGGGCTGAAAAAGATGTGGCGTTCTAAAAAAATCCTGTTGCGTACTTTAGAGGATTGCTATTGTGGAATTCGAAATCCCCAAATGGGGTCCCCACTTCGCCGCAGGTGTTTTAGTCTGATAGAAACTATGGCCGCTTTGGCCATACTGGCACTTATCAGCTCGAGCGTATTGGTTGTTATAAACCGCTGTATGGCTTCGGCGGCGGATTCGGCGCTGCGTATGCAGGCCTTTGGGGTTGTACGCGATAATATGGAAAAACTGCTTGTACTCGATTCGGTCGGAGAGAAGGTTGAGTATGGCAGCAGCGAAAAAAACCCGGACATTCAATGGCAAACTACTGTTGAAGCATTTTACGAGCCGCTGACTGCGCGAATGTGGATTAGAGCTGTTTGCGAGGCTGAATATACTGACATGGCGGGGGGAGCTCAAACGGTCGAATTGACACACTGGCTGACCAGCTTGTCGAAAAAGCAGATACTTAATATACTGGAGCAGAGAAAGAAAGAGCAGGCAGCCAATCAGACATTTGAAACAATAGAGGAAGCGGCTGAGTACCTCGGTGTCGATGCGGCAACCATCCAGCAGTGGATTGATAACGGCATGCGTACGATGGCGGATGGCTCCATTCCCAGGAGAGAACTTGACCTGTACGAAAAGACTGACGGCAATCCGACCATCCCAGACAGAATAGAGCAGGCAGCGGCTGATAGTGACACAACATCAGAACCAGGCGAGACGGGGGCAGAGCCCGAGACAAGTTCAGGGACGGCGGGGCCGCCGGTAACGCGTCAAGAGTGGATTGAGTTTGGTTTCCCGTTAGCGTTGTATGACCTCCTTTGGCCGAATGCGCCCGATTAATATTGACATTAGACCTGATAATATGAACAAAGCTTTTAACATATCCGAAAGTCGGCGGGGTTTTTCGCTTGCTGAGGTGCTGGCAGCGCTGACGATAGGGGCGATGGTTTTGGTCGCCGTGCTGACTATTTACGGACGAGTTGAAAATGTCGCTGCTGAAATCACGCGCAAGCTTGACAGCTCGCACCTGCCCTCTGAGGTTCTACAGTGCATCACCGAAGATGTGGACAGAATAATCGAGGGCAACCCGGATACGAGCATTACTGTTGAGAATAAATTTGAAAAAGGTTATCCAAGCGCTCGGCTGAAGATTCTAAGAACTATCTCCGACAGCAAAAATAAACCCCTGATACTTGAAGAAATCATTTGGCAAACCGCCTACGACTATGAAAATGACGCCAACGGCCTCGTTTTATACCGAAGCTACCGCGGAATTGGATTAGAAGACAAACTGCTCGACGAGCTGAGAAAGAGTTGGGAGAAAGACTATCCTTTTGTGCCGATTTGCGATGGTGTTACTTTCTTTAAGATTCAAATTCCCAGAGGTAATTCTACCTTGGATGAATGGACACGCAGTTCATTACCTTATGGTATTACGGCAACTATTTCCTTTGCCGAGCCTTTTGAGAGACTGGACAACACCTTTGATGTGCCGGATACGGAAAAAATCACACGAACCATAGCTATTGGCAGAACCAGAAAAATAAAATTCAAGCTCGTGAAAAAAGAGTATGATAATGAGGAAGTAGGTGAGGACGAAGAAGTGGGTGAGGACGAAGAAGTAGGTGAGGACGAAGAAGTGAGTGAGGACGAAGAAGTGAGTGAGGACGAAGAAGTAGGTGAGGACGAAGAAGTAGGTGAGGACGAAGAAGTAGGTGAGGACGAAGAAGTAGGTGAGGACGAAGAAAAAGCAGGGTAGGAAGAGGAAGAAGCAAACGAAGAAGATGAAGGGAATTAAAAAGAACAAGGTAATGAGGAACGAAGCTCCAAGCAACGGTAGTAATTGCCGAAGCCGCTCAGGCATTGTACTGCTGGTGACATTAGTGCTATTGGTTGTGCTTTCGACGGTGGGCTATACATTAAGCAGTCGTATTAGTGCCCGGCGTCACCGTAACCAGTACATCATAGACTATCAGAAGGCCCGCTACGGTTGTGACTCGGCAGTGAAATACGCGCTTGCCACATTGGAAGATATCACCCCCGAGTTAATCAGCCGTCCGAATGTGCCGGATTTTTCCGATTTATTTGTCCTTAGCGAGGCCGAGTACGAAGAACTTTTGGACCAGTGGACTGACGAAGTCCAGCGCTCCGTGACAGACAGGAGCAAAAGTTTTGATGCTATTAGTGATATTAACGATGTTAACGATGTCAATGGTGTTACTGACTTCAACGAGCCCAATTCTCCGACGATACCCGGCCCGTACGGACCACCCTGGCCGCTTGTAACCAAGCTAATTGAGCTTCAGATAGGTTCCGCGACAGTTAGGATTGAAATTGAAGATGAAAACGCGAAATATCCTCTCGCCTGGACGATGCTGAATGACAAAGAAGTGCTGCAGGAAGCTCTGGCAGGGTTCGAAACTCTCTGCGAGTGGATGGACGTCAATGAGGTAGCCATCGATTCATTAAAAGAGCAGTTAAAGGAAATAAGTGAAATAAGACCATTCAAATTTGAATTCAAGACGATAAAAAAGAGGGTGCGGAGACCCATAAGTATCCACAGCAAGAGAAGAGACAGGAGAGACCAATACCGATACACGACAAAAACTACATCCGTCTCCGATCAAATTGCCAAACAGACTGATGCTTTTGCAAAACTTTTTCACACTTCGCTAATCGACACGGAGGTCCTCGCCAGGCCGACGATAGTCAGCGAAAGCAGAAAGGAATCGGCCCTGAAATATATGGGAATGTGGGCTTCGAAAGAGGTTAATATAAATACGGCTCCGCGACACGTATTGGAAGCGGCTTTTACTTTTGGTGGTGACGCTGATAGAATCGCGGAAGAAATCATCCAGAGAAGACGTGTAAAACCCTTCAGCAATATATCTGATTTGAAGGAAGCATTACTTGGCTATTCCGATTCAATTAGGAAGTGCGAGAAGTATATTACGACAGTCAGTAAACTTTTTACGATTAGAGTAACTGCGGTAAGCGGAGTGGCGAAAGCATCAGCGGTTATAGCAATAATGAAAGAGGGCAATAAAATGAGAAAAATCGCCATAATCTCCGGCTAAGGATTTTAGGAGCTTACTCGAAATGGAAGGTCAGAATTATCTGGGAATCTATCTAAGCCTGGTTTTCCCATATAAGGTCGTGCATTTGGAATGAAATTTGATAGTGTGGAATTTAACTACGTAAATTTAAAGGAAGTATTTAATGAGAAAAATACTTTGGTTATGCTTGGCCTTGATGGTCTTGGAAATAATTGGATGCAAATCAAAAGAAGAAGACAACGATAAACCTACTAAATCTCTGCCAGATATAACCGGAACTATATATGCCAACACTAATTACTGGGGACTTTTTGAGTTTGACGTTAGCTCTGGAAAATGGATAAAAAAGACAGCCCCAGTGCCGGAGCACTTAGGACCAGCTGTAACTTTTCATGATAATAAAATGTATTTTTCTGAACATGACAGTGATAAAATTGATGCGCATAAGGTGGATATTCAAGTATGTAGTCTTGACAGTAATGAGAATCCCAGAACATTAACAACTGTTGAAGCTCTTCCTTTGTGCCTTACTGTTTCAAATGATGGACGGAAATTAGCGTATACCATGTTCGTTGAGCTTGGGAGAATAGGCCTTTTCCTTTTGGATATTAGCAGTAACGAAAAAAAGCTTATTTATGATGCCAATGTAATCTCGGTATTCGACACCGCTTGGTCGTCCGATGACGCATCTCTTTTTATATCTGTACAAAATAAAATTAAAAAGTACAGCCTAAAAGATGGTCATCAAGAAACTGTAGCAAATGGTCGATTGATAGAGGTTTTTGACAATAACACAATCGGATATCTTCGATACGACTCTAAGAGTAAAGAGTATGTGGTTTACAAAAAGGATATCTTAAGGGATACCGAAAAAGAAATATTGCGAACCAAGCAAAAAATTATGTATGCCGATTGGGACCCAACGGAGAAGTTTATAATAGCCAATTGTCTTTACAATTCTTTGATTATCTGGGATTTAGAAAAAGAAGAAGAATATGTTTTGCCAAAACTAAAACATCTTGCACATCGCGTTTACTGGGAAAGCAAAAAAGTAGAGTAGGATAGGATTTATTTACGTTTTTAGGAAATAATGAGATAAGGGAAACTTTATGAATATAGAACCGGAACAGATTAGAGAAAAACCGTTCTTCAATATTGTTCACTTAAGGTTTCTGTTTTTTTCCTACAAGGGCCGAGTTAATAGGAAAAGATATTTGTTAAGTGGTTTACTTCTTACACCAATATGCTTATTTGCAGGATTTGTCCCTGATTCTTACGGTATAATCGCCCTGGTATTTGCTATCTTTGGAGGGTACATGGGATTAATGGTCAGTATTAAACGAGCACATGATAGAAATAGATCGGGGCATTTCTGCTGGTTGTTCCTTGTACCTATCCTTTCGCTTTGGCCGGCTATTGAGCTTATGTTCTTCAAAGGCACTTCGGGCGCCAACCGCTTCGGCGCGGACATGCTTCCTCCAAGAAATGGCCCCGAACATACCGCAGAACGCGCCGAGGAACATAGCTTTTCAAGAGCGGGGCCTGAAGTCAAAGGTGCCGGATACTTGGGGATTTATTTGAGCAAAGATACAGCGACTGTGGTCTGCGTTGGTCCGCAGGGTCGGGACGCAAACGTTCTTGGCTGTTTTAGCGTCTCTGTGGAAGAGCACGAAGAGCAAAACCCGCAAGCGCTGGCTCGTCTTATTGCCGAGGGCTGTGCCGAGAGAGGACTAAAATTTTCCGAGGCTGCGGTAGCCCTGGATTGTGCAATGTTTATGCAGCATAACGTGCGCAGCCAGTTTAAGGAAGCAAAGCAAATCGCTGCGACCGTGAGGTTTGATACCGAGGAAGCTCTCTCTACCGATATAACGGACGTTGCAATAGCTTTCAAAATAGCTTCAAGCGACCGGACCGGCTCGGAGCTGACCGTCTTTACCGCAGAGCAAAAAATATTGTCGGACATCCTTCTCTTCCTGCAAAATAATAATATCGACCCGACAAATGTAGAGCCGGACATTAATTGTCTATCAAGATTTATTTTGCAAAATGTATCTTCGCCTCAAAATTCACATTCTCTCTTTGGCATACTTTCCCGGCACAGCGGTTATTTTCTTGCCTTTGCGAAATCGCAGGAAACACCGGCTGTGCGAACACTTTTAGTTGACCCGACACAAAACAGAGGCGACTTGCTCGCAAGGGAGGTGCCGCTGACCACCGCTTTGGCCGGAATCGGTGAACCGATAAATTGCCTCAAAATTTTCGACTCTGCCGACTCCGTTAACTATCAGCAGCTCAGCGAAAAACTCGGCATCCAGGCCAGCGGCGTCGATTTGGTTAAGTCTGTCGCAGCCGATGCGGCTATCCTGGCCGATTGTGCGGGGCCCGTCGATTTTGCAATTGCCTACGGTGCGGCTTTGGCTCATCTGGACAAGGCCGACAACGTAAATTTCCGCAATGATTTTATGCCTTATCAGGGCAAAAAAGTCCAACTGCAAAAAACGCTGAAGTTCCTCAGTATATCTGTCAGCATTCTTGTCCTTGCTCTTGGAATGTATGTTACATCGCAATTATGGCGAACAAACAAAGACCGAAGGCAGATACGCAAGAAATTCAAACCGGATTACCTTGCTGTTATGTTGGGGGAGAAACAGATGCCCGCCAAATCCAGCGAGGTCGTAAGAAAACTTAAGAGTGAACTAATGCGCACCCAAAAAACCATCATCGGGGGAATAGGGTCGCCGGTTGGGGAAGGTCAAGAATCCGTGTCGGCAAAGTTAGCGTTGGTGCTCGGAGCGTTTAACAAGTGCGCAGCACAGACAAAGTTGCAGATAAAAGAGATATTCGTTACAGCCAAGGAAATTAGAATAGTTGGTGATACCTCCAACTCTAAAAGAACCAGACAACTGCGCAATGCAATCGAAAAAAACAATCTGAAAGTCGTGCGAGACCGTGTCGGTTCGAAGGGGGTGCGTCATAATTTCACTATAACGATTGTACCAAAAGAATAGGAAACAATAGGTGAGTAAAACTCTTATGAAGAACATATACAAAAATCCGACTCTGTATTATATACTCGTACCCGTTGTACTTGCTCTCTGGCCGTTAATTATCGGGGGCATATATTCACAGGAGGCAAAACGCAACCTGAACAAGGAAAAGAACAACTATAAGGTGGCCCGAAGCAAAGTCAAAGAGATTCTGACCCTTGACGGTGGCCGACTGGACTTTAGTGACCCGAAAACCGGCGCTTCGGAATTTGATTATGTCGATGCCGTTGATAAGGTTGCCGATTTGTGCAAAATACCGGAGACCAATTATCAGCTCAGTTCAAAACCGATATCAACCCGCGAAGGACAGAAAAGTCAAAACTGCTACGTGGTTCTAAAGGACGTTAAGATAGCAACATTTGGCGACTTTCTCTCTACAATCCAGCTTCGATGGGCACGTTTGCAGTGTGTGGATGTCCGACTTACCAGGAAGAAAGGCCTGCCTGATACATGGAGGGCAGACCTGAACTTCAAATATTACTATTAAAACGGGGGAGCCGGACTTTATCTGCTGATTATACCGCGTTTTTTACCCCGAAAAATTCTATATGTTACTACATATAGTATGTCGCCCAAGCTGCCGCAGAAAGCTCTGCAGGATTTTGTGGCGTGAAAGCAGGCCCACTTAAATAGTAGTTCTTGATATTGATAAGTCGTATTCAGGCCTAAAAATGACCTGACTTCAGCTTTTGTGGCGGTCGAGTTAAAATCAATCTTTTCTAAAGTTTTCCAGCTCTTTCTGTCGATATCAATATTGTGAAGTTGTTTTGAGCCTCAAAAGGGATTTAGGGGGCACACAAGATATAGTGGCTTTTTGTTTTCAGACGAAAATACGGATACTTTCGTCTTTAAGCACTCCGGTAAAGTATTTGAAATGCCAAATTTTGGTTTCAATGACCGCTTTGAAAGTCAAAATCGAGAGGCCGATTCCGTTAATAAGAACCTGGCTGCTGATGAGGATTTGCTTATGGAGCAGATTCTTGAAAATATCAATACCACGCCGATAGGTCAGATATTAAAAAAGATTGCTTCACTGCCGGAGGTCCGTAAGGAGAAAATTCTCGATGTCCGCCGGCAGCTCACCGAAGGTAAATACAATCTCAATGAGCGATTGGATATCGCTCTCGACAGAGTTCTTGAAGACCTTGCTACATAAGGATACTGAGAGGAATCCTTGGCTCCTGGAGGGCTGACTCTTTCGCCGTTCAGACTGCCGGGTTAGATTACCACAAAAACCCTTACCGATTTTACCTTCTCGGCAGCGGTTTGGCATCCGACTTTATTTGCCTTTCCCCCCTTTATAGTATTCTTGTAAAATGTAATCTCTTTAACTACGAGACCACTTCAGGGACATCATCGTCCGGCTCATCCATTTCGACCGGTTTATAACCCGGCTCTTTTGATTTTTCCATCTCTTCCTCGAAGGCAGATATGACTTTTTCCTGAATCTTTCGCCTGCATTCTGCGTTGATAGGATGGGCGATATCAGCGTGCAGCTTCATTCTGCCTTTGTTATCTTTCTTTGCCCGGTTTTCTGAAAGAGCCGCTCCGCAATTATTGCAGAACTTGGCTCTCAGGTGGTTCTTGCTCCCGCATTTGTCGCAATGGTCGCTCATCTTTCTGGAAGGCATAGCTACGAAATAACCACCAGTACCTTCAATTACCTTGATGTCACGAACCACAAACTCATTGTCCATCGTTACCGAGCAAAAAGCTTTTAACCTGTCGTCTTTGTTGTCCACTAATTTGACTCTTACTTCACTGATTTCCATGTTCCTTGCCTCGCTTAAAAGTTCACCATCTATTGTTCCTCACGATTATGCTTTTGCAATCAAGCTTTTCTTCAAGTTTGCGTTTGCATTCTTCAGCTCTTTCTTGCTGTGTACTTTCAAAGATACAAAACATAGTTGAACCACTACCGCTTAGGCACAGAGGCCCAACACCTAACAATTCGACCTTGGCTTTCAACACAGCAAGTTCTTCATACAAACTAAAACAGCTTATTTCCAGCATATTTGCGCACATTTTCGCAACTAAATCAATCCTCTTTTTTTCAAGAAATTCGTTTATTTCGGCCTTAAGCTTTTCGTAGAGAACTGGATTATGGTCGTAATTGGCATAAACCTTTTTCGTGGAGACAGTTACATCTGGCAGAATTAACAAGGCCAAAAAATTTAAATTTTCTTCCAATCTCTTAGTTTTTTCTCCTCTGCCGGTGCAGAACGCCAACGGCCCATCCAAAAAGAAGGCTACATCGCTGCCGAGCTGTGCTGCCAACCTGCTTAAACCTCTTTTGCTGAGGGTTAATTCTAAGAATTCATTTAACCCGATAAGAGCGGCTGCGGCGTCACTGCTTGCCGAGCCCAATCCTGCGCCTGCTGGAATGTTCTTTGTCAGGGTAATCTTGATGTCAGTCCGGTAGCCACAACTGTTCAGAAACATTTCGCAGGCCTTATAGACAATGTTTTCCTTTCCCTGAGGTGCCCGGCAGGGGCCGGTGCAGACAAACTCGATACCTGCCTTTAGGCCCGGTTCGATAAGGATTTCGTCGTACCAGTTGACCTTGGCCATTATCGTTTCTATTTCGTGAAAACCGTCGGCGCGTCTGCCGGCTATAAGCAGACTCAGATTTATTTTGGCGGGAGCCAGCACTAATAATTCATCGCCTACGGTTGTGATTTGCTTTCTGTCAGTCATAGTTACCAAGACCGGCTTTTTAATGGTTGTTGACATTATAATAGATTAACCTTTACCTCCGCTTCAACTGCCAAAAAGTCGGTTAAAAAAAGTATATGTATTTTCCTATTCCTTAGTCATTTTTAGTTTCTTTTTCTACAACATTAATTTGCAGTTTCCGCTCGTAAGCTTTTCCATAAATCGTGACAAAAACTACTAATAATACGCCCAGCAGGAGACAAAAGACCATAATAAGAACATTCGATATCTGAAAAGATGCGGTTTCAAGAATTTTCCTTAATGGGGTACTTAAAGCTCCAATTACAAGGCCAAGAAGCACATAAAGTGTCCTGCACCTGTTTTTCTTAAAAAGAAATGATATAATTCTTGAAATACTAAAAGCTCCTAACAAAGCTCCCATAATAAACAGCAAAAAGTAACTTATATTATTTGAAATATCGTTCAAAACATTAATCATAAACTCATACAAACCCATAATTAATAATATAAAAGCGCCTGAAATACCTGGTAAAAACATAGCGCTAACAGCAAAAAAACCCCCAAGAAAAACATATCCCAAAGTAGGAGTTACAGTTAAAGGCACAAGTATACAAAGTGCAAGTCCCAACATAAAACCCAGAAGACCAAATGAAACATTCTTTATGTCGTGGTTTTGAATATGGCTAAAGATTACTTTTGAAGACGCCAGAATCAACCCAATGAAAAAAGATAAAGTATATGCATAATAATCGCTCAACAGGAACTTAATGACTCTTGCCCCGGCTAAAAAAGCGCTGATAATCCCAAGCATCAGCACCAACAGGAACAGTAAGTCTAATTTTTTAATGTCTTCCTTTAAGCTGTCTCGTCTTCTATGAATTGGATATGTAAAAATATCATAGAACAGTTTGGGAGAGAAACTTTTCACTGCATCTATTAATCGACTGTAAATTCCGGTTATAAACGCAACTGTACCCCCCGAAATGCCGGGTATTAAATCACAAACCCCCATCAAGAAACCTTTTAGAAATATCAGAATTTTATTCTTCATCTCTGTGCTTTTAGCCATAACGGTTATGCATAACCTGGCTCACAACTGCCGAAATCCTTATTTCCCGATAAAACAATTCATAACTTCTCAGTTGCAGGGACTATTTGACAATTATTATAAGTTAATTCGTAGGAGCTTTCACCAGCTTTTTCGAGATTGTGTTTACCTGCGGCTTTACCCCCCCCCTGCCAAACAAGGTCTGCACTATCTCCGCCGGCATGGCAAAAATTAATTTTCTTGAAGGGCTTGGATTATCGAACAGCAAATGCTATAATCGGATTGTCTCTGGCTGGCTTGGCAAGAGCCGTAGCTTGGGTGGGGATGCAATTCTCACCGCACCCTCTCTCACGAATAGCGGCGATTGTGTCGGCGCACTGCAAACCGTTGACAATTTATCGAAAGGATACAAAAATGATGGTAAGAGAGATTAGAAGTTTGGTTGTCGTGGCACTATTTGCCTTCCTTGCTCTACCTGGGCCGGCTTTTGCTTTCAGTGGAGTAGGCGCTGGAACGGAAATCGACCCTTACATAATCACAAATGTTGAAGAACTTCAGCAGATGAAAAACGATTTAGACGCGTACTACGAGCTGGGCAATGATGTTGATGCCTCTGAAACGCAAGCTTGGAACGAAGGCCGGGGATTTGGGCCGGTTGGTAATCACCCAAGCCCCTTTGCCGGCGTCTTTGATGGCCGAGGACATAGAATAAAAGCTTTGCATATAAATCTGCCTTCTGATACCGGGGTTGGCTTGTTTGGCTATACCTCCGGTGCTGAAATAAGTCGTATCGGCCTGATTGACGCAGACGTATGTGGCAACTACTACGTCGGCAGCTTAGTAGGCGGCTGCCGTGATGGCTCGGTGGTCTCAAATTGTTATGCGGCTGG
>JGI10211J14876_10000097_pt1 | contig 31606 bp, 26 predicted proteins | sample Etolagsediment_FD_14876 | JGI IMG/M metagenome (IMG submission 14876)
TGCATGAGGAAATCAATCGCAGGACACGGGTGGCAGGCTTGTTTCCAAATGAGGCGTCATTACTTCGCCTGGTCAGTGCGGTTCTGATGGAGCTGAGTGAAGAATGGGAAACGGGTAAAAGGTATTTGAATATGGACGTGGAGAACGATGATTCTGCTTCAGAGCAAAATAAAATTTACAGAAAAAAAGTTGCTTGATCAAAATAGTACTGAACATCCGATGGCCACTGTGAGTACATCCGGATTATATAACCTATTGACTTCCATTCCGTATAATAAGCACAAGCTAATGTATTACAATTAGTTGTAATTATCGACTGTCAAGACGATACGAATCTTCTCATCTGCGGCGAACTTCCTGGGGATGGCCTTTTTGATTTGACCGATCACATCTTTTGGCTTTGTCATTTGTCGCCTCCTTCATAGGCTAAGAGGCCCAATTATGGAGCTAAAATCGGCGATTTCAAGCAGTTTCCTTCCCCACGGAAACTGCTTGAATCTTTTTCCCAACCAAATCCCTTAACCTATGCCATTTTTTGCTGACGGGAAACACCAAGGGAAAAAGCGAGCGAATCTCAGAATTTTCTTGATAGATAGCGTCACTATAAGGTATAATAAATAACGGTCTTGTATTGATGAATGAGGGTACAAGATACAGAGGGTAATCAAAGGAGGAGCAATGCCCACTCTTCCCAAAATGAAAAGTCCAAGGGGAGCGACGAACCACACCTTATTTTCGCTTCTTAATAGATATGAGCAAATGTATGCGCATCGTATTCTTAGTGTGGTTGTGTGTGTTAATGCCGGTCACGGTGGTACAGGCCCAGCCTACGTCATTTGAATGGACCAATGAGTCGCCGTACAGCATGCTGTGGATTGACCCTCTCAACTGGGATCCCAATATCGGCGTGCCCGGCGAAGGGGACACTGCGATTGTCAACTCACCGCCTTGGCGGGGTCCGGTAATCATTTCCAAGGTGAATGTGGGGGACATATACGGGCCTTTAGGTACCCAGGTTATGGATGTAATAGATGGGACGGTGGTGGTTCATGGCAATTGGAATTGGCGTCATGGTACTGGCACCGGCACCATTAACATAAGTGGGAGTCCCATTATTACCATATTGGGCAGCGGGGGTCAGGCCTTCAGGGCGCCAGACAGTGGAACGGGCATCATCAATATAAGTGGCGACCCTAATATTTATGTGGAAGGTGAGTGGAGAGGAGCGGGTGGGATGGGAACGTTCATAGTCAATATGAATGGTGGTCGCGCTGAGTGCGAAACGTTGAAATGGGGCGACTATGGTGGCGGTGCACTCAACATGAGTGGGGGGACTATTATAGTCAGACAAGACATGAGTTTAGGAGGTGGAAGCACCGAACTTGTCACTGTCAACATGGAAGGAGGTTTGATTACGGTTGGAGAGAGGTTTTTGGCTCCCTCGCACGCCAACGGCAGAGCCAAAATATACTTGCGGGGTGGAACCATCGATTGCAACGAGTTTGTCCACGGTACCGAAAGCGGAGGCTTTTCAGAACAATGGCATTTGGATATCAGAGAAGGTGAAATGATAATAGATGGTAATGTAGTAGCTGCCATCGATGCCAACGTAGCTGCCGGCCGTATTACTGCCTATGGAAGTACTGGCACCGTCCTGGTTGACTACAATATCAGCAATCCCGGTAAGACCACAGTAGGAGGCTTTATCAACTATTTTGCTACTACACCAAGTCCGCAGGATGGTGCCGAAAACTTGTGCCAGGATGGTTTGGTGCTTGGTTGGAGGCCGGGAGATTATGTCGCCGATATGAATGGACACGATGTTTACGTTGGCACCGATTTCAATGATGTCAACGATGCCAACAGCATCAACCACCCGAACGTTGATTACGAGAAAGTCGATGTCAACAGCTATACTCCAGGACCTCTTGAATTTGGCCAGATTTACTATTGGCGTGTTGATGAGGTCAACGACAGCTGTGACGCGAGTCCGTGGAAAGGCAGCGTGTGGCAGTTCACAGTGGAAGATTTCTTTATCATCGTGGACGATTTTGAGTCCTACGATGAACTGTCTAACCTCATATCTGATGCGTGGCTCGATGGACTCTTGAATGGGACTAGTTCTGCAGTCTTTCTTGGTACACTTGGCTCAGGTGACCCAGTCCACAATGGCAACCAGTCTCTGGTATTTGAATACCAAAACAGCATAGACGGGGGATCGGGCTACTATTCTGAGATCGAAGGAAATACAACGGATTTGCAAGCCGGCCATGATTGGACGGTCCAAGGTATAAGAACACTAACTGTCTGGTTCTATGGCGATGCCGACAATGATGCTAATGCCACTGAGCAGATGTACGTAGCTCTGGAAGATACGAGCGGACCGACCAGTTATGCAGAGGTCCGATACGCAGACGGCAACGAGGATATGAACGACATTAAGAAGGAGGAGTGGCAGGAGTGGAATATCAGGCTGCAAGACTTTCCTGATGTTAATTTGTCCAGCGTGAAGAAGGTCTATATTGGCTTTGGTGACAGGGATAATCCGACAATCCCAGGCGGCGATGGTATTGTGCGCTTTGATGATATTAGATTGTTCAGGGTTGGGAGGGGAATCTGGGTTACTAGCCATGCTCCAAGCGGTTTTACAATTGGCCCGATTGGCTATGTCGATCTTACATTCAGCAGCGATGTCAATGAGTTAAGCTTTACCGTTGCTGATATTAACATGGCAGGTCCCTCTGGGCCCATAGAGGTCAATGCCTCCCAAAATCGAGGTGGTAACGTATGGAGGATCAGTTTCCCCCAGCAGTCAACACTGGGCGAGTACCATCTCTATGTTGGCCCTCATATTGAAGACCCGAACGGTAATGAGATGGACCAGGATGCAGATAGGACTCCGGCTGAAGACCCGGAAGATATCTACGATGCTGCCTTTATCCTTTCGGACAGTACCCCGCCTGCTGTAATCTCAATCACGCGGCAAACACCGCCTCAACAGCTAACAAATGCATCGCAGGTAATTTTTGCGGTTTCATTTAGCGAAAGCGTTACAGGGGTGCATGCGAGCAATTTCTCAATCGATGCCACCGGCGACCAATCAATGGCAACCATCCAGAGGGTCAATGGTTCAGACGCGAACTGGACGGTAACGGTTGATACCGTAGTTGGTGACGGTTCACTGAGTATTGATTTGGACCAGAACCTCTCAAACATTATCGATTTGACACAACTGCCGATAACGGAGTCTTTCACCACTGGCGAAAACTACAATATTGACCGGACAGCGCCGGTTGTTACACTTGGATCGGCAGCACCAGACCCTACGAATACTCTGCTGATTCCAGTGACTGCAACACTTAGCGAACCATCAACGAGCTTCGCGAGCGAAGATATAACGCCGACGAATGCCACAGTGAGCGATTTTTCCGGCTCTGGAACAAGCTATAGTTTCAACCTTATTCCTGCCGGTCAGGGATTGGTCTCTGCAGCGGTTCAGTCAGACGTTTTCACCGATGCTGCTGGTAATGGCAATGTGGCATCTTCGCCGTTGAGCCGCACGTATGACAGCGTATCTCCAACTGTGACGCTGGATTCGCCAGCACCGGACCCGACAAATATTTCGCTCATTCCGGTGACCGTAACACTTAGCGAACCATCTACGAATTTTACCGAGGAAGATATAGCACTGACAAATGCCACGGTGAGCGGTTTTTCGGGCTCTGGAACAAGCTATAGTTTCAGTCTTGTTCCTGCCGACCAGGGATTGGTCTCGGCGACTGTCCCAGCCGATGCTTTCGTAGATGCTGCCGGCAATGAGAATGTGGCATCTTCGCCGTTGAGCCGCACGTATGACAGTGTATCTCCAACTTTGACGCTTGATTCGGCTGCGCCAGACCCGACGAATACTTCACCGATTCCGGTGACTGTAATACTTAGCGAACCATCAACGAGCTTCGCAAGCGAAGATATAACACCGACAAATGCCACAGTGAGCGGTTTTTCGGGCTCTGGAACAAGCTACAGTTTCAACCTTGTTCCTGCCGGTCAGGGATTGGTCTTGGCGATGATTCAGGCAGGCACTTTCACAGATGCGGCTGGCAACGGGAATGTGGCATCTTCACCGTTGAGCCTGAAGTATGACACCGTATCTCCGACTATAAGTTCAGTAGTTGTCGCGTCTGGAATGACCGTTGATGTCACATTCAGTGAGGCAATGGGAGCTGGCGCAACAGACGCTTCAAACTACAGTCTCTCCGGTAGCGGACAAGGGAGCCTTGCCGCTAACCCCGCTACCGTCCACGCACAAAGCGGTACCACATACCGCTTGACCTGGAGTTCGGGAGATATGGTCGAAGGCGGAGATATTACCATAATAGTGGACGATGTCTGCGACCTTGCGGGAAACCTGATTGGGACTCCCAAGAGTGGCACGCACGTAGACGGCGGCATCGTCACACTACCTACAGTAATTGACCTTGACCCGTGTTCTGGGTCTATCATAAAAAGACCTAACGTCTATGTCGATGTGGCCTTTTCGGAGATAGTAGTCGGTATTGACGCGAGCGATATGGTCCTAAGCGGCGAAGCCGCGGTCATCGCCGGCGTGGGCACACCCAAGGACCAGGGTGGCAACACGTGGCGATTTCGTATCACACGTCTGGTCGAAGGCACATTGGACGTGAGCCTCGCACCTGATGTAGGGGACATTGAAGATATTGCTGGCAATGACCTTGCTAACGTCATGTGGAGCTATGAAGTTGTTTTTGCGCAGAAAAAGATCTACTGGACCAACACTGGTTACGGCAAGATTGAACGCGCGAATCCAGAAATCCCCTTAGGTGAAACAGCAGCCACCCGAACGGACATCGAAGACCTTATAACCGGTTTGACCAGCCCCTACGGGATAGCCATCGATCCTCGTCGTGGCAAGATGTACTGGACCGACCCTGAAGTTCGTAAGATACAATGTGCGAATCTGGATGGGTCCGGAGTCGAGGACCTCATAACCGACTTAGATAGTCCTGCTGGGATAGCTGTTGATGGTTTCCGCCGCAAGATTTATTGGACCGAACCTAATCTCGGTAAAATCCGGCGCGCAAATCCGGATGGGTCCGGAGTCGAGGACCTCATAACCGACTTGAACAGCCCCTTGGGGATAGGTATAGATGTTTCCCGTGGCAAGGTATACTGGACGTCTGTTTTTGATGGAAAGGTCCAGGGGGCAAATCTGGACGGGTCCGGCGTAGAAGACTGCATTACCGGCTTAACAAACCCCACTGGCATAGCTTTCGATGGCGACCTTAATTGGGGAATGTACTGGACAGACTACGGTGCAAAGAAGATCCAACGCGGTGATTATCCTGATTTGGTGATAACCGAGGACTGTCTCATTGGCTTGAGCGGCCCTTGGGATATAACCGCTGCAGACAATGACGCTGGCGTTTTCCGCGACAAGATGTACTGGACAGATATTGGATCTAATCAAATCCAGTATGCTATTAAAAGCGGATATGGGGGAGCGGAAGACTTTATCACAACTGGGTTATTGGCTCCCCATGGGATAGTCTTTTATCATGAGCCGCTGACTATCTTCGTCGATGATGATGCCAACGGTGCCAACGACGGCTCAAGCTGGGTCGATGCTTTTAATGACCTGCAGGACGCCCTGGCTATGGCCAAATACGGGGACGAGATTTGGGTAGCTGATGGAATCTACAAGCCCGATTGCAGCTCAGTTGACCCAAACGGCAGCGGTGATCGTCAGACTATGTTCCAACTCATTAATGGCGTAGCTATTTACGGTGGTTACGCTGGTTTCGGTGCACCAGACCCTAACGAACGCAATGCTGCTCTTTACGAGACTATACTCAGCGGCGACCTAAACGGAGACGATGGTCCCGACTTTGCCAACAACGGCGACAATAGCTACCACGTCGTGACCGGCAGCGGCACGGATGCCATGGCAATACTGGATGGCTTCACCGTAACCGGCGGCAATGCTGATGGTTCCGGTGCATTTGACATGGGGGCCGGCCTGTACATTGCCACCGGCAGTCCCACCATCCAGAATTGTCTGCTAAACGATAATAGCTGCAGCAATCGAGCCGGTGGAATTTATAGCGACCTCAGCAATCCGACAATTAACAACCTCGCAATCCAGAGCAATGTTGCTGCCCCTAATGAGCCGAATGCCGGGCTGATTTCTTCCAGTAATATTAACCTGCAAGGCGACCTGACTCTCAGGGTCGGCAGGTTGGATGTCTTTTCCAGCTTGTTTGATGGCCCCGGGCATATCAAGCTTGATGAGGGGACCTTGCTTAAGGTGACTGGTGAACCAGGTGCCAGTCCAACGGTCATCCGAACTGATGTCAATGGTCCGGGCGATATCGAAATTGATGCCAGCCAGCAATTAATAATCGAGGGTGATGCCATATTGAGCCTTAGCGGTAGCAGCGAATGCAACCCTGATGCAAATACAGGCGGATTCATCACGGTTGACGGCTCGCTGGCCATTAGAGGAAATGTATCACTGGTAAACACCAATGTTGACGCAAAGTTACTGGAGTTTGAAGGAGATAATAATATCCAGCACAATAATATCCTCCTGGTCGAGAGCAGTCCCGGCTTTGGAGGCGAGTTCTTTGTCAGCGAAAATGCCGCTATTTACTGCAACACCATTATCTCAGAAGGTGACCGCTATCTTGACCTGGACCCTGACCCGAGCAATCAAAACCTGAATATTAGCAACAACCGGACCACGGTAATTATCAAAGAGGGCACTCAGGGCAGTCAGGGAACCCTCCTGGAATTGCGGGCCGCAGATTACGACTGGGGCGGACCGAATAATCCTGACTGCAGTCCGGGAGCATACCAAGTGCCCCCAGATAGTCCAGGCTTCACTGAAGATCCTTCGGAAAACTGGGTGCTGGAGTCACTAATATTAGAAGCAAATGCCAAGCTAATTTTGACCAACAGGCAGGGCTTTGAGTTTCAAGACTTCAGCGACCCCAACATAGGCGATTGGGAAACTGTCTATGTCAAGGAACTGGTCATGGGTCCTAATTCAGTTCTCAATACGGGGCTTCAAACACTGTACTATCAAACGTTGGTGGACCTAAACGGAGTCGAACTTGTCAGAGACCCCAACAATCCGTTTGCTCCCTTTGCCAATGGCAGCAGGTTCCAAGATATCCCTCTGTCAAGCTTTTCGCTGGGAATCATCGCTATGGATGATAACACACCGTCGCCACATAATGAGTTTGATATCCGAGTTCGCAGGAGGTTGAGAGATCCTAACGATATCCAGCCACAAGATTGCGAATTAACCAGCAGCTGTTTGGAGGGTTTAATTGAACGGATAGATGACGATGCAAACATTCCACTTGGTGCCGGAGGTGTGATGGACATGCGGACACAGGCTCCCGATATGTGGTCGGCCAATTCTGTGGCGGCCAAGGGAGCGTTTGCTCGTGCTGGTGATGAAGATATCATTATTGAATTTGAATACATGTTCATTGAGGACCCATGCAACGAAGCTGAATTGATAGTCTACCTCAGTGATGACCCCGAAGTGAGCCAGAACTTAGTCGAGGTGGCACGAATAAGATCTCCTAATGAGCCGCATCAGCCCGGCTGGATAGAAAGCGGCCAGTTTGCGGTCTTTTCTGACACCTTCCCTCGTGGCGGTCTTAACTTTAACCGAGGAACTTACATCGAACTGGAACTACGGGGTGCAAACACACGCTGCTGGATCGATAATTGGGATCCGGTCGTCCGCCTGGCTAATTTTGTAGTTGTGGACGATATGGAGTCATATACGCCGGGCCTGGCCCGCCCGAATGGGATATTCAAGGAGTGGATAGATGGGGTCACGAACGGGACAGGTTCCTTAATTGGCCTCGGTATTGCTCCCGCTACCCCAGTCCACGGTGGCGAGCAGTCCATGGTGTATACGTATGACAACACTTGGCCCTGTTATTCTGAGATACAACGTGTATATACTGACCCTTGTGATTGGACCGCCGTCGGCGTAAAGGCCTTGACTCTGCACTTCTATGGCAGCCCTTTCAATAATGCCACCGCCACTGACCGAATGTATGTGGCCATAGAAGATAGCAATGGCAGTTATGCAGAGGTCAGATACGGTGATAATGGCGAAGATATGAACGATGTGAAAATTGAGCACTGGCACGAGTGGCGTATTGACCTGCAGGACTTCAACGACGCCGACGTAAACTTGACCGAAATCAAGAAGGTCTATATTGGCTTTGGCAACAAGGCTGATCCGTTTGTGCCAGGGGGGTTTGGTATCGTTTACTTCGACGATATCTACCTGTATGAACCGACATGCAGACCTTCACTTCGTTCAGAGGCTTTTGCTGTAGTGGATTTAAGTGGCGATTGCATTGTTGGTCTTGCGGATCTTCAGATAATAGCCTTTCAGTGGCTTAGTATTGGAAGAGCTGCGGCAGACCTGAACGACGATAAGAGCGTTGACTTTACAGATTATGCTCTACTTGCAGATAGATGGCTTGAGACGGAGGGGATGTGGCCGTAATCTGCGTTAATACTGCAGATTATTGAAGCGATGAAGTGCTATTGTAGCCCCAGTTTTCCTTGTCTTATGACCTCATGACCTGGCTGCTTTGACTTGAACTTTCCTACCTTATACTATCCAGTGCGTCCACAACATTTTTCTTGATGTACATACAACCCAACTACAACCAAAAGGCCAAATAGCGTATAAAATCACAAAAATTACAAATCCATAAGGCTTGTGATATCAAAGACTTAAAAAAATCTTAGAAAAAGTGAACGTTTTGAACATACGTTGACACTGAACTAAATGTCCTCTAGTTGGCCTGGTTCGAAATGTACATAAGACCAAACCATTGATTGCCAAACGTAACACCGAAAATGGTAGCGGTCTTGGCAAATTTCGTTATGTGGTCGAAGCAGCGTTTGATTGGCTGTTCAATCAAAGGCGATTGCGTGTTCGTTATGAAAAACGTGACGATATTCATAAAGCGTTCCTAATCATAGGATGTTTCCTAATCTGCTGGCGACGAATTATGGAGTTTTGTTAGAGTGCCAACTGCTACGCCGTACACCTCGGCTGGGGTGCGGCAGCCCAATGCCTGGTGCAATCGCCGGTTATTATAAAACTTAAAATATCGGCCCAGGCTATATCTCGCCTCGGCCAACGTCTGATAGTCCCGCAGATAAACCTCCTCAACTTTTACCGTTCGCCATAAACGCTCCACAAAAATATTATCAAATACTCGTCCCTTGCCATCCATACTGATTTGAACACCTGCGTCTTTGAGTATATCGGTAAAATCATCGCTCGTAAACTGGCTGCCCTGGTCCGTATTGAATATATCAGGTTTACCTGAACCAAACGCTTGCTCCAGAGCTGAAACGCAAAACTCAGACTCCAATGTTACCGACAGCTCCCAACAGAGCCAAAAAGAAATGACTCTGATGAAATATGCCCGTTTCATACCAAGCAATCGTTGTCCCCAGCACAACCGGTATTATCACCGCCTGAAAAAACGGGGCTCTCATATTCTTTATCCAAAGTTTAAATTACAATTGATTATTCACTAACCGAGTGATACACTGAAATATCTTAGTCTTTATATTTCGTGATACCTCGGATTTTCCTCCAGAGTAAAATATATTGTCTTTCGTATATCTTCCCTTATTATGCACATAGGAATTTCGTCACCAGGTTCAGAGCCGGCAAGATCAGACAGAAATTCCCTTAAAGTTCTTGTTTTTCGGGAATTAACAGACATGATAATGTCATGGGCTTGCAGTCCCGCTTCTTCGGCAGGGGAATTATGAATAACTTCTTCAACTAAAATACCGCCTGCTTTTCCAACTTCTTCAAGCTTTTTCGCCTCATCACTGCCAAAAAGGACCTCACTGACTTTTGCCCCGAGCCAGGGTAGCACTTTGGTTACAGGCGGCAAATATGACGGCCTTTCTATCGGTAGTGCATACACCGTAATTGTATAATCGCCTTTTACTACACACATATAGACTTCGCTGCCTATTTCACTCCCTAATAAATCGCCTTGAAGTTGCTTGGCGGTTCTTATTTTCCTGCCATTGAAAGAGACAATTACATCCCCCGGCTCTATATTTGCCTTATCGGCTGGAGAGGCAGGTGCAACGCTTTTGACCAAGGCACCCTGGACCTTGTCAAGCCGGACTGCAGCTGCTATTTCCGGGGTAACCTCAGAAACCTCTAACCCAAGCCAGGCGCTGCCCCACTGGGCCTTGAAAGCTTCATAATCTAGGGGTTCTGCTTTAATAAGACTCTTCTCATGGCTATCGGCGATTGTTTTTGAATCCTGGTAAAGTACAAAAGCCGCAACAATGTTTAGAGTCAACGATATAATTGTTATAACAATTAACCAGTTTTTTCTTAACCAATATCCCATTTCGGTTCTCGTCAGAGCTTTTTCGATTCTACAGGACAAATTGCTGCACAGGTATTACACATAAAACACTCATTACCGGCTATGCTGGGTTTCTTAAATTCCTCATCGTAGCTGATAGCATTCATCTGGCATCTTTTTTGAGCCAGTTTACAACCTTTACAGTTATCTTCCGGTAAATTAACGCTTATCAGCCTTAGTCGCAGTAACGAGCATATCCAGCTTAATAACGCGAAAAACGCGCCCAGTGGGCAGAAATATCTGCAATAAAACCTTGAAACAAAAGCCGAACAAGCCAGCATCAATATAAGCCAAATCCAGGATATCAGATCGCCGTGCAGATTAAAAAATGTGGCAAATGGTTCTATAATACCGGCTAAATAAATTGCAAGGATATTGTTTGCAAACAAAAGGCCAATCATAAGCAAAATCCCAAGATTGACATATTTCACAACTTTCAAATACCTGTCAGCCTTTCCGGTAATCTTCCACTCTATTGGCACCAGACGGTACAGGACTTCGAGAATAGCCCCGAACGGACAAAGCCACCCGCAATAGAACCTTCCGGCTATAATTGTTAAACCTATCGCGATAACAATAAGGCTGTACCAATACAAATTGTTCAAAAACACCGGGTTATGAAGAGATAGAAGTCTTAAAATATCATTTATGGAAAACCCGCCTCCCATGAAAATACCCAAATAGGCAAAGCTCAATCCCAATATAAAATAACGTAAGGATTCATTCTTTTTGAAAAATGACCAGAACGCCAGGCCAACCATAACCCATAGAAATATAAAATCTATCTGCCAGAGCAGGTGTTGGAAAAATAAGTGTTTGACAGGGTTGTCTTTATCTATATGCTGGCGTAAAACCTGCTCTGTAACCAGCTCCAGACCTGCTTTTATTGAGCGGGTAACTGTGCTTGAAGTTATCGTAGCTCCTGTTATAGCATCGACATCGCCTTCGAGAATAAAGTTGTCACTTGCATCCTTTTCCTCGAATTGACTCAAAAACCAGCTTCCATCGGCCAGAAGTCCTTTTGTATATCTTGGACTCTCAAATTCGCTCAGCACCTTAATGCCGGTAATCTTTCCCTTTGCATCTATGCCAACCAGGGTTGCTATCTGGTCTCGGTAGCCCCAGCTTTCGTCGGGAACAATTTCTGTTGTTAGAAAAACCGCCCCCATAAGATATCCGCCGTCAGTAGTGTAACCGAGGAAATGGGGGAATGGTTCTGTCTTCCTGGCAAAGGCATTGGCAGTCGGCAAAACATCTGCCAGGTCTCTTTTTGTTAACAGTTCAGCAAAGCACTCAGGCGTTAAATTCAAAAAGACCAGGATAGACAATATAAATATGGCTGCTTCTGGCTGCTTTCTCGCACCGGGCATAACTTGCTTCTATAATTGAATCGAGAGGGAAATGGCTGCTAAGACTACTGATATTATGATACTACCGAAAACCGTGGGCTTAAAATATTGCTTGGCTGTTGTGTTAAGATCTTGTCTGGTTTCTATAATCAACTTGACACCCATTGCTACCAGAATACTGCCGACAACAACAGCAGCTAATTCATCCATGAAAATAAAGCCCAACATTGATGCTGTCAGCCCAATTAGAACTACGGTACCGGAAACCAGGTTCATCTTATTTTGCCAGTGTGTATTTCTGCTTGTAAGCACACAATCTTTTGCAACTTTATTATCACTATTTCCTGAATATTTATATAACCCGGCATAGACAGCCAACACAACAAAAGCAACGAGGACAGTTATAGAATCCGGTTTTTCTACTCTATCAAGCACAAGGAGCATAAAATTGTGAAAACAAATAGCCAAACCGATAGTGAGAAGAAAAATACCCATGTAGTATGTTGCCCGTATCTCGGTCTCAACGATTCTTTGGCTGATTTTTTTACTCGTCTTCTTCCTGTCAATCCTGCCATATATTTGGCAATCTTCGCAGGCACGATAATTTATAAAAAAGGCGATGACATCGGTCATAGAATGAATGGCATCAGCTATGAGGGCATTACTATTTGCCAATATGCCGGTAATACCTTTGCCTATCGCAAGTAAAATATTGCAGATAAGTGAAACAAAAATCGAATTATTTTTTTCTTTCGCTGGCATAATGTCGTCTCCAAAATGTCGTTTCATCACGACATCTGTAGCTTTGTTTACCAGATGGGGATGTGGTCTTACCGACCTGTCTCTCATCCCGGCAGGATGAGATTTAATAAACCACCCACTACAAGACTGGATATGACCATAATTGCTGCGGATTTGAGCATGTCCACGACTCCAAGTTCCTTGATGAGCGTTGTAAAGGTAGCAACACATGGGAAATACATTGCCAGGACGACCGAAGCTATTACCAATTGTTTTATCGTCAGTTGTACCCCGCCACCAACAAGCATTCCAACAGCTACATCTTTACGAAGGAAACCTACTATTAACGCACCTACTGCGTCCTGCGGAAGTCCCAAAACACGGGTAACAACCGGTGCAGTGATTTTTCCTACAAACTGAATTATTCCAAATGTGTAGAGTAAATTTACAATAAGTACTCCAAGCAGTACAAATGGAATCGCCTCTTTAAGAAACCATTTTATTCTTATCCATATCTTCTTTGCTAGGCTTCTCATATAAGGGATTCTGTAAGGAGGTATCTCTAAGAATATCTCCGGCGATTCACCTTTGACGGTTTTGTTGAATATAAGGCCAAGTACTACCCAAACAGCAAGCAATGTCCCGTAGATAATTGCAAGGTATCCTGCCCCATGCTTTCCTACCAGCCCTACTACCATTGCCTGCAAGGCCGCACAGGGTACTGCTATGGACAATATGGTTGCGGAAATAAATCTTTCTCTTCGGGTCTCAAGAACTCTGGTTGCCAGTGCTCCCGGAACATTACATCCAAGACCGAGCAGCATAGGTACTATTGCGAAGCCATGTAAGCCCAGTTTGTGCATCAGTGTATCTACCATAACAGCCAGTCTGGGTATAAAGCCCAAATCTTCCAGCAGCGAGAGAACCACATAAAACGCGAATACGTACGGCAGAACCGCACCAATTGGAACAAAAAGTCCTGTAGTTAACAGGCCGAAAGATTGTCCAAAATCTATCTCACCGTCTATGAGCTGGCCTATAACAAGGTCATGAAGAAATCCAGCAGAACCCATAACAGCCGACAGCTTCATCATCACCGGTGCCCAAAGCTTTTCAAAGAGAGGCTCACCCACATAACCAATGAGTCCTTCACCAATAAAGCGTATAACCTTAAAGGCCAAAAACATTACTACGACAGCCATAGGGATGCCGGTGAGCGGTCTGACAGAGGCATCTCCGAGCCTTTCCAGCCAGGTATGGTGCCGGTGAGTTATTGTTTGCACTTTATCGACAATGCCGCCTATCTTCTGCCACCTCTGGTTATCTTCATAATCATAGTCGGAAGGTTTTGCCTCCTTGAGTTTTCCTACCAACTGCTTAACCCCTTCGCCTGTTACGGCACAGATGGGAACACAGGGTACACCAAGAATTTGCTCCAGTTTCTTATCGTCAATCGATATACCCTTGTGCTTTGTCTCGTCCCAGAAATTCAGTGCAACAACAGTGGGGATTTTGCGTTTAAGCAGTTGAAGCGTCAGATTCAGGCTGCGTTCCAGGTTCGTAGACTCCACAACATTAATAACTACATCACCATCAGTATGCTCATCGAGCATCTCGACGGCTATTTCCTCTGCTTTACAGGTCGGCTCCAGAGTATATGTTCCGGGAACATCAATAAGTTCTACGCGCCTGTCGCCAAGCCTCATGCTGCCCTTTGTAAATTCAACTGTCGTGCCGGCATAATTGGAGGCAATGACATTTGCACCGGTAACGCGGTTGAAAACAACACTCTTGCCAACGTTAGGGTTTCCCATAAGAAGTATTTTCATTTCTGGCCTCCCCCATCGAGCTCCACCAGTACTTTAGAGGCCATTCCAAACCCCAAGGCAGCTTGGGTATTATCCTGTTGCAAGAGGACAGGGCCCCTCATCAACTGCGCACTTATCTTTGTAACTTCTTTGCCTACTCTGATTCCCAAAGCATCAAGCTTGCGGGCCAGACCATAGCCGCCGTCTATTACTACAATTCTGCCCCTTTGACCTGAGCGCATCTGAACCAGGGAAACCCTCTTAGCTGCAAAGCTTTCAGCACTCGCCTCGGCATTTATTTCGCTCATCCTTGTCTCCTTTCAGCCGTTATAGAATTCTTTTATAAAAGTAGTTAAATTGAACGTTTTGGCATAATATTAGAACTTAATTTGTGCTCTCAGGCCAAAAATTGTAGCATCTTTGGTACCTGCAACTCCACCTTAAGTGCGGCAAGATTATTGAGATAACCAGCGGTAATATCGAGGAAATACAAAGACAGTTAGCAAAAAAGTATGGCTTCACTATTGCCAGAGACACGATGAAAATATTTGGTATTTGCAAGACCTGCAAACACAAAGAAAAGTAAGGCCCCGAACGCCGGCGGGCTTCGATAGCTTTCCGTGAAGTTGTTTACGCCTATTAAAAGTGTCCGTTGCTTTTATTCGTAAACTTTGTTCTCAAGTTTGTCGATTCGCCTTCTTTGCCCGCGGACTTTTACTATAAGCACAATTACACTAATAATCAAAACCAATAAAATCAATGCACCCAACATTTAAGTAACTCCTTTCAATTGCAATATTTTCTTACGATTCTTTTTTCTTCTGCTTAGCTGATTTCTCCAGCTTTTCGATACGCTCACTCTGTTTGCCAACCTTTACTGCGGTTACAATTTCTCCTACTACTAAACCCAATAGAATTAATGTGGCGAGAGTCATTTCGTGTCCCCTTTCGATTAACTGGTTTTTGATTTCTTCTTCTCTGAAACGGCCAACTTCTTTATTCCCACAACAAGCAAAACTAAAACTACCCCGCTGACCACCAGTGCTGTTGCTCCAAACGAACCAAGAATAGTTCCTGTGGCTGCGTATGCATGGCCGTTTCCTAATCCAAGTCCCAATCCGCTGCCCAAAGACAGCCCCGAACCTGCTTTAAGTTTCAATCCCATTGTCCATCCTTTCTAAATACAATCTATTTTGCTTTTGATTTGGTTTTCGAGGGGCTCTGTTCCTTGAAGAAAATCTTGTTCCAGATTTTCATGCCGGCATATGCGACGCCAATTCCGGCAGCTACGGGAACTACAACTGCGGTCCCCAGGGCAAGGGATGTGCCTGCAACAGCGTGAGCTGCCGCAACACCCAACCCAGCAGCTGCCCCCAGGCCTGCCGAACCTTTTACGGTGTCTTTGGCTGCCTGTGCGCCGGTTTTTTCACTCTTGCCGTACTTTATCATGTTCGATATACCGTAGAAAACAGCCGATATGCCGCCTACCATTACCCCTGCCGCCAGAGGAGCAACTACGGCTGTTCCTGCAGCGGCTCTTTGCGCCAAGCCTGTACCTATTTTTGCTGAGCCTGAAGAGGTCGCCGCCACAGTACTTGAACTACCCCCTGTTAAAGATATCCGTGAGGCTGCGGTGCGCATTAGACTGTTGCTCGAAGCGGGGCCTACTGAGGGTGGGGCTGACGAACTGACCTTCATCAGACTCTGACTTGAACCACCGCTTGTTAAAGATACGCTTGCAGAAGCGGTCTTCACGGGGCTTTTACTTAAACTACCGCTTGTTAAAGACGCAGGTGACCGGCTGCCCTTTACAACCGGACTTGAAGATACTGTTTTTACCGGTGATGAACTTGCCTTAACCAAATCAGACGGTTTTTTTGACCATTCTTTCATTTCGTACCCCTTTCTTAAATTAAGTTAACACTTTCCAGAAATGTCTCGGCATTCGCCGAGCCATTTTCAGCGCACCGTTTGAGCCGGCAAATAAAGGCTCATCGACGCGTGTTATCTTGCCGCCGCCTAATTTGTCCATCGCTTCTTCAATAAGGTTAGGCAGACCTATCATTTGGCTGCTGCCGCCAGCCAATATTACATTGGAACGAATAGCTTCCTGAAACTCAGGGTCGTAAGTGGCAATTAATTCGGCAATCGAGTCGACCATACCGGGTACGATGCTTTTGCAGGCTTTCCTTAATTCCTCGGTGATGTCAAATTCTTGGGGTCTGCCCTTTACGGGAAAACTTACCCTTACCCTATCCATACTTTCCGAAACAAAACCGTACTGTTCTTTCAGTCTTCTGACCATATTGACATTGAATTGTGCCTTGGGGTATTTCTTGCGAATCAGACTCGAGAGCTTTTCGTCTGCAAAATCGCCGGCCTCGTCCAAAGTAATCTGGTCTTGTTCCTGGGGAAGTGTTCCATGCAACCGGCACAAATCCACAGTTCCTGCGCCAATGTCAACGACCAGAGCCCGGTCGAGAATACCCAGCCCATAAGCCACAGCAAAAGGTTCCGAGACGATCATAACCGCATCGAGTATCCCTCGAGCCGCATCAATAAGTATACGTTTGCTGGCGATACTGGCGCGAGCCGGTGCGCCTATCACGCCACAGACCGGCTGACCAGGCTTTGGCCTGGTACGCTCCAAAAGGTGACGTACCAACTGTTGTGCAGCCACGAGATTTTTGTTCACGTCTCTTCCATTGCCGTTTCGTATTACCCCATGAGCCAATGGTCGGATCAGTTCTACTGAGAGACGGTGTTTGAGCGCCAATTCTCCGAATAGGGGCTTAGCGCCCAACAACTCCTCAGAGATGTTATCTTTTGGGTATCCGACATAGGTCGGAACCACTTCGCGGACGCCGTTACTGGCGGCTATAGATGCCCGTGAAGTGCCCAAGTCGATACCTACAAAAAGGACTCCGTCTGCTGATGAAAAACCAAAAGAACTTCGGGTGATTGAAAGTTGTTTGCCGACTTGCTTTTTGGCCTTTTTTCCGGCTTGTCTTTTTACATTTTTTTTAGTCATACTTTTCCTCCTTTCTTTGCAACATTACTAGTACTGCGCAATGATTATTATGAATCTTCCCTGGCAGCACTATCGAGCTTCGACTTTTGTAGTACAATATTCTGCCGAAAAACGTTTTCCAACACGGCTTTTTCATCATCAGGAAGTGATGCGGCCGTTTTAACCGAATCCGTTGCCTTCAACATGCCTGATTCACCAATAGAACCGCGGGCACTCAATTCGTCAATTTGTGTTCGCAGTTGTTCACCGGCAGCTTTTATTGCGTCGGTCTGCTGCCTGAAATATTCCTCTTCCTTTTTGCGCCTGGTGATTTCGTCCTGGAGTTGTGCCCTTACAGTCTTTAATTCGTCACTCTGTTGCTTTAAGCGCTGCTCAAGCTTATCACGCTGCTGCTCTAACTCGTCTTTCGCCCGCTCACTTTCGCTGATTTGCTCCCGGAGTTGTTCGTTTGCTGCCGACAGCTCGGCTGTCTGTTGCTTGAGCTTCTGCCCAACCTGCTCGTGTTCCGTGACCTGGCTATGCAGTCTTGAATTGGCTGCTTCTAACACCTCGGTCCGCTGCTTGATTAGTTCCTCCATGTGGCAACGGTATCTTCTTAATTCTTCCTCCGTACGTTCCTGCTCTGTGATATCTGTAGCAAAACCGATAAGTTCCATGGCCCTGCCCGCATCGTCGTTGAGTACGACCATCGACATTTTCGTGAAAAATGGTGTTCCATCTCCTCGGACATGGCCCAACCGCCCGGTGAATTGGCCTCTCTGTTCGGTCTCCTCGATAAAAGGAATTACATCACTTGCCATCTGCTCTTCAGTGTGGAATACGCTAATTTGCTTGCCAATCAGTTCATCCAGCCTCTTGTACCCATGCATCACCGCCCAGGCCGCATTGACGAACTGAATGACTCTATTGAGGTCGAAGACAACAATTCCCTCCCTCCCCCGTTCAGCGATCGCTATAAAATGCCGCAACGTCCGCTCGACCTGTTTATGCGCAGCAATTACAGAGTCCATGTTTGCATTCCCTTTCTATATGCAGCTTTTATTTAAGTTTCAACTTTCAAAATCCGATTCATACTTATCATGCACTTCAGTCAATGTTGACACTAACGAGTTCAGGCCTTTGAATCGCAATATTTTGTCTAAAGACATTTACCAACATAACTCTTTCATCATTGGTAAGAAAGTCGGCTGCTTTAATCGAATCCAGCGCATCCAACATATCTGTTTGGCTGATATGGCCGCCAGCGACCAGCTCATCAATTCTTTCCTGAAGAGCCAGTATGGTTTCAGCCATAATCTTCAGTCGCTGTTCAAGTTTTTCCTCCGTAGGTTCTTTCTGGGCCATTAAGCGCGTCAGTTCCTCGGTTACGATAGTTCGAACCCTTGCACTGGGGAAAACGGATCGCAATTTTTCTATCGCTTTGCTCAAAGCGCTGCCTGGCCAGGACAAAACTTTACGAGTTGTTCCTACGAGTTTCCCTGCGCCGTGGCCCAAACTATGTGAAATATCATTGAGACCCATATCAGTTCCTGAGCAGAACTAAACACCCAAAAATATATGCCGACAGGATTGTGGTAATTTCGAAGGGCCTGATTTGGCTTCAGTTCTTGCCGTTACCTTCTTAGCCACTTTCTTAATGTCGTTCTTTATTACCTCATTTTTCTGCCCTGATGTCGTCTTTAGCCGAGTTACCAGCAAAAGAATTCTCGTTATTTCGCCCAGAGTGAGAACTTTACACATTTTTCCGATTTCTTCGTCTATAATTGTGTCAACATCTTCAATTTCGGCCAATTCTTTTGCACATTGAGACTGCGGGTCCAAAGCCTTTATCTCTTCATTGGCGGTTTCGGTCAGGAGGGAGCATAGCTTTCGCCTAATTGGATCCATCGCTACAACTGTTTATACCGTACCTATTTAAAAAGTGCGCTTATGTAAAGAGCCAATTCTTTTGATATTATGGAGTTATATAATTTTGCGGGCGTTAAAATTAAATAGGTGCGGTATTACTTTTATCCGCTGAAGTTGCTTTCTCTTCAACAACGACAGCATCAACAAATTTCGACTTGGCAGCGCCAATGATTTTTCCAAAGATGTTTACCAACAAAACCTTTTCCTCTTCGGTTAGGTTTTTGGCCGCTTCAATTGAATTCATAGCCTCCCATAACTGGGCTTCGCTGACCGGGCCATGAGCGGCCAAAGCGTTAATTTTCTCATAAAAGGGTCTTGCAACCTCGTCTATTACTTCCATTCGCTCCGAAATCTTGCCCATCATAAACTCAGCCTGTTTATATAGCGTATTGGTCAGCTTTTTATAAATAGCGTTTTGGATTCTTTCCGGCAGATTCTTCGGATTCAGGGCTTGAGTTGATTCTTTTAGTTTTTTTTGTGCTGATGATAACGCATTATGACTTTTGCCGGCAAGGAAGCCTATATGATTGGCAACATTATTACAAATATCAGCAAAACTCACGTTGACTCCTTCTTACAGTGAACAAAGTACCGAACAGAATACCAATGCGATAGTAACCATAAGCTTGATAAGAATATTCATAGCAGGGCCGGAAACATCCTTGAATGGATCGCCTACCATATCACCGACCACCGCAGCCTTATACGCATCTTCGACATCTTCGCCTCTTTGGCGCTGAGCTTCAATAAATTTCTTGGCATTATCCCATGCACTGCCTCCGATAGACATGCTCATCCCCAGTACCGAACCTGTTATCATAGCACCGACGAGAAAGCCGCCTAAAGCCTCTGAGCCTAAGACAAAAGCAATAATAAATGGTGCTGAAATAGCGATCACCCCCGCTACGACTGTAGCTATCAGAGAATCAGTCGCAATAAGAGTTATACATCTATCCGAATCCGGTTCAGCTTTGCCAGTCAACAAGCCTTTTATTTCCTTGAATTGACGGCGAACTTCGATAACCAGTTTGTTTGCTATCCTGGTTACCGTTCCCATCGTCCAAGCGGCAAAAAGAAGTGGCAAAGCGGCACCGATAAACAGCCCTACGAGCACGGCAGGTGCAAACAGCTTGGCATCACCCAACTCCGTTCCACCAACATAAGCCGCAAATAATGCTACCGCTGTAATGACGCCGGCACCAAGAGTAAAGCCCTTGCCGATAGCTGCTGTAATATTTCCAACCGTATCGAGACGGTCTGTAATATTGCGAACTTTTGCACTTGCCTTGCTCATCGTGGCAATACCGCCTGCGTTATCAACTATAGGCCCATAAGCATCGATGGTCATAATAATCGCCATTGTTGCCAACATCGCTACAGCCGAAAGCCCTATCCCATAAAGGCCCGCTACAAGCAACGCTATAACTATCGTCGCACATATCGTAAGAATAGGCAGAAGTGCTCCAAGAAATCCTATTGCCAAGCCTGCGATTACATTGGTTGCCGCCCCTGTATCTGACATCTTTACAATATATCGGATAGGCAGTCCTGAGCCGAAGTATTCTGTTTCAAGGCCAATTAAAAGGCCGCAAGCTACACCGGCCACAACTGTTATGAACAGGCTAAACTGGCCTGTTATAGCAATAACCGCTATGAGTGCGCCAAAAAGGAAAAGGCCATTGGCAACGTAAATAATTTTCCGCAAAAAGTCCTGCGGGTCAGTACGCTTGGTAAGGAATTTGCCAACAGACATACTTACCAGGGAACTGATAAAGCCTATAGTCAAAAGTACCAGCGGAAGTACTATATACTTCATTTCTCCCATTTTAATACCCATGATAATTGCTGCTACCGTAGAACTCATGCAGGATTCGAAGAGGTCCGACCCCATACCGGAAACATCACCGATATTGTCGCCGACGTTATCAGCAATTACAGCTGGGTTGCGAGGATCATCTTCCGGCAGATTGTATTCAATCTTACCTGTCATGTCCGCCCCGATATCAGCACTTTTTGTAAATATACCGCCGCCTACTCTGCCGAACAGTGCAAAGAAGGACGCACCAAGGCAGAAACCTGCGATGATATAAGGTAAGGTATCAGGTTCGCTACCGTTAAGTACAAGGAAAGAATAAGTGCCAAGCCCGATCAAGCCGACAGAAGCGACGGATATCCCCATCACAGCACTACCCTGAAAGGCCGTATCCAATGCTTTACGCGGGCCGCTGCTTTTGGCTGCCTGGCAGGTTCGTGAATTAGAGGCGGTAGCTGCTTTCATACCGATCCAGCCGGGCAGCATCGAACAGACTGAGCCCACCAGAAAAGCAATTGCTGTCGGCATACAGAGAACGATGCAGATAACAAGAAACGCTACGAACAGGAAAATGCCCGTTATTTTGTATTCCTGTTTCAAAAAGACAACCGTTCCCGAGCGAATCTTCTCGGCAATTGCCTGCATTCTTGCATTGCCGGGCGAATTGGCAAAAAGAGAAAAATAACCGACTATAGCAATAATTAAGCCAACAATGCCGACTAATGGCACTGCCTTAAACAGGAAATCATAGACGGGTAATTCAGCAACCGGAATCGGCTCGTCCGCAATACAAACCGTACCATCGGTTACTGCAGAAGCAATAGGGATGTAACGAAACTGTCCCTGAGTATAGATATCCAAAAGAGCCGTATCATCTTCATCCTCCGCGACCGCATCAAAAAACTCATCCAGGTCGGATATGGTTGCCCCGTCAATACCAACAATTACATCACCGGGCGCAAGGCCCGCCTCCTCGGCAGCGCCGCCGGGTACCACCGATAAGACTACGACACCATTTACCTTATTGGGAATGTTATATGTGCCCCGAAGAGTTGAAGTAATCGCCGATAGCGATACACCCCAGTCGGAATCGTCTGTAACGTCTGTGTCTGCGTCTGTGGTTTGTGCTGTTAGCATGATGGCCGGCGGCTTGGCAAGCACCGCATATGTACGGCTCTTTCGGCCATCTCTTACATATGTGATTCTGACAGTTTCGCCCGGCTCTAATGCTGCCATAATCTCTTTGAATGTCTCTATATCTTTTGTGGCTCTGCCGTTTATAACGGCGATGACATCACCTCTTTGAAGGCCCGCTTTTTCTGCCGGCGAACCAGGAATAACACTGTTTACAAGAACGCCATGCTCATCGTTTATACCCAATTGCTCGGCAATAACTTCATCGACGGAAACAATTGCTACCCCGAGAAAAACAGACGGCGAGGGAAGAACTTGTTCACCTGCGGCTGTTTTGATAATTGTTCCCCGTTCGATTGTTTCTGTGAATTCGCTGATCACCTCGGCTCCGGGAAGATTAAGGTCAAGGCCCATCACATTTGAATATAGCAGGTAAACAAAAAAAGCGAACACCATCCCTGCTACAACTATGGTCCACTTAATGTAGTCCTTTGGACATTTGTCGAATTGCTCTTTGTTATTACTCAAAACCTTATCCCTGATTTATCTTCACTTTGTGTTTTCTTGACTTTTGACCAGTCTTGGATCGTCCGCTGGTAACACAGGGTGGGGTTTGCTCCTTTCCCTGCCGCATTAAATCGTTGAAAGTGGTATTGTTGTACACATCCAGAATTGCATCGTGATTTTTTTCCACATATCTATGAAAATACGGTCTTTACGGAGAGAACATTCATTGACCCTGGACCTATCAATAAGACAGCCAGGTGGTCCGACCGGGCTCTGGATAAACTCCATTACCTGGCCAACGGTAAGTTCCTCCGGCGAAGGAATCAGTACATAGCCGCCATCATTACCCCGGCAGGATTCGACAAAGCGGGCCTGCTTGAGTTGACTAAGTATTGTCTCAATAAATCGCGGTGGGATGGCTTGGGCTTTGGCGATATCAGCAATCTTTTTGGGGCCTTGATCACTGCATTTAGCTAACTCAAAGACCGCCCGCAAAGCATATAAACTTTTTTGCGTAACCTGCATTTTGTATCCTTAAGTTCCCATTGTTTTACATTCAACAGAGTACTTCAGACTCATCTTTCCACCATTGCTGCCATCGTGCAACCAGACGCAGAAACGACTGTTCATCTCTTGGAAACGGCCCGCTCATTTTCTTGCCGGTAATTGTTTTCAGTGCATTAAGAATAGTCTTACGGGTCGTTTTGTCAGGGTCATTTAACCGCTCAATCAGCGATGAAACTGCTTGCTGACAGCGTAAATTACCCATAGCCTCGACTGCTGCCTGCCGGACTGAAACACTGCTATCATCAAGCAGTGGCAACAACTCTACAGCGAGTTCTTCTTTACCCAGCCAGCCGATGCAAGTGATAGCTCTTCGGCGAACCCCTTCGTCTTCATCGTCAAGTATACGTATCAGTGCAGGGCTGCTCTGGGCACCACTCAGGCGATATAATCCCCACACAGCAGCCAGCCGAACAGAAGCTGCCTCATCGGCCAAAGCACGTTCAATTGCACCAGCTCCTTCTTTCATCTCCAAACTTGCCAGAGCTTTAATGCATTCTTGTCGAACCAGCACAGATGGTTCGCTCGCCATTTGGGCAACAAGTGCTCTGACCGACAATTCATGGCGGATGCCGGTCATTACTTTTACTGCATCTACACGCATTGCTTTATCCTGACTGTTTATATCAGACAAAGCCTTAATGAAGATTATCTTTTCGGTCGCACTATTGAAGTCAGCAGCATTTATTTGTTCAATCGTTACATCAGCAGGAACTGAAACTTCAGTCTCAGCGAGTACCGGCTGAAACTCCTCTATTTCAGTCTCCGCCTGCTCTTGCTCATCCGATTGAACAGTGGTTGTTTCTATTGAAGACTCAACTTCTTGCTCAGTTTGTACCATCACAAGTTCTTTCTGCTCCTGCTCAGGCAAATCTGTCTGCTCTGTTTCTACGATACCAACATCTTCTGACACTGGAATATCAAACTCGGCAACCTGCGGTTGATACTGGGGTTCTTCAATCGCTGTCTCAGCTTCATCCTTGTTTTTGGCAGCAGTAACTTCTGGAGTAGGCTCGACCTTTTCCTCAACCGATACCGCAATCTTCTCTTGCCTGCGTTCGGATAACAGAACCTCTGGCTCTGTTTGAGTAACACCAATTTCCGACAGCAATTGAGGTTTTGCGAACCTCTCGGGCCTGCGAGCTTTTTCTAATTCAGCCTTTGTGGTATCGAGTTCGGATTCCATCGCAGTAACCCGCGCTCTCAGCGTAACTTCGGTGCTTTTTAGGTGATTAATCTCTTTGGTCGTTTGTTCCAGGTCAAAAACTAAAGAATCTTTTTCCGCTTGTAGTTCACTAAGCTGTGAGGCAAATTGAGACTGCATGTCTTCGACTTGATTTTGTGCTTCGGCCGACTGGCTCCGAACTTCAGCAAGATCAGATTCCAGTGCAGTTACCTTGCTGACCAGTTCATCTTTTCTGGGAGCGGTATTTTCAATTTCAGGTTCGAGTGCGGGGATTTGGGGTGTAGCTTCGTCTTGTTCGCCTGTAACGAGTGCAAAGTCGTCAACAGGTCGAGTAAGTAAATCCTTCACAGTACCAGTTACTTTCCCGCCAGCAGCTACTACCGTTCCAATACCAGCACCTGAACACTTGGATACAACGCCGAGGACTCCTAAACGTTTTGCTTCTTCGTTTCCCATCGTCCTTAACTTTCTCTAATCAACTTCCGTGTTTGTTTTGCTGTTCTTACTATCAGTTGTCTGAACCACATCAGCTGGCGGTTTAAGAATCGTTTCCACTATCGTCAGGTCGTTCAAGTAGCGCATTACTTTTTTGCTGGCAACTACCGCAGCGCCGGCCAAAGCACCAGCAAACTGGGACATGTCCGCAACAATTTCTGAAAATTCTGATTTCTTGTTCTCTATTATCCTCGTCTTTCTTTAGGTCGAATACTTAAATTTCCCCATTCATATACTCAACCGGTATATCTTCTCCGACCAGAATCTGCTCTATGGTGACTTCAGGCCCATACACGTTAAATAAAAGAAAATGCCGCTGGCCCGAATCCAAAAGGCCGTCTGAAAAACTCCCCGATGTAATATAACGGACGCTGTTGTTCGTAACGTCTACAAAACCGTGATAATGGCCTTGCAGAACGAAATCTACTTCGTATTTCTCAAAAAGCTCTATGAGCTGCTGTTTTTCTTGGGTTTCCGGGAATTTATATACACCATACGAATCGCCGTATATGGGCATATGGCTTATCACAAAAAGAAGCGGCTGTTTATTGTTACGCAACTGGTTCTGAAGCCATTCCATTTGTGCCTCGCCTATTTCGCCGCCTGCCGAATCGATTACAACAAATTTCGCATTACCGCCGTTGAAGGAATACACTGACGGTCCCAGGTATCGCCAGTAATACGACCAGCCGTTATTATAGATGTCGTGATTTCCCAATGCAGGATACGAAGGTGACGTCAATGCATTTATGTGTTCGATAAAATTACTGTATTCAGCTTCTTCACCAAGATATGTCAGGTCTCCGCCGAATATAACAAATCTTATTTGCTTTTGTTTGATTGCTCTGTCAAGGTCATCAAAGCAGCCATCTCCTTTTGCATACATATGCGGGTCACCGCAAAAAGCAAACGAATAAACATAAGTGCCTTTTATTACGTCTTTATAAGGTGATTTTATTGATGAAGACAGTCCGAATCTTTCCTCAACAGCTGACTCTTGCGTTTCTCCATAGCTTAATAAAAGCAGAGACAGAAGAAGAAGTATCAAAATGATGGGAGGCCTTATGAGTAAGGCGATGAGTATCCTTTTCAATAAGCTTTTTTTCTCTTCTGTCAGCTTAGTCATCAGCTCTTTTTCACCTCTGGCGGCCTGTAGTATTCCCTGTAGGCAAGATAGAGAATCAAAAGTATTAACAGTCCTATGAATAATACGGTATCATTGGTTGAGCTTAACTGCGGCGGCACTTCCGTAGGCCTGTTCATACCCGTAGTACTGCTGGTACCACCTGGTGTCCCAGGTGTCCAATCTGATGTTCCACCGGTATTTTCATCTCCCGGAACTGTTGATGGCCGGTTAAAAGCAGGATTATCCCCTGAGGTAAGCTGGACGTCATCGGCTGCGAATTTTCCGCCTTTTGGTCCTTCCTCATCGTTATCATCGTCGTCGCCAAACGGCATCCCACCTGTGAATATCGAGAATATCTTCTGCCGCAGGGTTGTCTGAGTTTGCGTTTGGTCAGCAGCTTCTATAATGCCCGATGAATCCAGCGGTACATAACGTACTGAGCCCTGGCTGTAAACATCCAGAAGAGCGATATTATCATTGTCGGACGACAATGCCCTGAAAAAGTCATCCATACTGGATACCGGAGTCTGGTCAATGCCTGTGACCACATCTGCCGGTCGCAAACCTGCTTCGTCCGCTGCACCGCCTGGCACTACAGAGACAATCGCAACACCGCTTATGCCAGTCGGAATATTAAGCGAATTCCGCATAACTGAACTGATATCTGAGAGCGATACACCCCAGTCCGTATTCGCCGAGTTGTCATCCTGAGCAGTTGCCAGACTGTCAGGGAGCCCGACAAGCTGGACGTACACCGCGTCCTTTTGAGCGTTTCTTATATAAGCTATCCTCACATTGTCGCCGGGATTGTACGCGGCTAAGAGATGTCTAAAACCATCGATATCCTTTACCGCCTTACCACCCAAAGATATCAAACAATCGCCTCTTTGAAGCCCTGCCTTTTGAGCAGGAGAGCCATCAACAACGCCGTTTACAAGAACACCGCGCTCACCCGGCAGTGACAACTGCTCGGCAATAATGGAATTGACTGAAAGAACCTCTACACCCAAAAAGACGGAAGGCCGAACAGATATCTCTTCGACCGCAGCGGTTTGCACAATATTTGTCGTCTTTACAATGTCGGTTGTTGTATCCGTAGCGCCGTCCGTAGAGCCTGACCTTAACCTGTTGGGTGCAGATTCAAACAGAACATACACAACCACCATAAGTATAATGCCAAGGCCAAAGGCCCATAGAGCACTTAGCCTGCCTTTTGTTTTTTTCTCTTCCACAGTCTAATCACCTCGCTTGCTTATTTTGAATCATGTTTGTCCATTTTATCTTGCGTCTACAAATACGCTAATTTCTTTTTTCTTTCAATAAATCGTTTTCTATAGACCATAAAAGCTGCGTTACCCGAATGTTCCACGATTTCGTGATTCGAATGGGCACTTACTACCATTGATACTATAGGCAAAGCACGCGGTATCAATCGAACGATCAAAGCTACGGTCAGGTGTTCGATGTAGTTCTCTAAAGCTTTTGAGCCCAGAACTGAAACACCTTTTTTCGCCGTCTTTCGTTTGCTCATTTTGCTCTTGATTCTCTTTAAGGAGCCGATTTCTTTTAAGGCCTTGAATTTTACCTCTGAGCCACCGACACCGATTTCGATTATTCTCAGCATTATCTCTTTCTCGATAATATTGTTGGGATCGTAACCATAGCAAAACGCGATTTCCTGGATCATATGAAAATCCTGAACCAATATCGCAGTTAAGTCCGCTGTCGCTGTCAGCACACCGCCAAGCCCTGCTGCAGCACCTTGTATAGCACCTGCTCTTTCATGAAAGTTTATATGCTTGCGATTACAGTCATCGAGCAGTTTCAGATCACATTTCTTCAATTCCGACAGGTCTTTTATCATCACGCCGTGAGCATGAGCCCTTTTTATCAGATCGTCGGGGTCTACAAAAGAGGTTGATACATACAGCAAATTATTAATAGTTTTCTCGACAGCGTTTTCAATTTTTTTGAATTTTTCAGGCCCAATCTTTCTGACCAGGTAATCCACCGGCCTGGAAGTAACATCAAGAACTTTCTTATGAAGGCCCTTATGTTTTTCCTTTTCCCATTTCTTTATTTCTTTCAAACTGACGGTTTCGTATTTACTTATTTCCATGGTTTACTATCCAATGCCAACAATTACAAACTGTAGGCATACTTTGGTTCAGCTTTAATAACTGTCTTCATTTCAGGAAACTTCGTTTTGAATTTCTCGGTTATAGAGCGAATAATGTCGTAAGTCTCCTGTTCGTCGGCTTCTTGTTCTAACACAATATCAAAGATCACGTTGCATCTATTCGCATCGCAGCCGACGATTCTTAAATCATGAAATGAGTTTATCCTTCTGTCTTCAGAGATAATCTCATTTATAGTCTGAAAGATTTGCTCATATTGAGGATGTTCTTTGTTTATTGGGTCAACATGGACAACCGCCATTCCATGAATCTTCTGAGTGATTGTATCTTCCACTTGCTCCGCAAGAGCATGAAGCTTAGAAGCAGAATCATTATCTGATACTTCTATATGCAATGAGATTACACTTGTCTGGCCGTATTTGTGAAAGATTATGTCATGAACTCCTGAAACACCTTCGTAAGCTAAGGCAAGATTTTCTATTTCTTTAATTGTTTCTCTCGACGGAGCCTCGCCTAACAAAGGATTAACAGCTTCTTTGGCAATCGAGAAGGCTGAATAGAAGATAATCAGAGAAACACCGACGCCCATTACACCATCAATGTTATTATAGCCAAATCGCGTTGCGATAAGCGCAACGACTACCAGGGCGGTAGCGATTACATCGCTTCGATGATGAAGGGCGTCTGCTTTAAGAGCCTGCGAATCAATAATCTCTCCGAGCTGATAGGAAAACCGTGACATCAGTTCCTTTATCACTATAGTTGCAAGGATTACTAAAATCACACCGGTCGGAGCTGTAGAGCTATGTGGTTTGATAATGGCATGAATCGACTTTTCCAACAGTTCCACGCCCGCCATAAATAGTAACACCGAAACGACCAAGGCCGCTATCGATTCCATTTTGCCGTGGCCAAACGGGTGTTCTTTATCTGACGGCTTTCGTGCTATTTTGAATCCGATTATAACTACCGCTGAAGTACCGGAATCGGCTAATGTATGAACAGCGTCGGCAATCAAAGATACGCTTTTTATCGAAAGTCCAAGGACTATCTTAACGATAAACAGCAGCAAATTGATAACAATACTCGTCCAGCCTTCAAGTGTTCCATAACGTGACCTGACCTTCAGATCATTAACGCTCTGGTGATCTTTAATGGCTTTCGCTGCTATCCATTGTGTAAACTTTTTCATCGACTTCTCTCTCAGCCATCAATTGCCTTCAACAACAACGGCCTGGCCTTGTTTATTGGTATGGCAAAACTGACGCCGGAAAAATATCCCGACGGAGACGCGATAGCGGTATTGACACCAACCACCTGGCCCTCACTATTTATCAAAGCACCGCCGGCACCGCCACGGTTTACAGCGGCATCGGTTTGGAACATATTTTCATAGACAGTATTACCAATAACGATACTTCGCTTGTTATCGCTGATAATGCCGGAGGTAACAGTGTGCTCAAAACCAAAAGGCGAACCTATTGCGAGCACAGTGTCTGTTATTTTGACCATATCAGAGTTGGCCAGTTTAGCTACAGGCAAGGGTCTGTCTGATTCTATCTTCAGTACCGCAAGGTCATTGGCGATATCTACATCGACTACATTTGCCTTATATATCTGGCGAACAGAACTGAAAACAGTAACGCTGACGTTGGGATAGTTTTTAATTAAATGGTAGCAGGTAAGAATATACCCACGAGCATCAATAATAACGCCCGAACCAAGAGTTTCTTCGTCTGTTTGCAGGGTAGCGGTTGACGGCATATCAAAATTCAAAGCAGGCCCGCCTTTTCTGTTTGCAGGACCGACGTCGGCTCCAGCTACATCTATATTTACAACTGCTCGCCTTACTGCTGCTACCGCGTCTGTAAGGTCGTCATCGGAACATGAAACAAGTTGTATGTCTGACGATGTAAGCGTTATATTGCCACTGCCGGTCCCGGAAGAGCCATCCTGGAGGGTGTTAGCTGTTCCGGTTCTTTGCTGCATCTCGAAACCGAAAAAAAGCAACTGGCACGCTATGAGAATGACGAATCCGATAACCAATGTGACCATGACCACATTAATTGGAGAGTGTTTCTTTGTTTTTCTGAGTTTTTCGAGCTTACTTTCAGCCACTAAAACACCTCCGCGTCATCCTTATCTTTTCTCTTATCCTTATCCTTTGATGAAGGTGGGCCGCCACCTTCGTGCTCGCTGGTACTGTCCTCAACGACAATCCCTATCGTTCCGGAATCCTTAAGCCTGCCATCTGTGTATATATCAATAGCCTGCTGAACAGTACCCACAAAGCCGGTGTATACCCTGACCTTGAGGTCTTTGAGTGCTTTAAGAGCACTTGCACTTACGTTATTACATATAACAACAGCACCACCTTCAGAGACTATGAATTGTCCAATTTCGGCACCCGTTGCTCTTTTGTCTCTGTAATATGGGTTGGGTACGACATCATAAGCTCCCAGGCCAAACATTAAGAAATAACGGGCATCATCGAGCAGTTGTGCAATATCCGATTTAAGCGATCTTCCTGTAGAGGGAATAACCACCTTTCGTGAACTTGCTGATACCTGAACCATGCTGGATTGAGCAATGGTCGTTGCGGCTGCTGTTGTCATTGCAGCACCACCGGTTGTTCCTCCAGGTTCTGCATTAACCAAGCGTGACCCGCAGACAGGACAGTTAAGAGATGAACACGGTACGCCTATCGGGTGCGTCACCGTTACGTTACACATAGGACAGATACACAATGTTGATCGTCCGCTCTGGGATGCTCCGCTGCTGGCCTGTCCACCACCCTGCGATTGGCCGTCTACAGCCGGCCCGGCATCGGATGGTCCAACACCGGCACCATCTGTCGGTGGCCCTCCTGATACCTGAACAAGCGATACTTGTTGGCCTAAAGGCGGCATGTCATCAGGTTTACTTGATATCGGCACCAGGTAAAACGCCTGCTGGATAGGCGGCATGTCATCAGGTTTACTTGATATCGGCACTATGTAAAACGCCTGCTGGATAGGCGGCATGTCATCAGGTTTGCTACTTGTCTGCATTGCGCTGGTTGAAATCATCGGACTGCCACCGGTTTGTGTTGCATTTCCGGTTTGCATTGTACCTCCGCCGGCTGTACCTCCAGGTTCTGCGTTGACAAGCCGTGAACCACAAACAGGGCAATTAAGCTGTGTGCATGGAACGCCGATTGGATGAGTTACGGTTGTTTGGCACATTGGACATATACATAATGTTGAACGGCCACTTTGAGCTGCGCCTGAGCTGGCCTGACCGCCGCCTTGAGATTGTCCCTCTACGGCAGGCCCTGCATCGGATGGCCCAACGC
>JGI10211J14876_10000098_pt1 | contig 31574 bp, 37 predicted proteins | sample Etolagsediment_FD_14876 | JGI IMG/M metagenome (IMG submission 14876)
ACGATTCGGAAGAGTTATTGGTCTTGATTATACTGGTTATAGATTAGTTGTTGGCGAATCTGGTCAAGATGGTGGTGGTGTTGATCGGGGTAGGATTCGAATATATGAAGGATTTGATAATACTTATGTTGAGACTCAAAACTTTACTGGATCTACCGATAGTGGAATTCTTGGTGTAGGCATATGGATAAGCGCGTGTGGTAATAAAATAGCAGCAGGCGCTTCTGGTACTACTAGTAATGGAGGTAATGTATTTGCTTATAATATAAGTGATACAACTCAGTCTGTAAAAGTTATTAAACATTAATCTTTTTTTTTGAGATGTTTATTATAATGAATAATAATCAAACTAACGTTAATTTTACAGATCCTAGTCAAGTTACTGGATTAACTTCTGCTGCTGGTGATTTAATTTTAGGCGACACAAATGGAGTTACTAATTTACCAGTTGGTAGTAATGGTCAAGTATTAACTGTTAGCACTGGTTTACCTTCTTGGGAAACTCCATCTGGTCCAGTATTCTTTACATCTAATGATACATATGTTGTTCCAACTGGAATAACAATTCTTTACATCAGAGCTACTGGTGGAGGTGGTGGAGGCGGGGGTGCTGGAGGTTCTTCTGGAAGTGGAAGTCATGGAGGTGGTGGTGGAGGTTCCGGAATTTACACTGAACTCATGCTTTCAGTAACCGCCGGTGAAATTCTAACATTAACCGTTGGTGCAGGGGGGACGGGGGGTACCGGCGCACCAGCAACTCTTGGCACACCCCCTCCTGGCACTGCAGGGGCCTCGGGTGGATCCACGTCGGTAAGCAGTAATTTGCAGGGTGCCATATTTACTGTGGATGGGGGAACTGGTGGTGGTTTCGGAGGTGGTGGTTCTGGAGGGGATGGTGGTAATGGTGCAAGAGGTGGGGGTGGTGGTGGTCAAAGATTTGGAACAGTAGGAACAGGGGGAACGGGTACACCGATATTAAATAATACAAACGGTGATAATGGTAGTGGAAGAAACGGAGGAGATGGTGGTATACCATTTTCGATAATTGGTGCAACAAACCCAGAATTAGCAGGAGGGATCGGAGGAACCGGAGGAACGGATGTATTCCTAACAGGTGGTGGGGCTGGAGGAGGTGGTGGTGGTGCTTCGGCTTTTGGAACCTTTGGAGCAGGGGGTGGAGATGGTGGAGCTGGAGGTCAAGGTGGTCCAGGAGGATTTGATGGCCAGCCCGGAGATAATTCTCCTTATTTTGGAGGGGGTGGCGGAGGTGGCGGTGGTGGTTGGGCTGGAAGTGGTGCTGTTTCGGCATCTGGGGATGGAGGCGACGGAGGATCCGGATTAATATTAATATTGCCTAATTAAAAAAAGAAGTAATCCGTTTACTCTCCAATTCTGACATAATCAATAGATTCAATATCCTGTTTAAAGGGTTGATAATTCAATATCTGATCTAAAGTATACTTTTTATAAGTACCATCGTATATGCACCAGAAAGAACCATCATGGTCCAACAAGAATCGATATTGAGGTATGTAATAGGGTCCATTGGCACAAGACTTAACTATTCCACCAGGAACTGTAGAACTTAAACGAAGTATACCCAAGGATGGCAAATTTTCTATCGGAATTTTATATTTATTAATTAAGTCATCGTATTTTTCCTGAATAATACCTCTAGTCTGAGGAGTATCCATGAAGAGATGAAATTCCTTTAAATTCCAAAGATGATCTCGTAAAACAGTTGCCCATTTCTTCCGGATTTTATTAGCTTTCGCAGCTCGTTCAGCAATACTCATTTCATCAATTTTCTTATTAATAGCGTTCAACCGCTCTTTTTCTTTTTCAGTTAATTCTAAATCCGAAGATAAGAGGAGGCGAAGTTTAACTGGCAACAAAATGTCAACTCTGTTAAAACCTAACCAGTGAGACAACCATCGTATTTTCTTTTTATTCAGACTATGACCAGTTTCGTCCAATTGCTTTTCACCGAAGAGTTCTCTTACCTCGGTCTCACGTTTCTCATTTTTGCTAGTACCATCTGCCCCGACTAATTCATACTCATCCTTGTAATTTGTAGTAGACATAGCACCGGGCTTATAGTGCGGTTCTGGAATTGGAGCTGGATGTTTTTTAGTATGCATATTATCAGTCTCAAATTTAAATTCACGTTCACGTTCAGGTTCTGGAATTGGAGCTGGATGTTTTTTTCCCAAACGATAAATATCTATCGATTCAGTTTCTGTAAAGGGATTCATTTGGATGTGTCTGGACCTATCTGTATAGCCCTCAAAATATAAAATTCAAATTTAAAAAGAAAGAATACTGCAGCAGTATTCAGTCCTAAAAATTTTATTAATAACACAAATACAAACACTAATAACACTATGTACAACCAACTGATCGGGAGACCATCTACAGGTCTTTGAAGGGTTGGTATGCAAGAATGTCACCCAGAGTAAACGGCGTGGGAACCCCATCGAGGCTCGCCCAAAACAAGTCGTCCTTTCCAAGGTAAAACCTTGACTGGGTCATCTTGACAGGAGAGGCCGCCCACGTTCCCGTTAGCACTCCAGGAACTGAAGAGCTCAACCTAAATATGAACTGAACCGGAACGTTCCTTGACTCTTCCTCGAGATAGGCGTTTTGGAACTTCGTCTTCAAAATAACTCCAGCCTTCGGTGTGTCGGCAAAGGGGTGAAAAGAGGGGTGCTTCCATAGCACATCACGAAGAACAACCGCCCATTTCTTCCGGATTACGCGTGCTGCTGCCGCCAAGTCTCCAGAGAATTCCGCGCCGGTTGGGTGCTTATTTACCAACCGTTGTGCTGCTTTTCGAACGATATCGCTATCTTTTTCAAAGCCGAACCAGTGATATAACCAACGCCACCGCGCTTCGTCAATGTAATGGAGTTTTGTGTCTAGCTCCTCCCCGTCGAATAATTCTTTAACCATCCGCTCTCGCTTTTCGGCTTCGGTTTCGCCATCTCCCCCGATAACTTGATAAATTTCATCGCCTGTAGAGTAGTGCACTTCGGACATGAACCCTTCCCCTCTTTCTCTATATGGTCGTCCAGTGGGGCCAGCGGATCGTGTGGTGCTCGTTCGGTCTAATGGTGTATGCAAGTCTGGGAGGGTGGAGTGTCCACCAGATCCACGTTGGGATGCCGGCGCAGACCTCCGCAAACCGTGCCTTCCATACATGGAGTAATTGTCCGTTGTTTGGTTGAGAGGTATATCCATTTGAACAAATGTGCAAGGAGTGAGTACGTGTTACGTTATAGTAACTAATACTGGCTACAAATGATCTTATAAAGTGCTAAATTCAATTTTTTTTTAATTTTGGACATTTTTACAAAAATGTGCTGTATACAAGACCCTAGCTACATACCGATAGTCCTTTAAAGTTGTATACTCCGATAAATTCCACCAGAAGACCACAGGCCATTAAGACGTGACTCCTTTTGCCTAAAGAACAAGATGAGGCGAAGTTGAACTTGTAACAAAATGTCATGGTCTCTGTTAAAACTAAACCAGTGATACAACCATCGTAGTTTATCTTTAGTCAGACTATCGTCTAATTGATTTTCATCGAAGAGTTCTCTTACCGCAGTCTCACGTTTCTCATTTTCACTAGTACCATCTGGATTGACTAATTCATAATCACCACTGTAATTTGTAGTAGACATAGCGCCGGGTCTTATAGTGCGGTTCTGGAATTGGTGCTGTATTTGAATCAACTAATGCAACGGATGGGGGTGATGCGACCGGATTTGGTCACGGTGGAAGTGGTGGAGGTTCTAATGATGAAGGAAGTGGGGGAGATAATGCTGACGGTGGAGCTGGTGCCCCGGGATATGTATGAATATTCTTCTATGCTTAATCATGAGTTTTCTAAGACGCCCTGTATCTTTCCAAACTTTGGGCGCGTGCTTTCTTATAATCAATCATTGGTTTTGGATATTTCACATCTGGATATTGTGCATATGCCATATCCCACGTATGTACGGCTTTGGCGGGAACATCTGTCAATTCAGGTATCCACTTTTTTATATACTTCGCCTCGCGGTCGAACTTTGTACCTTGAGTCCAAGGGTTAAATATCCTGAAATAAGGCTGTGAGTCTGCGCCAGAACCAGATGACCATTGCCAATTACCATTATTTATCAATGGATCGTAATCCCGCAATTTTTGTGCAAAATACAACTCACCCTCTTGCCAGTCTATACCTAATAGTTTGATAAGAAAATTACTAGTAATGAGTCTGGCACGATTATGCATGTAATTGGTTTGATTCAGCTGCCGCATGCCCGCATCCACGGCGGGGAACCCAGTTTGACCATTTTTCCAACGTTCTAAGAAATCGGGATCTCGTTTCCACTTAATATTCGCATAAAGTGGTTTCAGAGGTGCCCCCAAAACATGTGGGTTGCGCAATCCTAACAAGTAATAGAAATCCCGCCAGTAGAGCTGTCTTACCAATGGTTCTTGGGGTTTAAAAACTTGATACACTTCCCGAATACTGATACATCCGAATTTAATATAAGCAGATAACATAGTTGTTTCCAACGCTAAATTATTACGAATTTCTCCATAATTCAGAGGAATGCGTTTGAGGCGCGCTAGTGCCGCTTTACGCCCGCCTAGCATACTCTTGTCGGAAGGCTCGGTGCGAGCAAATCGCTGCCAGTCTTTTTCGGATTTTTGCCCCATATCAGTTAATTTACTCTTATCTACTTTAGTTAATGGCTTTCTTACTGGATATTGTTTGGAATAGTTGTAAAATGGAGTAAATTTCAGATAGGATTTATCAATATAATTTACCAAAATATCCTCATACTCTTCGAGACCAATTTCTGATGAGAGAAGCGCTTCACGAACTTCACTGTCCCTGGTTTGACTAAACTTGGTATAATCGCGATTGCAATAGACTTTGCTTGATCCAGTTTCAGTGGCTAACTCCAATATTATCTTAGCAGGATCTCCATATTTAATAACCAATGGAATTTCCTTTTGAAGCTCCTCTAAACTTTCTACCATAAATCTTATAGCAGAATCAGAGCGAAACTTGTTCTTATCAACTTGACGAGGATCGAATACAAATAAAGGTATTACTTGCGTACATTCCGCCACTGCCGCATCTAGTGCAGTATTGTCTATGTGACGCAAGTCACGTCTAAACCATAGTATGCTTATTTTGCCCATTTTCGATTATATTTACTCTTCTGAATTTTTTGGGGGTGGTGTTCTGAAAAAGTTAGTCTGGGTTTCTTTGGACAATTTTCTACTATTGGTATTTTATGTTTTTATGCATATTCCACATATAAGTAGGTAAAGTTTGCTCCCATCTATTATGAACCCAAATCACGCAAGTAGGCATTTTAGTAATATTGATATTTATCTATAGATATATTATGAATTGGGATGATAGTATTGGGAGCCACCCCTTTTGCCAAATGAAAAGCAACCATTAATAATTCAACGTTATGAGGTGCAATCAAAGAACATCGTAATTGAGGACGTAGCTGCCATTAGAAAGGTCCGAAAAAAACGTTTTCCAAAATAAGAAAATCTCGCCGAAAAAAATGATGTGGCCTTTACTGAGCAGACTCCAGAAGAGATTGCGGCTGCCAAACAAAGGGCTCTTGGGGATGACATTGATGAATTATTTCATTAATTTCCGATTTCGTTTTCACCTTCATAATCCATTTCGTCAAGGGAAAATGGATCATCTACGTCCGTTACTTCTGGAGTTTCTTCATCTGTGGCGTATTCTAATGGCGCCTCTGAGGCAAATTCTAGATTGGGGCGTTGACCAACTAATAGTCTGACTTCTTCTTTAGCACGTAACATGGCATAAGAACGATCTTGATCTATTAATTGTTTGACAGACCATTCGAATATGGCCTTTCCAGTATCGTTCATTTTTTCAATCCGCATCAAGTTTGAATACAAATATTCAAGCATGTAGTTGCTCAAAATGATATTTAGATCAGGGGATTTGATATACTGGCGACGCATCCAGTCTACTAAAAGCGGGTATTCGGTCGGCCATGGTTGTAGCTTACTAAAGTTTAGCTTTTGCTTTTTTTCGGCGCGAATAATAAAGTCTTCTAGATGGGCTGGGAGTTTCTTGATGCTATTACGCTTTTTTAATGTTTCATAATTTGTGATCATATTTTCAACATAAGCGTCGATGATAACCTGCCTGGCTTTGGCTTTTTCATTATCCAACTCCTTGACCGGACTAATTGCACCAGATTCTATATCGTCAAAATACACACCTTCGGTCAGACCCAGATTCTCGAAGATACGCTGTAAGCGATCCCTAGGTATGCCAGATACTTTAGAGGCTCGATTTGTAAATTGTAAAATCACTGCATTGTTAAATTTCCAATCTTTCGGAGGCGTAGGCGGCTCCTGCGTAGGACTTTCTTTAACAGCTAAATTCAGTTCCGGGTTGACTTTTATAGTTTCCAGATACATCTTCTGGAACTTTTTAAAGTACGAATTATCCATATTTGACAATTGAGATTTGGAGACTCCGCATTTAGTACACACATCCTTGGAGTTCCAGCTATGAAAGTAGTCACTTTTGGTTTTTTGTACCGGACACCTAAACTCGTAGAAATTGAAGAAGTTAGTGCGGATGCGCTTTTCCCGTAGCGCGGCCTTCACATCAACTACCTTAGAAGCGGGCTTGGATAATAAATCCCCTCCTATAGAGCACTCCCTATCAACAATTACATTAGCAACCTTTTTCAAGATACTGAAATCATGTCTATGTGCGTTCTTCGTTCCATAAACTCGATTAATCATGTTGGGCACCGGTCTGAAGTATTTGGGGCCAGCTGCCCTGTAGAAATTATATGCAGTGAGATGTCCCGCCGCATATAATTCGTCATGCAGATTTTCTCGGGTTTTTATAGCATCAAATTTGGCATAGAATTCTCTAAATTTAGGATTTAGGGCGCCACCAAAATGAGTGAATTCCTCAAAAGTCCTATTCTGGAAATATCCGAAACTCGCTTGATAACCGCGAAGTATTACTTCCTCCCACAGGTTATGTAGCCACTTTAAATCCGCTTTTGGAGGCCCGGCATATGTTGTCCACTTTTTTAAGTGCAATGGAGGCACTTCTGAAAAGATATCTTGCCCTGGGGCCAGTTTGGCAACGTTAACATTAAGGATACGCTCGGTCTCATCCATGGTGGGCGGGTTGTCTCCGCTCTGGGGATGGACTTTATAGTAGTCCAAAGCGGACATATTAGCTATGGAGTGATAAAACGGATCCAAGAATAATAATACAAACCTATCCTGTACGTCGGTGGACTCTTCCCGCAATTTTCCGGAAACAGTATCATTAATAATCTTAAATGCCTTAAATAGATAAGACTTGATAAGCTCATTATTTACATCGGGAATTCTGTTAATAAGCACGTTCTTTCCTGTAACTAGTAAATTCAGAGCAGTCTTGAATAGAGTCTTTAAAGAAGCACCAGATTCAGTTCCCGTAAAAGTTATCTTTTTTGGGTTCTCCTTAACAATCTTGACCAACAGAGCATAAATGTAGATATTTGAAAATAGTTGCCGTTTGTCTTTAAGCTCGCTCGGGGTAATGGTCTTAGATTTGAGCAATTTGGATTCCATTTCTTTGACGTTTGGGGTAATAAAATCCACCAATGTAGATACCATGTCGCTAATGGCGCGATTGGATACCACCACGGCAAAACGAATGGATCCTCGCACCGCTCGGTTAGTTTCATTCCACAAGAAATCCTTAAACTGTGCATCTATAGAGTGCTGTTCAATGCGAATTCCTCCGACATAAGTTTGAACCCCTGTAGAATCTTCTGCCTCCATAAGTTGTTCTCCACAATATTTGCAAAATAATTGACCAAAGATAGGTGTTTTATCCACATAAGGCTCAAGAGCGACTCTTGAAGCTTGCAGCGTTTTATTCTTAATCATTAAATCATATTGGTCCCGCACATGAGTACAAATAATAACATAGGTGCAGTTGTTACATTTAATAAATCCCTCCTCGGCGGGCTCGAAATACTTTCGCAAGCGAACATATGCTTTTTTCTTATCCTCAATATTGGGAGAGGATCGAAATTCTTGGGCTAGCTTAACGTGAGGACAATTATTACCTTCTATAGCTTGCCAATACTTTTCATATTGTGCAACGGCCAGATCGATTACTTTCTTTTCTTTGGTTTTTCTGGTGCCGAACTTGTTAAAATATATATAGTCGCGAAGAGCCTGCTGAGCATCTTTGGCAATCTGCTCATTAGCTTTCATTAATTCTCTCTTATATCGAGCCCGTTCTCCCAAAAGAGTCGCCATAAAGTCTGGATCAAATTTGCCTAAAATACGAACATCTGCATATAATTGCAGTAGATGATTCGATCTTAGATCGCGCCACAAGGCACTATAAAATTCCATATTTTCTACACCCAGAGCTTCTTTCATAAACGTCTGTTCGGCCGGAGAGAACTCTCTCAGAGGTGGCCCTTCTATATCACTATCCTCGTAGGGTTTACTGAAGATGGGTTTTTCCAGCTTTGGAAATTCAGATTTGGGTACAAATCTAACAGCACTGCTAGTGATAGACGAATATCGTAGAAATAGATCATTCAGGTGCTCAAGTAAGTCCTTTGTCGGCAGAGGCGGCTCGCCGGCGCGAATAGGAAAACGGATTAAGTAACCGAGATAACGCACATTGTACGCTCCGGCTGCCAGGCGGGACTTCGGGGGAGGATCCCAAGGGTACATGCGAATAAAGAAATCCAAATCATAGTCATGAAATAGTCCACACTCTGGATGGTATTCTAATCTTTTAACTCTGAAGTCTTCTCCGGCCGGAATTATGTAACTCCGAGAGGAATCCTTCCCCTTGATGGAATTTCCGGAAATTCCGGGCGTAGATGTCTTATGTTTGTCTAGACGAATAAGCGGTACCGTTTCGGTATCTGTGCGCACTGGCCAGGCGGCATCATACCACAACGTATTCCTTTGCTTAATGGCATCAACTTTAGGTATTTGTAGCCGAACATTATCCAATGAATCTTGTTGATCTAAATAGACTAATGATTGAATAACATCGGGAGGAAATCGTGCAGCCTTACCGGACTGTGTTAACTGTATCTCGGCTTCTTCATTTGTGAGGGGTTTCGGTATATCTCCCGTTTCTATTAGGGTAACCTCCATCTTTATAATAAGGATATAAATATTCTTTTAAACAGTGTTTTCTCTGCCCCCCCCTTTAGGCAGTTATTAGGCGTGCTTTTACATACCGCTATAGGTATACAAAAAACAAACATCTGAAAATAATCTTTCTCAATTTTTACCATGGAATTTATATAATGAACGGCGAAGCAGTCATTGTAAGTTTTAAACCGGAATTTGTAGATTTTAATGAGTTTGAAAATTTCGAAATTAGGCTGGAAACAGCTCTCCACGGCGGTGAATATGGTGGCAACGCATTTGCCATGGATATGACCGAGGGGGAAATGTTCTTTTATGGAGATTCGGCTAATGAAATATACAATAGCATTCAAAGTGTGTTGACAAGTTGCAATTTGCTATCTAATATTAATGTCGTGCTTAGGTATGGCCCGGCTGATCCAGATACACCGGAACAATCTATATCTTTGTAAGTTTTTGATATATAAAAATTGATTTTTTACAAGTATATGATCAATAAAACTGAGTTTTATAATTAACATGGAAAAAGACGAACCAGTTATCCCAAATGATGTTCTAGAGTTCCTTGAATGGATCAACAGGGCTAATATTACAGACGTTTCTGCCTTTATCAATGAAGTAAAAGAATCTGGAGTTTGTATGAAAAGAGATAAATTAACATCTATGGATCCTACTAACTGGAAAAAAGAAGTATCTGAGGATCCAGCTACGCTGAAATACCGCGAGCCAGAAACCGGACTGTATTATGAAACAATGGATATAGTTGAATACATACAAGATTGCAGACAAAGAAAACGGGTTCTAAGTACAGAGGACATTTTAGATTTAGAAATGATCCATAAAGATAGGCCCCAGAAACTATTCTTCTGGATCAGTGATTCCTTTGAAGATAAATTAGAAAGTTTTTCCATTGCTCTGAAATCATTCTTATTAAAAGAATTTGGTCAAGAGACAGATATATCGATTGATGAGTTTGGAGATAGATTTATCATAGTTTGTCAAAACATCATGGTCAATAACTATGAACAAAAGACAGCTCTCTTGAAGAAGTTTGGATCAGCATACCGAACTGATGAAATAGGAGGATATTTGCTTCAGACTATTGAAACCTATGAAGAAATACCCAGCATAGCCAATGTCGCATATAAGAATCCGGTCATACATGCCTTAATAGAGAATGGGTATAGGCCAACCGCAGGAATTATGGAAAAACTCCGACCACTGTTAGTAAATGTACCGGCCGGTGGACTGACAGTCAATATCACCAATATAACTGTAAATATAAACAATAACTATGGGAGTGAGTCTGTTTATAAAAAGTTTGTTGATCATATTACCAAAAATTTACCAGCGTGGTATATCCCAAACACTTGGATTACGAAAAAGACATTGGTCGATGAGTTTAATAAATTCAATGATAGTGAAACATCCCCTGCTGTTGTAATAAAAAATCTCAAATCAGAAGGATTATTCAAATTAATTTCAGCAGGAGAAAAAAGAGCTCGATTAAATCCTGGTGAAAATAAAGTTAATTTATTCCTGACCAAAAGAGGATTATAAAATCACTGGGCAGGCAGGATAATAAATCCCACCAAAATCTAACGCTTATTACCACTGTGGCCAGGCACTGGGCAGGCAAATTTTTTGGTCACCCACCCTGGCCAATGTGCTAGAACTGCACCATTTCTTGTATAACCCCCCGGGTCAGGGATGGCCAGGCAAGTCCCTGCCCTACCCTGCCCAGTTTGAAATCTTATGGAATTTTTAAGGTGAAAAATTTGCACTTGAGGGCATGTCTCGCAAAATCCGAAAAAAAGTCTAAGAGTACTTTTTGATACTCTAATAAGTGACTAATGAGCCATTCTGCCGCTTATAGCGAATGTAATTTGCTACTCTAGAGAGCATCACGAGCCGTTCTAACATCATTCTATCTAATTACCCTTCGATTTTGTTTTTGCGTGTTTTTAACAGAGCGCTTAATCAAGCGTTCAAGGCTCACTTCGACAATCTGGGCCATCAGATCTACACCGGCTCTAGAGATACCTGGGCTCATTTTAGTGTATATTCCAATACCTTCATCACCACTCAAATAAGTAATCTATCATATCCAGAATGTGTTTTATAGAAGCCGGAAGTTCAATTGTCCAACTTCCCAGCTTGATATTTTTGGACGATATCATAAATGGCGTGGCAAGATAGATTCCCCTATATTGGGATACCCCTTGCGAGGGTAATTTATCTATTTGAAGTTCGCCAATAAATAGTCCTCTATTTGGACCCAGCTCCATAATAATATGAGAATATATCCATTTTCGGAATGTAGAACAAGCCCATGTCATCCGAATTAAATCCGTCTCAGCTAAATGCCTGGTTATTTGATAGGTTAAATCCGGATATACAAATACAAACGCATCCAACATCTTATTAAAAACAATAATCAATTATACAAAAAACTCAAAATCTAAAAAGATGATGTTAGTTTATCTTGTTGCAGCCCTAACACAGTCTGGGCTTTAATAGCCAGGGAAATATTGCCACCTCCCAAAGACATCTTGCCGCTCATGAACAAATCAGTTCCTTGCGCTTTTCCAAGAACAAGCAATAAGAATGTTCCCAGAGAGGTCCGAAACACTACATCAGCCTTGGTAACGGGCTCTTTCCGGTTCTGGCGAAAATCCAACAGTTTAGTGATTTCATATGTACCCATGTTAATCTTGAGGCCAATCACCGCATTGAGTTCAGGTGCCACCTCTTCATATCGACTCTCCGCAGCCTGCATGAAGATATCCAAAGCCCGTTCGCATGTTTTGGAATCTACATTTCCAGTAAACTCCCAAGAGCTTTCTCCGACATGCTCAGCTTTTAATTCCACTCTATCTAACACAGCGCCTATCATTTATGGTGGTCTGTCAATAATTTCAATTTTGGCGATAATGCTGCAAAAGACGCAACATGTCATTTTGGTAGTATTTTTTACAATAATTCACAATAAAACTAGATATGTGAGCACCCTTTTGCAAAAGCCACTTGGCTGTATCATAGCGATCACTTACAACTGCTGCTTCAAGGGACTCACTAGTAGGCACATAAGAGTACTCATCTAAGCACTCTAAACACTTGGACCCCCATATCTAGTAACCAACACATTATATTTACATACCCATTCTTGGCTGCCCGGCTTATAACTGATCCCAATCTACAATCAACAATAGTTAAATCTCTCCACTGCAGAAATACTAATCTTAGCAGGGCTGGATGTCTCGCACGTGGCAATATATATCTATACCATATTTCTTTGGGTAAATCCGGGAGCGTATATTTATTCAATATAATTCTGGGAATATACATATTTTATTCGTTCATATAGCTGCATTAAAAGCGCTTTCGCTCCATGGGTTGCCGTGAACATACCATATGATTTTTCGATCGAATGTAATGCTACCATTTTTAAACCCCGCACCAGCGGGCTTAAATCCATAATGCCACGCCATATCCGTGGATTCTATCTCTACTTTTGTAAATATCTGTAAATGCTTTTGAAACTTTACTAGGATTTGCAGCCGAAGATAAAACTATTGCTATAAAACTTATGAGTAAAGTAATTGGTGAGCTTGCCTTTGTTAATGATATAAGCCTATTGATGATTGATTTTTGACAAAAATTGAATTTTACCAGCTGTTTGTAATACAACCATGTTGACTGAAACATCTGTGTTTGCTAGTTTCCTTGGTATCAAGGTAGGCTTGACCTTTTATATCCTATGGTGGACTTTTGCGGTCAGGGAACTGACCATGATAATGCTACTCGATGGAGTAACCTTTTCGATTCTTCTCGGCATTCTGTTCGTGGCTGTTCCATATGTAAAATGGAACTCATACATCAAGTGGGTCGCATGCTTTATGGTGATCTTTGGACACCAATTTCCTTTCTGGCGCCATACATATAGGGATTATTATGTGCTAAGCGACGGACCTTTGCGAATATCTACGTACATTGGGGGAATATTCACCTACGTATTATGGACATTTGATGCCTGCAACTGTTTAGGACCTCGCGGGGGGAGGGGCAGAAGCTAAGAAGAATTCAAAAGATGGTGGGAAGGTAACCCCTAAAAACCAAAAAACAGAAGTTGGATGTCGAGAACTCCGTCCCAAGTAGCTACGGCAAAAGGGAAGGATAGATATCCATAAAACTTTTTTTCCCAATCACAATTCCAGACGTCCTGAACTAACATTGGAACCTCGTTATAGCGGAGGATGGATAGCTTTCTCTTTACTTATATCAATAGTAACAGGTTTCATAGTAATTCCCCTCGCCATAGAATGGGAATTTAGGATAAATCGTCAATCTTCACGATAAGATCTTTTTTTGTACTCCGGATTTTCACGGTCGGAATATCCACGGGGTTTGATGTGCATGATACCCCACAAATTACAGCATTGGCTGACGAATGAGAATGGCCAAATACCCATTTAGTAATTTTAAAGCACTACGACATTGTTGGTAATATTTCCGAAGCAAATGCGCTGTTCCAAGAACATTCTGCAAAGCGAGGATGTATAAGTTTATAGCTGTGGGTGAAAATCTATTTCTACCAAAAAATCCCAGAGGTTTTTGGAATGGAAAAAATTGTTATGGAAGATTTCAAAAGTTTTAAACTCTACCAGAGTTTAGTGTAAATTACAGCCTTGGTGACAGCGGTATTTACATTCACGTTCACATTGGGCATCACATTCAGTAGAACCCATGTTCGGGCGCCACCACGGGCGGGACATCCACCATTCGGGTCCTCCATACAGCCGTCGAGCACTATCGGGTATTAGAGTACTTCCGTGAAACCCGCCATATTCTAAACTATAATTATGCTCTTTTGAGTCATGTGGCAGCAAAACGACAAGTAGAACAAATAAAGCTAGTACTAGAGCGTAATACATAATTCTATATCTTTGCAAAAAATAACTATTTTAGAAAGAATTCATGGTTAAGAAGCTCATTTCTATATATTGTAAGGTTATCACAGTCCCAATCCCCTATTGGACACAAGCAAACACCACAGTTTTTACATACGAATGCTTTGGTAAAAATACCCCGGGTTCTCCACAAAGTGGCACAAAATCTTCAAAAGTCCATATGTACTTATTCATAAGGGAAATTTGGTTGGCGCACATAACAACCATGCGGCCGGAATCAATGAAACATATTCCCCATCACTATTAGTGAATAAACGTCGCAAAGCTTTACAAGTAGCAGAGACATTGGCAATTTCATGTAATTCTAGATATTCAGATATGATTATCCAATCTCCCCAGTGCATTATGCTTGACACAAGAGGATTTTTATTTTTTCAGCCATTTTCTTGCCGATTTTCTTCTTTTCTGTTTGGTCAACTTGGCGTATCGCTTCAATAGATGCGTCACAAAGCTGAGATAATGTGAAATTTGCCAATATATTATGGGATGCCACCTGGCTTAATCCCGGAATACATGCCAATATACGTATATGATGCTCACGTTTACTAGATAGAATCTTACGAGCTGATCGTTCGCCAATATTACGACCACTGAAATACTTTACTTCAGCTATCTCATCTACAGAAACACTCCCATTAGTCAAATCAACCAGTCCAAATTTATCCATCAAAACCATGCGAGTTTGTTCTGACACACCAGGCAGGCGATGCCACATTTCGTAGATAACATCACTATTTGTTTTTTTGCGACCTTTCCATAGCTCGTCTGGAACTCCCCCACGCTTAAGTTCTACAGGGGCTAATCCATTGATTTGTCCCGCCTGTTGTAGTTTTATAAGTGAATTGGTTAATTCAACAATTCTCTTGCAAGTATCTTGCTGATTCTTCGTCCTGATATACGGTATATTGTCCCGCAAAAGTAAATGGTCTAGCTTGGCCTGCATATTTACTAAAGGCTTCATATGACGAGATCGCTTGTTCGGCGGAGGCGCATTTCCCTCAATAATTAATAAAAGCTTACAATTTGTTGATTCGCGAAGGGCTTTCATTCCCTTAATTTGGGCAGCCAGCCGATCCGGAATACTGGCCGATAGGTCTTTCCATGTCTTGCGCTCTATCCCCAAAGCGACACGAGTAACCTGTCCACTATGTAACATTACAGAATAATCACTGGTACCTATTTGTTCAGCTGTCACGGCTATTTGAGGTCCATTTCGTGCATTATGTATATTTAAAAAAGGTTCAAAATATTTAATGATGAGTTCGGAACGATCGGCTTTATCCCGCTCTCTCTTGTCCACCACTATGGTGGCCATTTTAGTGTAAAAATAATGAAGCTTCAATATATTTTTTAATTACATATATATTTTGTTTACAACGACTTCGTCGCTTCCCATCATTTCCTCCAGTGAATAAACATTGAGCTCCGCATTTTGGGATTCTATAAACCATATATCTAAGTTATTATCAATAAACAAAATCATATAATGTCCAACAATAGCATCATTTACCTTTAATAAACCTCCGACCGTTCCCAGAGCAAATGATGTATACTGCTTTTCAACAATAAACGGAATGTGATGTAAGTTTGTCCAAGCCCGCATCATTTCTACAAAATCATCACAATCATATGAATTATATTCATATTTACGATTTTGGGGACGATTGTCTATGGCCCATTTTTTCCAAGACGGTAGGTCTCCACAAGCATAAATACTGTCTCGTAAATGAACATGTTCGCGGTCAACCCCAAGCTTTTCCATTAGCGCGGCTCGTAAATCTCTCCGACTGATATTTATATAATTTGAGCATTTAAAGTCACGATCCACATTAGGCCTAATTAGCTTCTCTAATCTCTTGAGTTTATCCGCAATGCGAATTCTGACATTTGCAATGTTCATTATAATACTTATTCAAAAAATTTTATTTTGAGAATTTACATTACTCTGTTCTGATCAGTTTGCCTTCAAACACAAACCTGACATTATAGTCCGTAGATCCTCCTCCAACAGTTACCGACGTAGTGATAGTAGCTGTTAGAGTGTTGGTTCCAACTAAACTAGCCAAAGCACCAATAGATTGGCGACCATAGAGCGCATTCTCAGCGCCACCGCCAATTGCTGTGGCAGGTACCAAGGAGGCCGCTCCAGCATCTCCTCCAACAGAGTAAGCTCCATCAACGCTTACAGTATCAGCTGCGGCAACATGTACCACATCAATATTATCAACGAGCATCACTGTGCTGGTAGGCAAAGTAATAGTGAACAATAGTCCTGGGGCTGCTGTTAGATCAAATACGTCCGAAGTAACAATAGCCTTAGCCCCTGGCCATGCGGATGTGCCCAAAGTGGTAGATGCACCCGATGTGTTGTTAGTTGCAGGTACGCAGCTGGTCATCAAGCAGTTAGATACATCACATTGGGCACCCGCACCAAGGGCAATGGATGCCGATCCACTGGCAACATTAGCTGAAGCACCAATGGCCAACGAATCATCAGCTGCGCCAACGGTACCAACCGAGGCCGAGTCTCCAATAGCAACTGCGCGATCAGTGGCCGCACCAGATCCAATTCCAGTACCATCACCCAAAGCTACACAATCGGTAGATGCTCCGGTAATGACTGATGCATTACCAATAGCAACTGAACGCAATGCGCCAGTAGGCACTGTAGCACCATCACCAACGGCGATGGATTCATCGGGAATTGCGTTAGCTGCATTACCAACAGCCACTGCGCGGGCTCCACTGGCATCTGCACCACTACCCAGGGAAGCTGCATTAGCTCCACCAGCATTAGCAGAAGTACCAATGGCTGTTCCAGATCCAGCACTGGCAGTGGCTCCAGCACCAACTGCAGTACAACTAGCCGCCGAAGATGCAGTGGAAGTACCAATAGCAATACTGGAAGTTCCTACAGTACATTCAGCAGCGTTACCAATAGCTACTGAATCGTCAGCCGCGGCAGTGGTAAAGGATCCAGTTCCCAGGACTACAGAATCATCTCCAGCAGCGCTAGTCGATCCTCCCATAGCCGTAGCACCCGTTGCCGAAGCTGCTGAACTATCTCCAATAGCAATTGTATTAATTCCAACGGTTGTAGCAGCACCATCACCAATTGCGATAGAATCATTAACACCAGCAGATGCTGAATTGCCAATCGCAACAGATCTGTTACCACCCGCAGATGCACTAGAACCATATGCGTAAGCGTTATCTCCAGCAGCACCAGCACCTTCTCCAATAGCAGCCGCACTGGCTCCGCTACAAATAGCCGAATCACCGATAGCCAGAGGAGCAGTGCTTGTAGAAGCTACCGCACCTTCTCCAATAGCAATGGAACGGAGTGTTGCAGCTCTAGCACCATCTCCCATAGAAACTGCACTGACTCCAGACGCAGATGCACCAGACCCAATCGCAGTGGACGAACTGGCAGTGGCAGAAGCCGATTCACCAAATGCGCTAGCACTGGCAACTGTTGCAGAGGAGCCCGCACCGACGGCGGTAGTACTAGCTGCAGAGGCAGAGGTTGATCCACCAATAGCAATTGCACTGGCCGCTCCGGCAGAAGCAGACCCTGCAATGGCTACAGCATCGGTGAATGCTCCCACTGAACTGCTACTTCCAAAAGCAACTCCAGATCCATCTCCGGAGTTGGTTCCTACCTCATTAAATGAAAACAACACCCCATCAGGCACAGTGTTGACAGCTAATACTCTGTTGGCAGCACCCGCATAGGCGGCAGGTGTGTCAATAAGTTCAATAAACTCATCGACCCCCCCAAGAGGTGTAAAAGTAATAGGAACAGTGGATCCAGCACCACTTTCCCATTCTCCAGTGGTGCTGGATCGAATGATATTAATAGCCACTAAAGTCACTGAACCCGCAGCAGTGCCGTCAGTGTTGACATATGTTTTGGCAATACCATCCACAGTTGCATCGGGTACGCTAGCAATAGTAATAGTTCCGGCTCCAGTAGAAGAAACTTCATAAATACCATTGTTGTCCACATCATTAGCACCCTCAACAAGAATAATTTGTCCAGCAGCGAATCCCGCCGAACTAGCCACTGTGATTGTGGTAGTTGTAGTAAAGCTGGTAATGGTTGTGGATGCTGTTACCGGATCAGGATCGTAGTTTACCACAACGCCTCCGGTGACTGGCGTATCAGAGGTGTATTCCTTGTTGAGGCAAATATACCTATCGGCAATCAAGACGTTGTTAGAGCTGGTACTTGTTGTATTACCCATGACGTTCAAATTTCCAGCAATTTCCAGATTTCCACCTATTTTGGATTCTGTTGCAGTGACTTCAAAGTATGGAGTGGCTCCCGTAAAGTCTGTAACTTCAAATAGATTAGCGCCGAGGGGAGCTGCTGCGTCCCGAACTTTAGCTGCACCGTTGGCTCCAACAACTACTTCCCCGGCAGCGGAGTGATCATATGCATCTTGGGAATTGCGAGCCAAGAATTCATCACCATTTACAGTGTCAGTAATAACTACCTTTTTGGTTGTAGTATCCACCCACATTACAGTGTCTGTCGCTGTAGGTGGAGCCAGCGGGGATGCTCCTGGTTGTTGGCTAAACACAACTGACAAAGGATCTATGTTTCCTTCCACATCAATATCTCCTTGAAATAACGCGACCACTCCGGGTGTAGTAGCAGTATCGAAGGGGGGATCTCCTGAAGGGGGTCCTGACACCACAAGGGTGTTTAAGGCTACTTCAGTAATATTAATTGACCCTGTTTCGAATTCTTCGAGATAGACTTTGTTGGTGTCACACATTATATTGCTTCCAGAAAAAATTGCTCAATGTAATTTTCTATCTTTGACCAAATTCATACTCAAATAATATAGCTTCTAAAGCATATATGGCAGAAGTTAATTTCGAAAAGGAATGCGCAAATTTCCACGCAAAATAACTGACGCGTCAAGGGACAAGCCTCTTGATTACAGAGGATTTAAGATAGTTGAGGAATCCCTCTATTCATCATTACTTCCTCGACATATGGACCAGGTGATGTCTGCAATTAGTAAACACGTAAAATATCCTAAAACAATTATAGATGCCACTGCTAATATAGGTGTTGATACGGCTTTGGTTGCATATATGTTTCCCGATTCTAAAATAACATCTATAGAGCTCAATAAAAAAACTGCAAAGGTTCTTCAGGACAACATGAGAAGGTTAGAAAAGATCGTCCGAGGACAAGAATATGCAAAAGTCGCCGTTGTGCAAGGAGATTCTGTCAAATTTCTAAGGGACAAAAAAACACCAGTTGATTTGGTTTATTTCGATCCTCCATGGGGAGGGTCTGATTATTATAAAACCCCGAAGTTGGTATTAAAATTAAGTGATATCCCAATAGGTAAAATAATTGCGAGTACGTTGGGTAATCTAACGCCCATGGTGATCCTGAAAGCTCCATCAAATATGGATATGGAAGAATTTATGACCCACTTCGGAAAAGTTAAAATTACTGGCCATGATATTCTGAAACCGCGAAAAAACGAGCGAGGGGCCATTGCATATCGGTTATATTTCATTACTCCTGCGGAATCATAGGACTTTTCGAAAAGTTATGAAAAAGCATTCTGCTCTTGGTATCGTGACTCCAAATAACTGATCGCTTTTGCGGCGACGCATTTGATGAGTCCATTCCTCGCGGGAAGGACCTTGTATGACATATAGCGATCTTGGTGTTGTATATATTTTGTATGGCTCTGCGCCTACCAATGCACTAGGCGGATTGAATTCCATTTCACGACCATTCTTGAACGTAAACACGCAATTACAGGACCGAATTCTATCATATCCACGTGACTAGCAATACCTTCTCCAGACAAGTATCTATTCAAAATACACTGATCTAAATCAAACTCTGGATTTCGGGTATTAATGTCATCAGTTCGCGTAATAATAGTGGAATAGAATCAGTGGCTGCGGCCGATCTACGCGCTTTATAGTCATATTTATAACCAAAATGTTTCACATATCGCCCTATTGCCACTACTGGAGTTAAATCAAAAACGGAATACCAATCCAATAATCGATCATTTAGATTTTCAGAAACTATATTTTCATAATATGTCAATACACCAGGAATCATCATATTTCTGTAATTTTTGAACCACTTTAATAATTTCATCTTGTGATTTCTCTATGAAGTTACCCAATTCAACTTTGAGTTTATGTTCCAATGAATAATAGAACGTTAACTGTTGTTTGGATATATAATTTTGTTTAAGGTCAATCTCTTCTCCAGCATTTAGCGCAGCTATTAATTCCCCGCGCTTATTAAACAAATCATTTAAATATCGCAAACTCACTCTTTTGTATAACTCGCTAATATCAGACTTTATAAATAGCAATTTTGTATCTGCGGGCCATTTTAAACCAGGAGAACATGTATAACAGCGACCATGAAAAACCATGGCATATATAAAGGTTCCAACTAAAATATAAAGAGTATCTTTGCTTTGATATTGATCAATTTTGTCTTGTAGGAATTTTTCATATTCCACTCTATATTCTGTGTTAGTTGCCACTTTTACCAATTGATCCATAGTCCATTTACCAAGTATCCAGTCATCTGTATCTATTATACTGAATTCCGGCGGAAGATTTGGTGATAATAGATCTTTCAGATATGTTTTACCACTTCCTGGTGGGCCTGTAATATACAGGAGTATCATCTATAAATTTTATAGTTAATTTTTTAACAAGTAATTGTGAGCCATCTTAAGAGCTTGTTGTTGGGTTTTCAAAATATATCCCCTTTTTAGATGATAATCCAGGTCAAACTGATAATAATTTTTGATATATTCTTTATCGCCGAGACCAAATGATATTTCCTTTCCTTCAAGGATTTCTTTTTTTAACTCGTCTCGGCGCGTACATAGATAATCAATTCCTCTCATAGTAGTTTGTATATATAGAGTATCAATATCCACTTTAAGAAATATCTTCTTAGTGTGGTTTGGCCATGATAGTTCTGGCATGCGCAAAAGTCGTCCACGCACTCTAAATTCATAATTAAGAACCCCACATAATATCCATTTTTCCTTTGATTTTTCAAGTTTAGTTATTTTGGCATTGATAAATTTTTCATATATATCTCTGGCTTCGCTCCCACTTTTTGCTTTCGGGGCTATTTTATCATGCCATTCATCTAACCAGTAATCAGTATCGAAAGTTTTGATATTTGCTCTATTCTGAATTAGGTTGTTAATTAATTCACATAGAAATGACTTCCCTGTGCCCGGTGTGCCGCTAAAATGAAAAATGATCATTATTATATATGGACGAGTTTATTAAAAATCAATGGAAATTAGTGATAAAAATTATAGAATATCTGAATCCATATGATTTGCCAAGACTGGAATTAGCCAAAAGGCATGCATTAGAGAATATATATCAAAAATAAATGTTTGCTGGTATGGGGAGAGTTTGGATAATAAGGATTATAAATGTGTTCATACCATTTGTCATGAGGCTGATCACATACATGTAATCTTTTTATCCCGAACCACGGGAATTCTCCATTCCAAAGGATTATATTAATATAGTAACAAAGGATTTTATCACAGAAGGCTTGTCTAGGACATAATTGTTTCACTCATGTCGCTATGCATGGTATCATTATCCATATAACGACGCATATATTTAGTACCCATATGGCCACCCATGCGGTCTTTAATGCCGAATTCGCGCATCAAAGTATCTTGATCAGTTGGGAGATGGACCCCAGGGGCCTGGTGATTCAGGTGGCGCATTAAAGCATGTGCAGTGTCACCCATCAAAACATCCGATTCTGACATGCGTTTATTTTTCACTACATTTTTCTTGGTCATTTGCCCATACAGTGGCACATCCATGGCGGATGCGATATTTTCTCGATGATTCTCTTCAACAAGGCCCTCCAGCAAATTACCGCGCTCAGGTCCTTTACCAACAGGCACATACATCTGCAATCCGTCAATTTGATGAGTGGATGTGGATTGTGCAATTCCTTCTCGCAAGTTGCCACCCTCAGGAGACTTAGTGGATCTGGTTTTTTGCGCCATAAACTCTACTATTTTCGGATTAACCATAGCTTCACGTTTCAATGAGACTGTATCTCCTCGAGGTACTCCGGCTCCTTTGGCAGCAGCATATGCCTGTTCTACTAAACGGTTGAGTCCTAGCTTAATATGGGCCGGTTGACTATGCAATAGTTGACTGAGGCGCTTCAGCGCAACAAGATTTTCACCCGGAGCCAGACCTGCTCCTCCAGCTAGGCCACGTCGTGCATTACCAAACTGATTCATTTCATAAGCAACATATCCCAAAAGTTGTCTGATATCGTCGCTAAGGCGGAATCCGCGATTCGTGGCTTCCAGAGCGGGGCTACTTTGCAAACCTCCCAAATGTGGTGCAACTTGCTCACCAGATAATTGACGATTGGAGCGATTACCACTAACTTGGGCAGCCATAAGTGCTACAATAGATTTAGGTACTTGCTGACCTTCATCTAGGGCCATAGCCGACAAAGCATGATCAGGATTGACATAACTTACCTGAGATTGATGGTCCATCATGGGGGTACCGCGAAACAGTTTACCATAACTAGCTACGTCAAACTCATGATCTGTTGTTGATCTAGCCCCACTAATAAAATTGTTACTCAAAACAGTTGTACGATGACGCCTAAACTCAGGATTAAGATGAATTAAATCGGCTGTCATATTTTCGTCACCACCCTCTACGCGGTTTACCAAAGATGCGTGTGGTATTTCCACACGACCGCCGTGTTGCCACCCATCTTTAGCGGTGCTAAATATTTTAAGACGTGCTTTAGCCCAGTCTTGAGTGCGTCTCATGGCCGGGTATAGGGTATTAGGGTGTATTCCTGCACTGGGGACACTGTAATCTGAATCATCCTTAAATCCGGGTTCAAATACTGCTTTACGATGCCAATGATGGCGCTTCCATTCCTCTCCATTTGGTTCTAGTAGATGTCCACGCGGATCACGATCTGTGAATCCTAGAAACAAATCAGGATTCTCCGGATCCAGACCTGATCGAGTACCTGTGTGATGCAATGTCAGACGTCCCTGTCCATCATAACTACGACGCGCAAAATCTGAACTATGTAGAGCAAGATCTGGGGTGAAATCTTTCAGAGTATTTCTCCACATATGTTCTAACTGGTTATCATCTTCGAAGATAGGAGTGACCTCATACTTTTCAGGAAACTGATCAAATCCAATATCACCAAAATGAGCTCCTAAACGACTACTATTAAAGAATTCAGAACCCATATCTTTATATTTACGCAATACAATTTGAGTAATAAAAATTGAAAAGTTTCAATGGATAACTTCCTTTGCGGCAGCCAAATGGAAACCCCAACACTTGCGGATTACATGAATAATGAGTCAAAGAGCAAAACTAAATATATGTTCCCACTTGCGGCAAAGTTGCTAGGTTGGTTTGTGAGCGGACATAGTTACTATCGGGACCCTACCACTGGTAAGATCATATATCAACGCTCATTGATTTCTCTTGACTCAGTAATGAAAGATCCAAAGGGATTCAAGGAACGATATCCTGATGCCCAAATTGCATTGGATATTAAAATAGGAGTTCGGCGAGTTGGCGAATCCATAAAATATTTATACATGGATGTTGCCGATGTCTTGAATAGGTTTCATCATATGATATCTGACGAGGTACCTTCCATTGATGCTTCCGCACTAGAATTAATATTAAACGCCAGCGTTAATGCATTCTTTAACCATCATTCGGATAAATTATGCGAAAATCATGTTATATATGGATATGTTGACAAGACGGGAAAACGACACTCGGATACCTATATTAAGATTAAGTTGGGCGATCGCAAATTGAAGGATTCCACTCGTCGAGGCGGATTCTGGGAGCTACCAAAAAATAATGAATCTCATACTATCAGTTGGACATACACATAATTTTAATAAAGTAATATTAGGAGGAAAAACACACTTTCTTAATGATTAGGTATTTCTACTCCTATATATGAGTTTTTTCCATTGAAGCCCATACAACATCAAATTCAGGTATGATTTTGACGCATCAGAACAAAATGATTCTGGAACTCACAAGATTCTATAATTTTTTGGAGATTAATGGTTCCGATTGGAGTTCCCCCTTTTTAGTTCACCCAGCAAATGAATCCAAACAGTATTCCAGTGTTCTAACATTTCTTCACTTCCCGAGGTGATATTAAATTCCATTGTTTGTAATTGAATATATGACTATTTAAATGAAATGTTGAACAAGAATAAGTATAGCAAAAGAACTCTTTCAACTTTTGAAATAGTTGGGGCATATTTTGTCAACTACTATGTTGATGATTTATACCAACATGCCAAAATGGCCAATCATAAGGGGGAGTATTCTAGCATTACCGAAGCGTATAAATATCATGTGAAGTATTTCCACCAAGCTTTTATGGGCACTCCGGCAGCCAAAAGTGGAAAAAAGTCATTCCATTACTACAATAGAATAGTCAAAGCTTTGTTAATTTATTATTCCGAGCATTCGGGCCACAACACAGTTAAGATTGTGGAACTCATTGATCGCATTGTCAGGGAACTTGTGCCGGAAGAATACTTTCAAGATTACAATAATAACGATAAAGACAGAACTATGCGTACTGTATTATCTAACGTAATCACGGAATTTTCTGATTTGATACTAACAAAGTATTTAAAATTAGTAATAGATCAACGAAGTGGATGGGATTTAAGACCGCTTCAGAATGAATTTTTGGAGCTAATCTTGATGGAACGAGAGAAACTATTTTCTGCGTTTATTCGCGCCAGCAATCCTAATGTAAAGAAAGAGAAAGGATCTTCGGTTATTTTAGACAGAATGAAGGCAACATTGAGAGATCAATGTCAAAAAACTGCAGAAGCTCAAAATAAGCTTGCACAAGCTATTAAAGCTATACAGACCTTTAAAACTCAAATAGAAATTCGGGATGCAGAAATACGGGATCTTAGAGAACAAGTGTCCAGCCTTCAAGAATTAATAGCAGAGTATGCCCGTCACACTCCAACGCCAACTCCAATTCCAACTTCAACTTCGACATTTCACGAAATTGAACAACCTCCTTTGCCAAAGTACAGTGAGGGATTTTCAGACGAAGCAGATATAGCCATACCCGAAAATGAAGATTATGGTACTTCTCCCAATCCAGATACGGATTCCGATGATGGATTAATTGGAATTGATGATGATATTGATATTAGTCTAGATTTGTAAAAAAATACTTATTCTACAAATATAATGCCGTTTAGTTTAAAGCAGGCCGTTAGTGATGTTACAGGTTCTACCAGATTTCATAGCTGGTTGGTATCCCCCATAACTATATCAGTCTTAATTACTCTTATTATTATGGTTATCGCGTCTTTTCTACTAGCGGAAGCTGATTGGGAATTAGTAAAATTCGGTATGTACTCTTTTGTAGGAGTATTAGGAGCTGTTTGTTTACATGATCGAGCTATAAAGCAGGAATATGAGAAAGTATCCGGAGCTCATCAACTAGATACTGTTACCACGCCAAATCCTCTAAAAGATGCCTTCCGAGATAGTGGTCCGGCTGCTGTACCACGAGTAGAAGAAGACTTTAACTTGCCTGGATTAAATATATAAATATTAAAAGTCATTTTTTCTAAAGTTAGGTATGAATTCAATTTCTAACATCAAAGAACGTATAAAAATTAATTTTATATACTAATAGGACATTATACAACCATGTTCTCTGATTTCTTCGGCCAAAATCTTTACAAGCTTCGCGATCCCGAAAAATTCCGGAAATGGGTGCTTGAAAATTCCAAAGGTCAAGAAAATGTTTTCTTCGAAGATTACTTGAGTGGAGAACCCACTGTAAAATCTCGGTCAAAAACGTGGAGTCAGTGGACGAGCCTTTTGAATTCTTGGCAAGTACACTTACGAATCAACCAAATTTGGTGATCCTCTGAATCTTTATTGTTCGAAGAGATCAATGATGGAAGAATTTATTCAATTGTTATATGGTGATAATTTTTTGTTCTTACATAGGATGTGCGGTACTGATGCCATATATATCGATAGCTTGGATACAGAAAATCCGCAAACAATCGATGTACAATCACCATTCGTGTTCCAGTCCCGCCGGCACTGCTGGGGAGGAATGTTTATACAGATTGGAACTTGTTGATGAACGATGTGGGTTTAGTTGAAGGTCCAAAAATCATCCAACTAGATGATACCATTGTCGATCCAGCTGTTATTCCTGTGGGTACATACGATATGGAAAGTGTGACTATAGAAGGTCGCGTTTATACTGTTGCCGGGTGTCGAAAATACCAATTTGACCCTATCAGATAGAGTTATATTCCAAAATATGGGAAACTTTCGGTATAACTTACAAATCCTTAGTTTATCAACCGCACCTGTTATTAACCTAGAAGTCGGCGAAAGTTCCCGTCTTTTATTAGAACACGATGTGCAATTGGTGGCTGGTGGAGGAGCCGCATTTACACTGAATGAATAATAAGAGAATTTCTCTATTTGACAGCCAGTTCAGGCGTGCCGGTGTTGGGGGTAATTATGGAGTAGTCGAATATGATAATCCCACTGACAGTCATATTAGACTCTTTGGTCGCAGTAGACTGCGTAACAACACCGTTCGCACTAACGCTGTAGGTCTGGATTTGGACATACAATGCTTTTCCTCTAGTTGTACCGTTGGAACTCAGGCTCAAATAGCAGGAGGATTTCAAGTATTTCTATTTAACGAATCTGTAAGAGAATTCTACGATAATACTACCAGCGGATTGACTGCCAAGAATGTACAAGACGCTATCGATGAAATTGTTTTAAATCCATCTGGAATTCCTGCCAACCCTCCCACAACAGATAATGCTATCGTTCACTGGGATGGAACGGGTGGTGATGCTATCCAAGATAGCGGTGCATTTGTGGATAATTCAGGTAATATCAGTGCTCACAATTTTCTGCGTGCTGCCGGAACTCCTATACTTGTGACCGGAGAAGATGCAGGTAATTTATATCAACGATTTGGCTCCACTCCCGGATTGTATGTAAATTTGGGAAGTGATATGTGACTTAAACGTAATTCTATGAGTCCGATTGTGTTTCAACCATCCGATATTACGAATACTACAGATACCCCAACTACTATTGTCCGTAATGAAAGGGATGCTTTAAGATTTGCGGATCCAGATAGTACTCCAGTGCCAAACAACGGTGAAGGTGAGGGATACTTTATATGCATTAGCACAATTCCATTTTCACTGGATGCTCTGGTACCAGCACTATCAGCTGGAGATATCTTATCATATACCACTACATTATCCGGAGGATTGCGGATGAATAATGCTGAGCCCAATGACGCTTTTAGATTACGCTTGGAAAGAAAAAATAGCAGAGATACAGTTGCCGATGTTGTTGATGTATTTATGGTAGTAATTAGAGAAAATGTTACATAATAATATACAAAAATGGCGCGCATGATACAAATACCAGAAAGGTGTTGGTCAGATATTTTGAGTGGAATTACCAACCGGCTAATTTTAACCAAGGAAGATGCTCCGGAAGTAAATCCCGGCGATAAATTATCTCTCAACTCTCAAAACGGAATCATTGACGCTACGGTTACGACCAGAATTATATATTCTTCTAAGCAACATATGATGGTTGATCAAGGTTTGAATATTAGTCCGGATAGTAATCTTAAAAGAGCATCCACTACCGTTGTGTTTCTCGACACTCTAGAACCAAAAATGCGAACACCGTGTTTTATGTGATTAAAAAAGTTATTTTTTTGCTTTATATAAACAATGTCCCAGAGATATGTTGAAGCTACTTTCGTTGACCGATCATTGGTAAAGGGTGTTGTAGCTAAGGGAGAGGTTATGTCGGGACTTGGTACATTACAAGCCGGTGGCTTAACTGCAGTTGGTCCAGGTGCAGATGGTGAAACAATAGTCTTTGACTCTGGTGAGGCTTCTGGGTTGAACACTGCTAATTTGGGCGATGGTACTTTTACTGGATTGACTGATACTCCTGGTAGTTATTCAGGTACTTCGTTCCGCCTTATTAATGTCAATGCAGGGGAAACTGCCCTTGAATTCAACAATAATGAAGTGGGTGCTAATGCAGATGCTACCGGAGCATCTGTTGCTTTTGCATTGGGTAGCTCGGTCACGGGTGCTCGTGGTGTGGCTATTGGAAACTCCGCCTCAGCCGCCGGGGCAGAAGGTGTTGCTATCGGAGATGTGGCATCTGCTGCTGGAGCTCAATCCGTGGCTATTGGTGATGCTGCAAGCGTGTCAGTCAATGCTAATCGGAGTATTGCCATAGGTAATTCCGCCGCGTTAAATGGGATTTCTTCCGGATCCATTGCCATTGGCGACGTTGCCGTGGTCGGCGCCGGCGCAAATTCTCCTGGCGCTATTGCTATTGGTGATCTTGCAACTGTTGGAAGTGGATCCGCATCCGCAAATGGTGTTTCAGTAGGTAGTGGTGCCGCGGTTAATGGACAATCAGCTATTGCAGTGGGAAGGCTTGCTTCAGCTGGTGCTAATGATGTTATTACTATAGGAACCGGCGCTAGTGCAACAGGTTTACGATCAATTGCAATCGGTACTTCGGCCAGAAGTCTCAGTGCTATTGAATGCGTGGTCATTGGTGATGACGCATTAATATCAAGCAATTCCTCACAATCCATTGCTATTGGTAATGATGCCGATATATTTAACACTTCCCCAGCATCCATCGCTATTGGTAATGGATCTATTGTCGGCAATGGTGCTGGTGCCAATTGCGCTGGGGGTATTGCTATTGGTGATGCCGCGATTATTAATAATTTCTCCCCAAGTGCCATTGTGATGGGAGATGGTGCAACTGCTGGAAGTGGATCCGCATCCGCAAGTAGTGTTTCCGTAGGTAGTGGTGCCGCGGTTAATGGACAATCAGCTATTGCAGTGGGAAGTGCTGCTTCAGCTGGTGCTGATGGTGTTATTGCTATAGGAAATGGCGCCGGTGCAACAGGTTTACGATCAATTGCAATCGGTACTTCTACCAGCAGTATTGATGCTATTGAATGCGTGGCCATTGGTGATGACCCATCTATATCAACCAATGCCCCACAATCCATTGCTATTGGTAATGATGCCGATATATTAAACATTTCCCCAGCATCCATCGCTATTGGTAATGGAGCTATTGTCGGCGCTAGTGGCAATTGCGCTGGAGGTATTGCCATAGGTAATGGCTCCTCGTTAAGTAGGCCTGGTTCCGGATGCATTGCTATTGGTGATGGTGCAACTGTTGGATTTCTAACCCCATCCGGTTTTGGTATTTCAGTAGGTAGTGGCGCTGCGGTTAATGGACAATCAGCTATTGCAGTGGGAAGGGGTGCTTCAGCTGGTGTTGCTGATGTTATTGCTATAGGAACCGGCGCTAGTTCTACAGGTTTCCAATCAGTTATAATCGGTACTTCTGCCAGAGGTTTCAATTCTATTGCATGCGTGGCCATTGGTAATGACGCAGTTGTAACATCCACAGAATCCATTGCTATTGGTAATGATGCCGCTATATTGAACACTTCCCCAGCATCCATCTCTATTGGTAATGGGGCTATTGTCGGCAGTGGTGGTTCTGGTTCCAATTGCGCTGGGGGTATTGCTATTGGTGATGCCGCGATTATTACTAATATTTCCCCAGGTGCCATTGTGATGGGAGATGGTGCAACTGCTGGTAATGGTGTTTTCACAGCAGTCAATTCCATTTCGATTGGTACTGCAGCTTCAACTCTTCAAAATGGTTCTATGGCAATCGGCAACGGCACTATCGGTACAGGATTATCCTCACTTGCAATTGGGGATGGTGCTAGTGCAACTGGTGATCAGTCGATCGCTGTGGGAGAAGGTACATCTGCTGGTGCCGCTGATGCTACCGTAATGGGGTCAGATGCCACTGCGGCAGCGTCCGGATCTCTTGTTTTGGGACATAATGCGAGTTCTGCCGTAGCAACTTCCAACAACGTAGCCATTGGACCTGAAGCAACTGTTGATCTAAGCAACATGCTTGTTATTGGGGCGATTCCTATGGTACAACGCACATCAGTCACCGCTGTGTCTCAAGGTATTGACATGTTCCCTGGTACTGAAACTCAATGGTGGTCAGATACTATTGACATGAAGACTGTGGCCACTTATACTTGGACAATTCCCGGAAACGCTCGATTTTATGTAGATCGGGTGCATGTTATTAAGACTGATTCAACTCCTGGAGGTATCAGTGTGGCAGGCGATTATACAATTGGAGGCGCTCCCGGGGGTTCCACTGATCTAGTTCCAACAACATCCTTTGGTACAGGTGCTGAAGCTGTACAATTCGGTCGACAAACCTTTGCAGCACTGGCCAGTTTGACAGGTCGTGGTACTCTTATATTTGATGTAACTACTGCTGTTACCACAACCGTGGGTGGCGATACCTACACCTGTCGTGTTGGTTTCATAGGCACACTGATGCGTGTTGAATAATCGTCGAAAAAAATAAATATTCTTTTTTCTAATTATAAAGAAATAAGCTATGATCTAGGTAGTCCTAATTTTCCAAATCCGGCCAATGTAACTGGATTGACAAGTGCTTTGGGGGATTTAGTTGTAGGTGCTGGAGCATCCGGACTAACTTCGTTGAGCGTTGGGCAGATGACGAAATTCTTATTGCTGATTCTGGTGAACCATCTGGAATAAGATGGGGACAAGGTGCAGGTGGAGGAGGTTCTGCTGGTAATGGGTCAGTTGGTACTTCCACCGGTGGAGAGGTGCAGGAGTATCGGAATTTGCATTTAGTCCTGGTTCTGCTGGAACAGGTATTACACTGTTAAATGATACGGATGGAGGTGCTGGTGCAAATGACACTGGGGGTGGAGCGTGTGCTCCTAATTCATATCCAAGCACTCCGGGTGATGGTGGCAATGTAGGGCCACCTGATGATACCGGAAGTAGTGTTGGTGGTACAGGTAGAGACGCTACTCAATATGGAGCAGGTGGCGGCGGAGGAGGTGGTGGAGGAAGTCAGGATGGAGGGGATTCATCCAATAGCAGTGGAGACAGAGGGCAAGGAGGTCCTGGATTTGTTGTAATCGCTGTCCCAAGTAATTAAAAACCAATAAACAATAAATTATTTTTTGTCTAGTAAATATTAAATATAACACTCCTAAATGAAGAGGTTTATCTATAGAGGCAATACTAATTTCATTGTGCCCGAAGATGTAACATCAATAAATGTAATTGTAGTTGGTGGGGGTGGAGGAGGGGGTGGGGGAGGCATTAGTCCGAATGATAATGATAAAGC
>JGI10211J14876_10000099_pt1 | contig 31431 bp, 33 predicted proteins | sample Etolagsediment_FD_14876 | JGI IMG/M metagenome (IMG submission 14876)
CGGCGGTGGTGGCGGCGATGACGACGATCTCCAGATGCCGGAGCAACTCTCCCCCGTGGCAAAATTGGTTTTAACGACGAACAAGACGTACGAAAAACTGCAGGCGCGTGGCCGCCGTCGCCGCCAACAACCGACACCGCCTACGGGTGGTGACGAGTAATTAGAAGGTTTTTACCTTCCTTATAATTTGAATTTTATGCACTTTTTATTTCAAAGAAATAAAAATGAACATCGTCGCTCTGCTCCTCGTGCACTTTTTCCGCTTTGCAGAAAAAATGAACTTCAATTCTTCGTGCACTTTTTATGTTTCACATAAAAAATGAACATCGTCGTTTCTCATGCACTTTTTATGTTTCACATAAAAAATGAACATCGTCGCTCTGCTCCTCGTGCACTTTTTCCGCTTTGCAGAAAAAATGAATTAATATTTCTAGTATATTATCCAACATATTAAAAACTAAAACATGAATAAACTCTTGGATAAACTTACTCAATACGATGGTAAAATATTTAAATTGAATAATTCTCCTTTAACTAAGGATAATGTATATTTTGTAGTAAATAATATTAATAAAATTAAAACATTCCTGAAATCCAGCTATGAGCTTGATACATATGATACATATTTTGCAATTAGAAAAGATAATGTCTCATATATCTTTGTGGAACATAATGACTTACTTAGAAACGAAGTATATTTTACATCGGATAATGTAATGACTAATTTAAAGACTAAAAGGAAACGTTTAGTCAATAAATGCAATGATATTGATAAATCATATTTAGAAAAACTTGGTATTTCCAATAATAAGGAATTATTGAATAAATGCTTGAAAGATACTAAGAGACGTTGTCCAAACGTTATTCTTAACAACAATATGCATAACCTAATTGAAATGAATATTGGATATAAAATACAATATATAGAGAATATTAAGGCTAAATTGTTTGATAAGAATATTAAATCTGGAAAACGTTATAAGTTATTAAAATTCATCAAGAATGATTTTAATAAAACTGGTAAAATAAAATTCAAAGACATTAAGGTAAAATGTTCATTAGATGATGATTGTTGTATTTGTATGAATGGTTTAAAAGAGGCGGATTGTATGAAATTTCCATGTGGTCATTTTATTCATTATGAATGTGCATTAAACTGGAGTAAAAGTAGTAAAATAACAGCATGTCCTTATTGTCGTCATAAAATATAAAAACTGATACTTAAAATTCCCTGATTTTTTTTATAATTATTTTTTATAATTATTTAATAAATCGCCCGTGACAACATCATGATGAGCGGCAGCGACGGTAGCGACGACGACTGGGTATTCGTTAAGAAAAAGCCAGACCCCGGAACAGGTGTCAAGCCGATGATGGGTGTGGAAGCATTTTTCGCGCGGGTTTTTGCCGATACTCCCCAAAAAAAAAGCGAAATTAACCATCGTCGCGCACTCCGCAAACAGCAAAAGGCACAGGAGAAGCGCGGCAAAGCCCAAAAGGCGAGTCGTGCTGGAAAAGGCAATAGAGCAGCTCTGCTGATAAAACGAGCTGAGGAGCTGGAGGCGGAGGCACAGGCCTTGATCGAGCGAGTACAGCAACGCACTGCGTCAACGGCCAGCTCAGCAGCATCAACGGCTGGCTCGGTGGCGTCATCTGTCACCACAGCTGGTCTGAAAAAAGATCCAGACGGTCTCGGCTACATGGTGACACATGGCGCTGCGAAACTTGTTGAGGAAGCAATTGCTGCTACGCTTGAGACAGGCCGAGTAGCGGGTGCTGCTCTCGACGAGATGGCCAGTGCAGCTGATGCAATGGCAGCGTTTGGCGAATTCTTTGCTGGCTTCAACTCTGACGACGAAAGCGTGTGATCAAACAGGCTTTCTTTATAATATTCAATTAGATTCATTATTAGCATTTTCTCCTTCGTTTCCCCCCTTATTTTTCCTATCAAATATCAAATTGCGGAATACAACCGGTAAATCATCAATCAAGAAACAGTATTTATAAATCTTTTCCATACGAGACGTCACTAATTCATATACATTTTGCGGTCCATCTTTAGACACAATCAATATAGCGTAATACATACTCTTCTTATGAGGCTTAATCAAGTTAAAATTGGCACTTCCTCTCTTTTTACTTCTTCTCTTGTATAAACAAACAAAATTCAAATGGAAAATATTAGCTAAAAATCTCACATCCACAATGCAACCCATATATAATTGATCATCAATCTTATGCAAAATAGCATCATATGATTTATAAATCTTGAAAATTCTCGCACAATTATTATGATATTGTTTTTTAATGAACGCTCCAACTGTTTTACATTTATGATTAGTATCATATATTTTCAAACTTTCCAAAGTCAATGAATTCAAATAATTCATATATATTTCCTTGATACTTCCAATATTAAAATCATCATTGGTTATGTCCACACTCATATCAGTAAAATATTCCTTATCATATTTATTTAAGAATATCAACACATATTTAATACAGCCAAATATTGATTTATCCATCTGTCCAATTTCCTTTCTTACCTGAATATTAAAATCAGGTAAATAATCCTTCCATAGCGGTGGAAGAGAAACTTCATCCACATTTACATTGGTCTTGTCTATCTTAACATATTTATCTTTATTGAAACCAATTTGATGAGTTTCTGTTCCATCCAACAATTTATTTTTCTTAATAACAATATCCTCCTTCTCTTTATAATATTCATCAACAAGTTTATTTAAATTAGCAGCATTAGAATATTTAAATAACAATTGCCCCTGAACAGGATCTATCTTGGTTTCATCAATAATATTATCCATCTCGTTGTTAAGCACGTAAATTCTATCTTTATTATTAACCAAGAAATCAGTTAATCTCGATAAGAAATTCTTTTTATTATTTTTACCTTTTACGAAATCACTTGTATTAATTATTAATTTGCATTTTCCTCCGGTTTTAACACAATGAAAATCATCATCACATGAATGCTTTTTAAAACAAACTTCTCGAATATTCGGTTTTACATATTCTTCAATATTAAATTGAACACTTTTGAATACAACCAATTTCGCAAATAATTCCTCTAGAATCTTACCTACCTTCTTTCTCTTATCTTTAATTAAATCATCACTCTTAATAATTGCTTTTAATTCTTTTTTGTATTTTTTATTCTTCTTAACATTAATATAGTTTGCTATTTCGAATTTTAATCGCTCAAATGATTCTGTCTGATAATTATATTTAGCCATAAATGATATTCTATTATTGATACGACTCACATTATTATAAATATTACGATTTGCATCAGAGAAATAAGAAATATTTTTAACAGGTATATTATCTTTCACCATAGGACTATCATGAACCGGTACAAATCTATCGCAATCCAAAATGACACCAATTACTTTTCCACTATGATTCAGAATTTTATATATAACTTTAAATCCTAATTTATCATGCATTTGATCATAATATTTCACTGTAGTTTTATAATCTAAATATTTAATGGAACTATCGTCATATTCAATATCATCGTATTTAGTACTATATCCTCTACTTGCCACGGGAACATAAAGTCCATTTGTTAAAAACACAGCTTTAATTTTATTAATTGGATACATGATTTGTTCTTTAATTTTGACATCACCTGTTTGTAATTCATTTTCCAAATGAGAAAGAGTCATTTCCGATTTATCCTTTTCATCATTATTAATTTTATATTTTCTTAAATTATCAACTAATACTCTTCTCCAATAAATATCATAATAATATCTGCAATCTTCCATAAGTAAATCCATTATATTTCCAATTATTTTATTATTTGTTTGGAATATCCATTTTTGATGAATATTGTCTTGTTCCTGATAAATATAATAAATTGGTTCATAATAATGTCTGGTAAGTGTTATTAACACAGTTGGTTTATCCATATCATAGAAAGTATTAACAAATTCCTTATAAGGACACAAAAGCGTATTCAAATTGAATATTACAATATTACATCCTGTATCAAACAGTATATTAGGTCTTTGTAAATAATCCCAGAGATATTCATGATTAATGAATTCTGTTTCGGAGAGCAAATATTTTTTATAAGTTTCCAAATTTCCAAATCGATATTCTAATACACCATTATTCAAACTTCTGAAAATCTTAGGAGTGCATTTCTTTGCCAAACTCTTTTTCAAAGCCTTAATAGATATGGGTTTTTCTTTATCAGTAGAAATCAAATCAGCAATACAATACAAAAATGACTGTTTAATATCTTGTTTAACACCTTTTCTAACATAACACCTCTTATTTTCCAAACGACCCCTTTCACAATACGAACCCAATATAGCCGAAACAGATGGATAACAAAGACCATATCTATTCGCCGGAATAGGTAATACATTCATACCCAGAACATAGGATTTCTGATCATCATTATCGTTATGATCAATATTTGTTCCCAAACATTCCAAGAAGGCTTTATGTCTACTGGACGACGGATCACTATGGTCCTTAGTAAAACAACATGGAAGACAGTAACCATCTGGGTGTTTATTTGTACTGAAGCCAGGGTATTTATGTTTTTCTGAAAATACATAAATTAAATGAGCATCATCTTTTCGGGAATATGGGCATTCTGCAACGGTACATTTACCATTAACACCTTCTTTTTCCACAATTTTGATTCCTTTGTCTTTGAGCTGTTGCCGGCTAATTACTTTTTCACAACTGGGACAAAACGCATCTGGACAAATATAATAAAGTTCCCTTTCTCCAGGAATATTATATTTTAACACACCTGCAATAGAATCAGTATCAATATTCTTTGATTTCATTGGATCATAATCAAGAACAAGTGGTTGATCTTTTTGCTGACATGCACGAGAATATTGTTTAAATTTACCATCTTTTTTATCAATTGCATATCTAAACAGTTTATTGGCATATTTCTGAAGCCTACGAAGTAAATATTTATTATCTTCACATAAATCGTCACAAGTATCTAATTCTGCATCTGGTTTACTCACAGTACATGTTACTTCAATTGTCAATGTTGGCTCAATATCATCGTCATTCGCAAGCAATTTATGAGTATCTTCGAATACTTCATCATTATTCTCATCTTCATCTTTATCATCAAAATTAACTACTTCTTCATCATCTAACTCCAACTCTGCTTGAGATTCATTAATATTCTTTAGATATTCATCATAATCTAAATCATCATCAGACATATCATCATATAATTCCTTATCAAGGTTTTCTTCATTAACTTTCTTGAATTTCTTATCAATAATCTGATCTTTGAAATCCGCGATTTTCTTAAATTCATCTAGGAACATATATGTGTAAATAAACATTTTGGAAAACTTTGTAATATCAACAAGTTGTTGAACGTTTTTAATACCATTAATAAAGAATTTATTATTAAAGAACTGAAGACTTACACCATTATTATAACTAATTTGACTCTTTGTAGTACTGATCCCATATTTATATTTCCATTCTTTCAAATATTCAACTGCTTTTTGAGTAGGAATGTTATATTCCATTGAAATTTCCTGTAATACAACACTATCTGGTATATTTTCTTTTTTCTTTTCATCAATTGAAGAAAGAATTAAATTCATATTAGCAAAATTACTCACTTTTTTATATTTAAGCATTAAACTATTAGCTAAATCCCTTGAAATATCTTTTAATATAATAAAATCCATGAAATTGGATGTATATTTCTTAAGATCTTTAAAATTAATTTTACCTTCATTTGCAAAGAAAGTCACTGAGTTGAAATAATCAATAGTTGTATATTTGCTCAAATTGACTTCGTTATCGGAAATTTTAATAGAAGGAGATATAATCTTGAATTTCTCGATATTTTTAGTCATACATAGTCCTTTTACATTTGCATTAAGCATATTAATAAAAGTTGCACAATCATTCAATATACTAGCAATATCATAGAAATCTCCTGCTTGGGACTCTCTGAAACTGATATTGAGATTGATATGTGAATTATCCCAAATAATGATAGTGTAATAAATATGATGTCCATCAACAATTTTATAAAGCTTTTTAATTTGTAGATTATTGGAAATTTGTTTGAATGTATATGCTCTATCTTTTCTCTTTAAACCAACCCAGGCTTTCAACTTATCTTTATCAATAATTTCTTTGATGCCTGACCATGCCTCTGGAATAGGATCGTCTAATTTTGGATTTTTATATTTCATGAATGGAAGTTTCTCTGATAACATTCCGTTATATCTGATATAATTGAAAATATTAGTCAAATTAATCCTGAGATTTTCACTCGCATATTTATCTTTTATCATTCGAATATTGGTATTTATTTTCATATTTTGAATCTTACAGCTGGAAAATGTTTTTTTATAATTAATATTATTATTAGAAAGGTAATTGACATAATTATTGAGATTATTGAAATCTCTAATATTTTTGAAAACATTGTTAATATCTTTTACATGCAAATCAGGATTAAATCTAGGAAAATATTTCATGAACCAACCTTGAAAAATAGACTTTGTAAGAAGTTTCTTTTGAACTAAATAATTGTAAATTTCCCTTGCATTGAGAAAATAAATCTTATTGGTCTTAATCCCACTTACTTTCATATAATCATACAAAGTCATATTGTAATTAGATTCCAATTTAAGTTTCTTTTTATGACCAATAAAGGAAATAAACTTCTTGTCTGCCTTGATTTTCTCTTTATATACATTTTCTGGATCTACTTCATAATTTTCAAAGTAATTACCTAATATATATTTCTTATCTTTAACATTAAGCCAAAGCAATTGATCATCTTTAAGAATATAATTATTCTTTTGGTCATTACTGAAATGTGCAGTAATTTTATTTTTAATGTCATTGATTGTGTTTGTCATATTGATTTTATCAAATATGAACTTTGCTTGCTCTTTGCTTTTAAGGAGAGATGCTATATTTTTATAATGATTTGGATAGGCTTTCTTAAGTAATTCTAATTCTTTTTTAGTAATTATCTTTTTATTCTCAATTTTTTTGAAAATAGCAGAAATATCTTTGTTTTGGGTTAAACCAACAAAGTAATAAATATTCTTTTCTTTGTCTTTAAAAGATATTTCAACTATTTTGAAAAGGGGGAAATTTAATTTATAATTACATGACATTACTAATAAATAATTAGAAAAAAAAGTTAAAAAAAGATTATTGAAGTTTGGAAATTCACATGTTAAGCGGAGTATCAGTTACTTTAATTCCACAATAAGGCTTTGGATACTTGGAATAATCAACTTTATCATAAAGACCAAGTTTAATAGCTTGTTTCAAAAGAAATTTAAAATTTTGCCAAAACTCGTCAGTATGTCCAATAGATTTAGTTTTAATATGTGCTAATTCATGGATTGCTACAAAAGTAAGTGTGTTTTCATCGATGAGTTTGTCTTGTCCGTCTCTTGAACGAAGACACAATACCATTTTTTCGCCTTTATTAACTGAATAGGATGTATATTTGCTATTTTTCCCAACTTCAGTAATATTATTAGGATTAAATTTCTGAGCCATGCGACCGATGTCTTCATTTGTAGAATATTCTTGCTTACAGTGATTGACTAATCTAACGAGTTTATTTTTAATAGTAGCAATTAAATTAGCAGCTTGTTTATTATCAGGCATTTTCTGAACTAAATATTGATTTCCATCTACTGTAGAAGTCACCATTTCCACTTCATTGCTTTGTTTTTCGAAGAAAAGGAATATGACAACTACAATTACTAAAACCGTTAAAAATATAACTATCTGTTCCATATATTCTATCTCAATATTTTTTTATTTGTTTATGTTATAAATATGATGAAACTTCTCGTTGAAGCAATAATAGTTGGTGTAGCAACAATCGTAGTTGGATTTATTGTATCCAAAATAGTATATCATTTAGCATACATTAGGCCTGCAATGCCATATCATTTACATGCTCTATGTTGGTTTTTAGTTGGTTTCTCCCTTCATCTTATTTGTGAATTTACAGGTGTCAATAAATGGTATTGCAAAAATGGCTTTGCCTGTTCCTAAGGAACTGTTTGCTTGCGCTCGGAAATAAAACTCAGAAAATATATCATTATAGGATATAAAATGTTACAAAAAGCAATTAATATTGGTGTATTAGCAAGTATTATTGGATATATCTATATGTTTATTTATTCTCAACTTATTACTTATTTACCAGTAATTGATGTTGAATATTCATGGCCACTTCTATTTTTCCTTGCTGGTGCGACAACCTTCATGGTTTATACATATTATAAAAAGTGGTTTGATGCCAATTTTGTATGGCAAGTGGTAACTGTAGGTGTTATTGTTAATTATTTATTGTTTAAATTTATAGAGTATTACATTAATAAAGATTGATAATTATTAATATATCTATTAAATCTATATTGTTCATTTTTAATATCAATTTTACAAAAACCATAAAATTGATATATTTCCTTGATTAAATCAAAACTAACCGGTCGATTTATTTGTTTATTACATAATATGAAATAATAGAACATACGATTATCTTCTAGTTTTTCAAATAATACAATGCCCTTGACCATCATAATATATTCATTTTGATAATAATAAAATCTTTTTTCAATACAAAAAATGGTTCGTGGAAACAAAGAAGCATATAATCATCTTCCCACGGAATTACCACAATTGTGTTTTTATTATATTTTATCCAAATACGATAGAGATATAACATTTTATTAATCGATAACATATGTAATATATACATATATTTATTGTTCTGACACTTCTCATAATCTATCAAATAGGCCGTTAAACAGGGTAAAAAAGGCAGTTTTTTTCAATATTCCGAAATCGATGAAATAGATCGTTAAACAGGGTTTGGTGAGCAATAAACTCTAACTTTCATTTTTCCCAAATTTATAAACTCTATCTTCAATTTTCCAATCGATCAAATAGACCGTTAAACATAGGTAGGTGGAAAAAAGGCAGTTTTTTGGACAAAATCCTCGAAAAATTCAGGTGCACCCAAAATTGAAAATATTAAAAAATTTACACATTTGTTGCAAAAAATATTGAATGAATTTATAATATAATATAATGGTTAATTATATAAAAATAAAATAAATTTTATCAACAAAAAACGCATCCTTGATCAAAATTTCAAAAATATTAAAAAAAGTGGACTTTTGTTGCAACTACTTTTACTTTTTATTTTAACATAAAATATTGATAATAAAATATTTATTACATATTAAAATATATCAAGATGAAAAATTTCAAAATCTTGCGAAAATTTCCGGAAAAAGTTAGTGTACACAGAAGAGTACTATTTCGAAAGTAGTACTTCTTTTCTAGTAAACAAATTTATAAAATTTTTTCTAGAAAAATAGAATATTAAAAAAAGTGGACAAAAGCTGTTGTTATGTTAAATTTTTGTTTTTTCATATATAAATATATCAATATAATATGTTAATAAATAATGCAACAACTCGTTGCAACAAAAGTCCACAAATTAATATGTGGACAAAAGCTGATAAAGGAATGGTAATTTATTGAAGGAGTTAAAATAAATATAACCAATGTATAATGATATTAATTATAGTGAAAAATCGTTGCAACAAAAGTCCACTTTTTTTAAATATTTTTGTTAATATTTTTTCATCAAAATTTTTTGTAATCTATGAAATAGACTGTTAAACATAGTTTTGGAAAATATTAATTTTTGTGGACTTTTGTTGCAAACACTTGTGAAATACGTCGTTAAACACATGTAAGGGGGAAAAAGCAGTTTTTCCTATCAAATAGTTCATTAAACGATGTTTTGGAAAATATTAATTTTTGTGGACTTTTGTTGCAAAACTTAAAAAAATGTGTAGTATTTATATATAATGACTTTTAAGTGTAAAAATTGTCATAAGGAATTTACTAGGAAATATGGATTATTAAAACACGAAAAAGCCGAGGTTTGTATGAAAAAGGCATTTGAATGTCCACAATGTAATGCAAAATATACTAGAAAACAAACATTAGCACGACATATTGCAAAAAAACATTCAAATAATGTAGAAAAAATAATTAAAAATAATACACAACTACTCAAAAAAGAAAAAAAAAAGGTACAGTGTCCATATTGTGAAAATAAATATTCAAATAAATACGTTTTAAAGACTCACATGACACATAATTGTAAGAAAAATCCGAATATTTCACAAAATGATGAAACAAACGAATTAAATGATGCAAAACCAGTTGTAATTACGCAAAATGCCACTGCAAATACAGGAAATATTATAAATAATACTATAAATAATGGAAATATTACAAATAATACTCAAAATATTACAAATAACACGAATATTACATTTCAACTTAACAATTTCGGAGAAGAAAGTCTTAAAAATATTACAGATGAAGAGTTTTGCAAAGCAATTTCAAACCCAAACACCATTCCACAGAAATATTTAGAGTTAAAATATATTAAAAAGAAGGAAAATCGTAATATTTATCGTAATTCCAAAGAAAATAAACTTTATATACGGAAAAATAATGATTGGATAGAACAATCGTGTGAAGACGATGTATATCATCAAATGAAAATTCGTGCAATTGATGATATAGATGAGTTTATGAAAAAAAAAGGTACATTTTTATTTAATAAAGGTGAAATAGATAAACGTCTCAATCGAATAGAACGTGCTAGTTTCCTTATGCGTACAATTCAATTTATGTTAGATACAAATGAAGAAATTCTTCACGATAGTTATACGGAAAATCCGTCTATGAGACTAACTAATACCAATAACGCCACAAGCTAATCTTTTTCCTGCATTTCCTGTCAAAAGACTTTCTTTTCGTATTTTTTCGTTAATAACGTGTCCTTTATCATCTAAACCACCTTTTCCCAGATCATCCGGATATGCATGTATAACTATGCTTCTTCCGACTATTCCATATTTTCCAAATAAACGTAAGTATTTATCATAAATTACCCGATTGACAACTTCACCTAGATTATTTGCAACTATATTTCCTAAATCACCTAAATGTCTTTTCCGACCTGTTCGTCCGCCATGAACAGAGCCAGTAGGATTAAAATGGTCACAAACACTAGTGCAACCATTCAGTAAATTTCCAGATCGGTGAATATGAAATCCATGAGGTCCTGGCTTCAATCCCACTACATTTATATTTATTCGTAATCCTCTTTTGGTTTCCTTGAATTTTACATGTCCTTTAACTCCATGCTTACTCCATAAAACACATACAGCCTCACCATTCGTCATGTATATACTTAAAAAATATTTTATAAATTATAAAATAAATGAATAAGTTATTTAGTTTTTATCCTAATATAAAAACTTTTACTGAACATGAATTGATAGAAGATAGAACATATATTTATTTTTATAAAAAAACACATCGTATATCTCCTTGGCACGATATTCCATACAAAAATGATGATAATACAATTAATATGATATGTGAAATACCGCGTTATACACGTAAAAAGTTTGAAATAGAGACTAAAATAAGTAATAATCCAATTACGCAAGATAGAATCGGTGGCCAACCGAGGGAATATAAATATGGAGATATGTTATTTAACTATGGTGCTATTCCGCGGACATGGGAAGATCCGAATATTTTGTGTGAAGAAACACTTAAATATGGTGATAATGATCCATTAGACATTATAGATATAGGTGATACACAAGCTCAGACAGGTTTTATATATAAGGTAAAGCCTATCGGAATTTTGGCATTGATAGATGATGGAGAAGCTGATTGGAAAGTTATTTCTATAAATGTGATGGATCAGCATGCAGATAATATAGATGATTTAGAATCGGTTGAACAGTTCAAGCCTGGATGTCTCAGTGTAATTAAACATTGGTTTGAGAATTATAAAACGGTTCGTGGAAAAAATCGTAATCAATTTGCGTTTAATGGAAAATACAGAGATATGAAATATACACATTTAATAATTGAAAAATGTCATCAAATGTGGCAAAAAATAAATTTAAAGAGTTCAGGAATTTTATGTAAATAAATTATATAATGCCACAAATTATATTAGGTGATGATTTCAAATCGACAAACGGTATTGTCTGGGCTTTTCAGGATATTTCTGGAACACATACAATAAGTGAAACTAGTCTTGAAGGAGATAGTAATTCCAAAAATGCCTTTATATGCAACTGCTGTATATAACATTATTGTGAATGGTTCTATTAAAGGAGATGTAAGTTGGTCTCAAGTCGATGAACATACTTTAATTGAGTATTATGCACCATCAAGCCTTATATTGATAGATGAAACAAAAGGAACAAATATTTATTCTACTATTAGTGGTTCTGATACCAGAGTGGAAATAGATATTCGAATATAAACATATCTCTAAGGCCAGGTGATATCTTATTTATCACAGTTGCTTATTTACAGGGTGGAGCCGCATCAGAACAAAGTTGTACAATTAACTGGATCGATGACTTCTGATTACTTTTTCTAAATTTTTTATATCATTATTAATTATATGACTGATTTGTCTGTTGCATATAATTCATTTACAGATGTTAATACCAACGACTATAATCCAATGCTGACTCCTCGTGCCCTTCCATCTAATCAGCAAATTGATATTACTCAACTTCAATATAGTGCAGAGCAAAAAGCGCCTCGTCCAACTCCAAATCTCAATAAACCATCTCTTCAACCAGAATTTACTCCTCGAAGCTATGATAGAGAACTAGAACCAATTTCCAACATTAATCCTTCTTCCGCACCTCCTCCTCCCGTTAGAAACCTGAGTCCCATGGATCAACTTAAACAACAGCGACAAAATGATATGCAAAATTTCAAAGAACATTTCGGTGGTGTGGCAGGCGGACAGGCAACTCCTCCTCGTTCCACACCAATTACAGGAGCAGGACAACGATCATTTCAAGCCAGAACTTCTAATATGGGAGAACTCACCAGACAAGATAAAGTAGAACATGTAAATATCAATACTCAACTTATGCCTAATCGTACCCCTCAAATGGGAACTCGACCAATTCCTCCGGCAATTGTCAAAAATCGATATGGCATCCCAACCTACTCTCAATGGGAATATAATCAATATAAATTTCCGTTTATTCCTTTCTTCCGTTTGGAAAATAATAAAGCCATTAAGAGTGATACAAGAGCTATTGAAAATAATTTCCTGTTAATTATCATTGTAGTTGCTATCCTTGGAGCATTAACTTATCGTCTCATTCGATGAATAGTATAGTTTATTTATTATATATTAAATATAAAATAAAATTAATGAAGAAAACTTTATTGCTTCTGTTAGTGGTTGTTTTAGCAGCAGTTTATTTATTTAAACGAATATTTCTTAAGATTATAATTAAATATATAAAACCTCAAGCTTATCCTGTCGAGGATCATCCACCTAATATTGATAAATTATTAGAACCTATTATTTATTATAAAAATCTTGCAGGAAAAAATATGAGAAAACTTCTTACTAATAATATTGGTGACAAATTTAATATTCCGGCTATTCTTATTGAAATCACTTATGATTTTATTGATGATCTTCATAATGCCAGTTTAGTCATTGATGATATTCAAGATGGTTCTACCCTCAGACGAAATAATAAAACATCTCATTTGAAATTTGGAATACCAATGAGTATTGGTGCATCAAGTCTTTATATTTTTAAACGTATCAAAGATTTTAAAAGACGAATTAATGATACTGTAGATTTTACGGAATTATCGAATAAACATTCATTCATACTTAGTCCTGAACATCTCCAAATGAAAATTAATAATACGTTAGGAGATACATTAGTCGATCTTATTTATTTCATGAATGTTGGACAACAAATGGATGTTTATTGGACATATAAAAAGATAATTCCAACAATAGATGAATATAATTATATGGTTAAAAACAAAACCGGTAAGTTATTTTCTGTTATTATTGATATATTTAATGTTTTATCATCAAACATCACGGAAAAACAATATAATGAATATAGTGAAATATTAGGGAATGTTGGATTATTTTATCAGATTCGTGATGATTATATAAATCTTTGTGATAAAGAATATTGGAAATTAAAAGGATTTTGTGAGGATTTTGATGAGAAAAAGAATAGTTATATTATAATTAAATACTGTAATGAGGTAGATAAAACCGAAAGATCTAAATTTCTTAAGTTGTTTTATAAGCCCAAACTTACCAAAAAAGATAAGATTACTCTCCTTAAAATGATAAATAAGACAACAATTTTTGATGATACATATGAATATCTTCAAAAGCTAAAGGTTAATGCAGAAAAAGTAGGATTACCAATGGAAAAATTAGGATTTACTCCTTTCAATATTAAAATGGCTATTGAATTCTCTGGGAATAAGCTTTTCCAGAAGGTGTCAATCCTTCGGATCTCCGATAAGCGTTCGGGATGCTTCGCACCCGAACTAAAAACCTTGGATAAAAAACACAAACATAAAAAATCTTGATAAAAAATCTTGATAAAATATTAATTAAAAATATAAATATTCTATAAAATATTTATATTATATCCTTTATATATCTGTGTTTTTTTTGGAAACTTTTATATTAAATTCTTTATATGTCTATGTTTTTTGGAAATTTTTTAGCTGGTCAGCTTTGCTGCCCAGCGTTTAAAAAGTTTAGGCGCATCCACCAATTTCAAGAGGCTTTCTATTGACATCAGGATCAATAGTCGACTGAAGCCATGGCGAAACCTTGATCTGAGGGTTTGGAGGCTCACTTCTAAGCTGTAAGTTGGGGTTTCTCTGGGTCTGTCCAACAGTATTAATACCTACGTGATGGGCAGCCTGAAGAAAGTTCTTGTCCTTAAGAGTTCCTGCGCCCTGAGGATTTACCTGAGCCCAAGCAGTGCTATTGTCCTGAGGAAGAAGTTCATTAGGAGTTAATTGTTCTTTAGGGAAGCAACCCTGAGATCTAATTGCCTGAACACCTGGGTCAGAACTGGCAGCATAGAGACTCTGCTTAGTTCCACCGATAGTAGCAGTATTGCTAGAGCCCTGCATAGTATCTACAACAGTAGCTCCGCTTCCGGCAGTTGCATCAACTCCAGTTCTCTGATCGTTCGAATCAGCATTTACATTAGCCATATTTTCCATTAAACCACTTCCACCGAGCAAATTGGTTCGTGATCCAACAAATTTAAGAACAACTAATAGACCAACTGCTATTGCTACTGCTATAAGAATTCTTTTAATTGATTCTTTATTCATTATATATATAGAATACATAAAAAAAATTTAAAAAATTATTGTTTTGGAATTTTAATTAACACTCGTTTTTTTCTATATATTTTGTTAGTCATTAAGTTCTTCCTATATTTGATTTTTTTCTTAGGATCATATATAATCATTTTTGTATCTTTTACAACTGGTGCTTGTTTTTTGTTAATTTCTCCTTTATTGTCAACAATATTACCGACTACTTCATCTACTAGATGCTTAATTTGTTCTTCTACACACTGTTCAGTGGTTTCTTTCCTTAAAGATTGTTTTACTGTCTCATTTGGCAGTTGTTCTACTGGATTATTTTGAATAGTATTATCCGATTCTTCAATAACTTCTTCTCGAACAGATTCTTCAACAACTTCTTCTTGAACAGGTTCTTCAACTTTTTGCTCTTCAACAACTTCTTCTTGAACAGGTTCTTCAACTTTTTGCTCTTCAACAACTTCTTCTTGAACAGGTTCTTCAACTTTTTGTTCTTTAATAACTTCTTCTTTTTTTATTGGTTTTTCATTTGCTTTATCCTCTACTTCTGTATAAAAATCTATATTATCTTCATCTTCATTTTTAAAAGTTAATAACATCCAATTAGAGAAGAAATTACTCTGATAGATACTTAAATTTTTATAATGTAATCTAAGGGAAATAACATCATCAACTTGTAAATTCCTAAAGTCTTCTATATTGTCATTATCATAAGCCACTTTAAATGTAATAACAATATCGCCATTTCTATTTATTTCCCATGGTTGAATGTGTTTTTTATATAAAACATTAAGTGGAATTTTTTTGCCAAACCAGTTTTCAGATTCTTGTTGAATCATAATACAATTGTATTCTTCTATATCATAAATAGTTTTGAAGAAATTTTTACAACTTTTATTGTTTAATAAAGCAAAAGAAATTGTAAAAAAACTACCTTCATCATAAAAATTATTCTTTACTACTCTTAGAAATGGTGTATCAAAAGTCATATCTGAACCATCATATTTTATATCAGACATATAATATTTTGAATGTCTTGTAGGCTTTAAATATTGCATCTTGGAAAAATTAATTGAATTATCATATGTATCTATAATACTCATTTATACTATAATTATAAATATTTATGTAATCATCCTACACGCGAAGAAATCCATTATATTTAATATCCTTTAAAATCAATAATGGTTAATGATTTTAAACAAGTCGTATATAGACCATATGAATTTAATGGTCAAACATTCTATGAACCAAGACATCCCAATAATCAACGACTTATTTATAGAAAAGCTGTCTTAGAAGCACCTTTTGGTCTTGATAATGATTTTGATAAATATAACATAAAATGTATGTTAAATCTGAAAGATAACGATAATATTGATCTCTATAATTTTATTAAAAGAATAGAAATGAGAAATATGAAGTATTTAGATGTAGATGAAGAAAAGTACAAAAGTGCATTATATATCCGACGAAACAAGAATAAACCTATATTTAAGGCTTTTATTCTTACTAGAAATAAAAAACCTTATGTAGATATTATGTTTGATAATGAAAAAGATGTAAAAACTATATATGATTTAGAACGTAATTCCAAGATTGAATGTGATATTATTATGGGTAGTGTTTGGAAAAATCCTAAAGCCAAGAAAAATAAAGCGGGAATGTCAATTCATATAAATAATATTAGAGTAATCCAATAACTTTTAGAAAAATTGAAAACTTAAGTTCAAATAAAAATAACAAATTCTCCCAAATAATTAGAATAATGAAGCTTAGTTCTCTTACCAACGAAATAATTGAAAATATCATTAACGAAGCTAATAAACCTGAAATTAAAGATAAAATCAAATCGTATTTACTTGAACCATCGATTTGCTATATTATTGATAAATTATATCCATATATTATTGTTACAGCCATATTTTTTATCTTAATTTTATGTTTAGCATTGATCCTTCTTTTTATCTCTATTAGATCTAATATTAAGATTCAGAGATTGTAAATATATATTTTATATGTAATTCTTTTTCAAAAAAATATTTTTTTTGAAAAAGTAAATGGGCTCCTGTTGGACTCGAACCAACGACCATCTGATTAAAAATCAGACGCTCTACCATCTGAGCTAAAAAGCCGTATTTACAATATATACTATATGTTATCTCTTTAAGTTCTTTTACTGTCTTTCTCAAAAAAGTAAATGGGTCCAGGTTAGATTCGAACTAACGACTCCCCGATTAACGATCGGGTGCTCTGACCGCTGAGCTACTAGACCACATATACAATATACATTATATATTATCTTTTTAAGTTATTTTTAAGAAAATTATTACTTGATGTGTAAGAGTTTTTTATTTTTCTTTGTAAAAAGTATATGGCTAAAAAAGAATATAAAATAACTCCTAAAATCTGGGGTCCAATGGCTTGGAATCTCCTTCACAATATAGCTGATAATTTTTCAGATAATATGACACATAAACTCAAGGAAATTCACATTAATTTCATTTATAATTTCGAATATTTTCTTCCATGTGATATTTGTATTAGGCATTATAGAGAATATATAAAACATAATAAAATTAATATTAGAAAACTCGATAAAAAGTATTTACAGGAATATATTTGTAATCTTCATAATAATGTCAATGAAATTAAAGGAAAAAAACAATATTCCTTTCGAGAATGTATTAAAGCTCAAAAACGTATGAACCACAAAAATTTTTACACATATATTAATATTCTCCTTATTTATTACAAAAAAAAGGAGATAAGTATTACTAAACTTAATGCGATTAAACAAGAATTCTGTTATTTAGCTCATATATATCCAAATGAGCAAAGACAAATTAAAATACTTGAAGAAGTCAAAAAAGATTCGTTTGATGAAGTTTCCGACATAGATGAATTAGTTAAATGGTATTTACATCTTCTCAAAATACTTAAATTCAAAAATTAGTTTCAATGAAAAAACTGATATTTTCATAAGTAATATTTTTTAAATCTGCATCATATAAATTACCGTCTTTCACGATTTTTATTGTAGGAAATCGATCAATACGTAATAAAGGGACTAATTTTTCATTTTCATCTTTAATATTATAACAATTAACAGCTGCAATATTTATTTTATACATATAATTAATCGCTATATTGATCCATAACTCAGAACTATCAAGACAATGCTTGCAAAAATGCGAATAAAATATGATTAATCCATTTTTCTTTTTAAAAATTGGATCATCTACCTTTTTTGATCCTTTAGTAATATTAAAATTTTTAAATTTCAATTCTTTAATACCATATCGTGGTGAAAATACATTTTTTGATTCATTCATTATACATAGTCTTTATAAAAAAAATAATTCTATATAATATATATTATGTTTGATTTTTTAGGGAAAAAAATTAAAACTAATCTCAGATTGATAATGTTACTAAGTTCATTTCTAGTTTCATTTATTTTGAGTTTACTTTTAACTAAGCTTCACTATACATTCGGAACTTTCCTAATCAATTTAGTCCTGTTTATAGTAATTTATGTACTTACTGTGCTTATTCATAGACAATTTGTTCTTAAAGAGCATTTTGGTCCATCAACTGAAGAAAATGGACAAGAAGAAAGCGGTGAGGCGGGTACAGGAGCTGAGCAACCATCTACAGGAGAGGAGCAATCATCTACTGGAGAGACCCCTTCTACAGAAGAAAATGGTCTTTTCAATGATTCCGGAAATCTCGACTCAGAAACAATAAATATGCTCACATCTGCACAATATACCGAGCAAGCCGAAGATGAACAAATTGCTACTAATACCGAACAAAGAAGTAATTCAGTTGCTAATATAGCAAGTAATTCAGAAACTCCTCTTACTATGGATCAAGTAAATTCTTATTCTGAGGAAATGATTAGTAATGAAGAAACTTCCATTGACCAAACACAACCATCAATTCTAGAACAAGATTCCAATACCGTAATTCTTACTAAATCCACACTTGATTATATGTTAAAAACACCTATAAATGTTACGGTAAATCTCAATACCAATGATTTAACTTGTAATTCCAATAGTGAATCATCATCTAATGGAACATCAACTAATGGATCTTCCTCTGATACTTCCTCGACTGTAGCTCAAGATTCCGGATCATTCAGTAATATTGACATGAATACTATTGCGGATTATACTTTGGATAAACAACAGAATTATATTAATCAATATAGAAATTCTCAAAAATGTCCTGTCTGTCCTGTCGTAGATAACAGACCATGGTCAAACTACGAAAGCGACATATAAAATCTACCATCTTATCAAATTTTATCTAAAAAGTATATATATGAATAAAATACCTATTATCCTAGGAATACTTGTTATTATACTTTTTATAATATGTATGAACACAAAAGAATTTTTTACATCCCCACTTAATATATTCACCGGAATTGATCAATCAGAACAAAAATCTCAATATAAACAACTAATGACGACATCTGATGAAAAACTTAATGTTATGAATAGTGATAGCTTTTTCAATGGCACTTTCACATTAACTGATGATGAGTTCAAACCGACCGGACAAAATATAGAAGTAATTGTATTCAAAAGAAATTATGATTTACTTTTCTTAGTTAAAAGTGTTGCTCCAGGAGTTGCGCCAGGACAATCCTGTACTTCATCTGATCAATGTATGACTGGTATTTGTGATACCAAAGGAGAATATGGCTGTCAAAATAAATGTATTGTTGCAAATAGAGATAGTGCTGATGATGCTGCTTTTAATTGTTCTCCTCAAATGGGGGGACAAGTGATATTGGGGACAGATGATATAACTAATACTAATTTCCGAACTTATAAAACTGTTAAAGCAACCATTACTGAGAATTTTAAAACCACTGGAACATTCGTCATTGATTCAGGAGAACCACTTTCGTCATATAGAGAATATGAACTAAAAAATATTTTACCGGCTGGCTCTCAAGGTGATTTCAAAATGAATAATAATGTAATCTATTTTACAAATAATGATATGACTTTTACTAAAGTTGAGAACGACACTTACGAGAATTTTACTAATTATTTCAGAGATACTAGTAATCAATATTATACTAATATTCCCCAAATTATCCCACCAAAAGTTCAAGTAACAACAACTGATACTCAATATCAAGTTCAAGCTGGTCATAGTAACAATTACCTTCTCAATCCAATTCTTAACCTTGATGTAACTAATAATTGCAGTATTCTTAATAATATTACCACTAATGGATTTAAAAATTTCGTAATATTCACAAAAACCAGTTTGACTGATAATCAGGGAGAACAAGTATTCAAAAGTCTAGGAACACAGTTCTTCGGACCAAATAGTGATGAATCATCTCTTGTTCTTGAAGTTACTGATTTAACCAAATATATTCATGGAACAACCGAATCAGATGTTGCTGATGCTGTTCAAGCATTTAAAGATAGACTACATTCTCTAGAATCCAAAGAAGAATCCATTGCACAAGAATATATAGATTGCATCAATTCGGTAAGTAATGCATGTGATTATGGATCTTTTAGTACAGGTACAGACCCGCTACCGACAGGTACAGAAGAAACTAATTGTACAGATCTTCTTCCAGGGGAACTTTATTCACTTGAACATGAAATTGATTCCATGGAAATAACTCAATGGAAAATAGAACCATTGATAAAACAAGAAGGTGCCAATATTTGTGCTTTCCAGATGCATACTATACCTGAATATAGCACACTCAAGACTGTTCTTTGGGCAGAAGCCAACAATAACGGTACTGCTGGTTTAAGCTTGGAAAGAGGTGGAGATATGAGAAATACAACATTTGATAACAATGGTAAATCTCAAAATTGGTATTTTGATGATGGAGAACTCATTGGAACCAGCGAAGATGGCAAAATGGGTATTTATAGAGTTAAAATTAGATCTACTAACGGTCTCTATTTGACTCCCTCCAAATCATTCCAAGGTCTCAATAATATGTCTACTCGTGCAGTTCTCACACGCGATAACTCTACATGGTGGTATATCCTCGCAACAACCGATTTTAATACTTCTATTCTCACTGTTCTTAATAATAATCTTCAAATGAATTCAATGTTTGTTGATAATAATACAGCAACTAATTCTAGAACTAATTATTATTGTCCAACTTCTCATCCATATAGATATGGGTCAACTGAGTCTGGATATTACTGCAGTACCAAGCCATTCAGTAATACTGGGACTACAAAAGGAACTAAGTGTTGTTTAGAAAAAGGTTTGTCGAGTTCTTGTGATTCTCAATGTTGTCCTACTAATATTTGCCCAACAGATATGACTGTAGAATCTGGAACAAACTGCTATTCTGAAGATGATGTCGGAAGCACAAGTAATTTCTGTGATTTAACAGGGACTTCTGCGAATAAATGTTACCCCTAACAAGCTTTTTACTTGGCCCGACTTTGTCGGGCCTAAAAACCTTGGATAAAAACTTTTTAATCGGTCGCTATGCGACCTAAAAAGTTTGCAAAAAACATAAACATGAAAACATGGATATATAATGTTTTTTCTTTATTTTATAAATATTAGTTTTTATATAAAGCATATAGAAACTTCTAGAATTTTTATTATTTTTTAGTAAAGAAATTATTGAAACAAGAAGTGTTTTTTGCAAACTTTTTATGGGAAATTATTGAAACAAGAAGTGTTTTTTTAGGAAAATCTTTGATTTTCCGATTAAAAAGTTTTTCTAAATATACATTAGAATGATACCAAAAAAGAATAGATTAATCATTTTTACAGGTATTGCTGTTTTGATTGTATTTTTCTTTTTGATTTATAAATATTATAAAAGAGCACCTTCCAATATTATGGAAAGACTCACTAATCCAATTACTACTGAGGGTTCCAATAATTTAATTGGAAATGGTAATTTTAGTAATGGTGAAAAAACTGATGGTTTTATCGGTTGGTCAGGAACAAACCTCATTCAAATTAAATCCAATCCAGGTGATTCTAACTATGCTCTTAAACAAGCTAGATCTTCCGCTAAAACCTATTATCAACTTAATGTGACATGCATACCAAATCAAGTATATGTTTTTAGATGTCTCGTTAGTTTCGAAGGTCTCATGGCTCAACCTGACCTTACTAATCTCATTAAATTCAATATTCCGAATACAAGCGAAACAAATGTATCACCTGAAACTTCTAGTAAAATTCTAAAGAAAATAGTTATGGATAGTAATAATACTTGGTATAAAATTCAATATGCATTCCGTGCTCCTGCAGACTCTGCAGAAACTATTCAGATATTCCTTAATTATACAACCAATCTCCAAGCATCTAATATTTATTTTACTAATTTAGAATGCTTCCGCGTCCTACCAGATGCAATTGGATTCACTGATATAGACGGTCTCAAATGCTTCTTGTCTCCTCAGCAATATATGAGTGTGAGCAGTGTTACTAAAACTTGGACTGATATTACCAATTCTGATAATTCCTTTCAGTTCAATTCTATCCCATTAACCGATTCTATCGTTAAAGGAATTAATATTTACGATAATAAACTTACTGGTCCGTCTTTAGGAACTATTATTGGTACTTCATCTGATTCATCCAATCTCAATGAATTCAGTTGTAATATAGTATTTCAGTGTAATGAATCATATACTAATGAAGAAAGTCCTGTTATTTCAGAAGAACCAGCAGAAAATGGAGAAGAAGAAACTCCTCTAACTACCACCAATAATTCCGTTGTTCTTACTATTCCCGGAAATGATGGTGATGGCATTCAGCTTCGTATGCCCAACTGTGAAGGAAAGATTGAATTATACTTTAACGGCACCAAAGTTGCTGAATCAGATAGACAACTTGTATTCTATGTTAAATCGGTCATTACTCTTGTATATTCTAATAGAGTTGTCAATGTTTTCCAAGATGGTGTTAATGTATTATCTGTTGGTATTAGTGCCTATTATCCCAATAATGACCCTATTACAATTAATTCAGGTTTTAACTGGAACGCAACCCTATTTGGAGTCCAATTCTATAATATTAAGTTATCTACCGCACAAATATCAAATATCTATAAATATTTTATTGAAAATTCTGGCACTACATCAGTTGATAGTGAAGATTTCAATCTCTTAACCAACAGTGAAGTTTATGATTATGATAATAGTTTCCAAAATGATATGGCCGGAACTCAATCTACAGGTGAAGAATTCGTTAGTGCTTATACATCAACAGTTGGTACTTCTTCCAGTGAATCATCATATACTAATTCAGTTTCTGAATCAAGTCTTCCATGTAGACAAGATTGCATGACAATGTGCTCTCCTTTCTTAACTCAAGCAACTGTTGGTTCTGATCTTACTGACTATCAGGCATGTGTAAGTAATTGTAAAAATTCGCTTCCATCTTGCAAGGATTACTGTTCTTCTAATGATGATCCATCTATGTGTGGTACTGATTCTACTGCAGGAGAAGAAGAATCCAGTTCTCAGGATTGTCCAACAGCATATATGAAGAATGGTCAATATACCGTTTATATTGATCCAAATAGCAGTTATGCTCAAACCACTGGTCGTAGTGGTGAAATCCCATATGGTGCCAACAAAAAAAGTGCAGCATATATTTATCAACAAAATTTCCCTAACTGCCCTCTTCCTGACGCTCTTACTGCCAGTGGTGGTAATGATTATCGCGCCAGTTGCCCATTTAAACTTCCCGACAATAATCCATGTGATTCTAATTATTGTTCCAATATAGATTGGTCAAAGACTGATGATGAATGTGCTGCAGAAATGAGCACACCATGTAAACATATGATAGCCAATTATTGTGAGATTAATCATGAGCATGATGATAGTTGTCTTTGTTGGAAATCAGAGAATAGGGATAAACCGCAATGCCGTGATTTCCGCCGCAAATTCCAAGATCCAAGCGATTACCAATGTTCCGCTGGATCATATCCAATTACTGAACATCCTGATTTCAAGAAATATATTAAACGTGATAGTATTCCATGCTGGAATTGTAATCTATAAATAAAAACTGATTAATAATTTTATAAATATTTTTTATCAAGATATTTATAAAAAAAAATGAGTTATCGTCAAATTAAACAAGAAATTTATGATATTATTGAAAGTCTCTCAGGGGATGATCCCGTGGAGAATTATCTTTTGGCAAAGGTATCATACAATATTAAATTAATTATGAAGCATTTGCAACCAATTATATGCAAAGACGCACGAATTTTCCCATATTCGTCATTGAGTTATGATAAAAATATCCCGTCTATTAATATTCGTTTTAATTTTTATATGCCTGATAATTCTGAGAAATATATTGATATTGTGATATCGTGGAAAAAACTCATAATCAGTCCAATTGGAACTTATTAAAATAAAAAATGATTTTTTATTTATTCATTATAAAATTATTTATTTATTCTCAAAAACATGACAGAATATCTATCTCACAAACTTCCTAATGGAATTATGTATGAAATATATCAATATTTGGATTTAATTAGTCTTGAAAATGCTCGAACTACCATTCCAAATTTTTCCAAAGAGAGACCAGAAGAAATGGATATGGTAGTAGGATATAAAAGTCCATATTATGCTAATACATTTTTACATCAATATATCGAATCATATTATCAATCAAATAATTTAATAATGAATCATATCAAAAAACCTTATGCGAAATGGTATATAAATCCAATAACATACGCTTACGCTCAAGAACGTTTTTATGTTCTCCGTAAATCTCAACAAAATGCTAAAAACACATCATATAGTGGAAGTGATCGATATCAACAGTTACTTCAACAAAAATGGAATAAACCAGCACTATTAATCGTTTTTCCACATAATATTTATATAGGTTATATATTCATAATTGATCTTGATCATAAACTACATGTTATTAGCGATGTTACATATAATAATCATCATCTTACACACATAAATAATTTTTTTAAAGATCGTAAAATTATTAATATTTATACAATTCGATCAGAATGTTATATTCTTATATATGATCGAGAACTTTATTCTTACGGACATCAATATTCATCATCTAGGAATTTTTTGCTTCCATTACCATATTATCAACATTTAATTCGCCGTCCATTTTTTAGTAGCCCATATATTATTATTGATTGTCAATGCCGAGTTTGGTTAAATAATATAAATTGTTTGTTTGCTTTACGAGGCATTAAACATTTCATGGATCAAATGAAAACAGACAAAATGCCCAGTACTCTTCATCGTCCTCATTATTTATATGAAATTGACGAAGATGTTTATGCGGCTATTTTGGAAATAGATGAAAAAAGAATAAGATATTGGACCAGTAAAGGAAAAGAGAAAATCCTAGAATTTACTCATGAAATTAAAATTAAAAATGGTTTTCCTCAATATATATATGAAGAAGGATTAGAAACCGACCGTTATTTTGATGTGGATGTACAAAGAGTTATTAAAAAATAATGATTTTATTTTTTTTTAAATAAACCAATATTATTATAAATAAAAAATGGCATCTTATTTTGGATGGAAATTTCCAAAAGGAATTATGTATATCATATACGAATTTTTAGACTTAATGAGCCTAGAACATGCTACAAAAGCCCTAGACAACTTTGATAGAATCATATATCACAATTCTAATACTGTTGTATATAATCCCAATAAAGAATATAATCCGATCACACATTTACACAAACATGTTGAAAAATATTATGGTGGAAATCTAGAATTCACAATGGATCATCTACACGATTATGAAAGATTCTGGAATATAAATCCAATTGTATATGCTTATGTGTATCAAAAATTTTTAGCAAAACACAAAACATTTCTTAATCTAGCTAATAAAGATGTTATTAGTAGATATGATGATTTGGCTAATCGGAAAGATGTAAAGCGATATTGGTATCCTTATTTAGGGTGTTATCGCCGTTATTTGTTTGCTATGAATGAAAATAGAGAAATTTACATGGTTACAGAAGATAATTTTGATTATACAGATATAAATGAAAATTTTCCACATATTCAAGAATTTTTCAAGGGTAAAATATTTGTTCAATTTATTCAATGGCATAATAAGTTTATGATGCTTACAACTGATAATAAAGTTTATGTATATGGTAGAGATAAGCATATTGGAACACCATTGCATTTCAAGATTAACCGACCAACACCTTTTTACCCACTTTTGATTTATAGACCGATTCACATAGATTATGAATTAATTGTTGATAGTGATGGGCATATATGGATGTGGAACCCTTTGAGACTCTTCGCACTGCGTGGATATAAATATTTCTTGGACAGATTGGAAAGTTTTAGAATGCTCGATACACTTCATGTGCCACATATTCTCTTTGAATTAGATAATGAATTTGTGTATTGCGCCATGTTAGAACCAAAAGGAATCAGATATTGGAATAGAAAAGGAAAGGAACATTTTTTAGAATTTCCACATCGAATTATGGAAGCGCCTAAAAAAACATTTAATGATAATGATTTTCTTTATGAAAAAGGTTTATTAACGGATTATTATTTTTCCATTGACGTCACGCAAATTTATTCTAAAGACGAAATTTCAAGAAATGATTATGAATGACACCAACATTTTTCTGAATAAATACATTTCAAAAATCGATCAATCGGTACTTTTTTAATAAGTTCTTTATTATTATAATAAAATTTCTCTGTTCCAACGTTTTTAACTATATCTTTTAGCCAATTACATGTTTTAGAATCATCTTCCAAAAACATTGTTTCTAATATTTCAGATGTATCCTCATCTTTTTTCCCGCATTTTTCACAAAAACAATCTTTTTGCGTTACAAGACGTTTTAATATTTTGAATTTTATTGAATTATCATATTTAAGTTCTTTTATGAATAAAATTAAGAATTTAGCATCATTAGTGCCATATATTTTCTTGAGATGATTACAAGTATATGATGTATTTTCAATTAAATTACATAAATCCTCGATAATTTCTTCTTGTGTATCTTCTTGGGTTTTTTCGCTACATATTCCACACCAACAATTATTATCTTCAATATACTCTGTAAATATATCAAAAGGAATATTACCATCTGTATGGCCATTATAATAATTATCTAGTCCAGCATTATCAACAGTTTCTTTGAAATTTTCACACCCATTATATTCCTCTGCAAAATCCAACATTTCCTGTTTGGCATTTTTTTCAATTTCTTTTTGATTAATCTCGTCAATATCATATTTAATAGTATTAAATAATTCGTTATATTGATCTTTTTTATTAAGAATATTTTTCCAAAGACTTTTAAGTTGTTCAATTGTAAATTTACTAGGATTCATTTTAATTATAATAAAATATAAATCTTTTCAAGTCTAAACAAATAAATTTTTATATTATAAATTTTATATGGGGGTGATTTGTTCATGTTTAAGAGGTGATATTATAGAACCTCGAGAAAAAACCATTGTAACTCCAAATAAACCATATAACAATCAAATCAAAGATGGAGACTTCAATTACAGGAAATTTATGGATGAGTTGATATAGTGCATGAATAAATATGCTTAAAGCATTACAATATATTTATGTTATAATGGGTATAATTTATTTAATTCAACCAGCAGAATTGGTTGGCACGAATAGATATAAAGTCGGATGTTCCTCAAAATCTACATTGGATCGTGTTAGAACAGGATATAGAAAAGGCTCAAGATATTTACATATATGTGAATGTGAAAAATATTTAGAAATCGAAACAATTATCAAAAAAGTTTTTAATATAAAATTTAGGCTAATCGCTGGAACAGAATATTTTGAAGGAAACGAAAATAATATGAGAAAATGTTTTATGAATGAATTTCAAAAATATCATAGATATATAAAACTTGAAAAAAATAAAGATATTAAATATAATGTGGACAAACAAATAATTAAAAACTGTTTAGATTATAAATTGAAAAAGATAATATTAGAAACGAAAAATGATGATATAAAAAAAAAATTAAACAAATGTTTATTAGAAAAAAAGAAACATATCAAGAATTAGAACGAAAAATAGAACAAATGCTGCAAATCAAGCATCAGCTTACAATAAGTAAGACGAAACATGAAGAATTAGAAAATAGTTTAAAAAAAAATAATGAATTGGAACGAGAATTAAAAAAAATTGTTGATGATAAAATTAATGATGATAAAATATTATATGAAATATTGATAAAAAATAATATAGCATTACCCAAATATGATTTATATCAACTCCTTAATGAATCTACATTTAGTATAGACGTTTTTAAAGACGATAAGGAAAAAGATATAATAGATGAATGGTATCAAAGAATTGGACAGACAGTCATGATAGAATATATGAATGTTAAAATAACTGTAGAAGAACTTGATAAACTCCTTGAATTTACTGGAAAGAACATTGATATAAGTAAAAAAGATAGTATCATACAACATATTAATTTTATTAAGAATTATGTTTCTATTAACAAAGAAGCTGAAAAAATGAACCAATTAAAACCAGAGGAAAAAAACCTGCGATCAACATGAGTTCTCGTGCTACAACTGGATTTGTATCAAACAGGGTTACTAATTTTAGAGGAACACCTATTAATAATTATGTTGAAAAAACTGGTCTTTCAGATGGAACTATTAATAAAATCATACTGCCTTCTGTTTTACCAACTAGTAATAATCTGGATGATTGTAACGGAGGTCTTAAAGGTGGTTCTATCCTTACTGTCGAGACGGAAATCGATGGGGATTCCCATAAAATCAACTTGTGATTTTTGCGAATTTAGTTGTCTGGATATGATAGTAATGATAAATATTTTGCCTTTCAAAAAGAAACACCAGTTGAAAAGAAAGATACATTTTATATTGTTCATCATCCTTATTTCCAAGCTACATTTACCATTAAAAATCCCGATACAACCATAAAACAACTTCTTAATAATAAGAAGCAAGGATTTGAATTATATAATGAATACATGACAACAAACAATGTTTATGATGATATACTTCAAAAATTATTTGATGGTTTTATTTATGATAATGTTGCGGATTTGGAAAAGCGACTTACAGTATTGAAAACTTTGAATGAAGAGACTAAGATTGATAATAAAACTAAATCTGAATCTGATCATGTAAAGGAATTTATTAAAAACAAATATGAAATAAACTCGAAAATAGAAGATAAAATTAAAGCGCAGGATATTTTATTTATGGTAGAGGATTATTTTGTATTTACTATAAATGGATTTGAGAAAGGTCGTTTGTCGTTTAGAAATAAACTCTCTAAATATTTATTGGATATGGGATTAAAGAAAAAACGTTTTTCAGATGGATTTTATTATTATGGTCTTTCGGAAAAAAAGAAGTTTGATAATAAAAAACTCAACGAAAAGAATATTTTAGAACAACTTAAAGCCGATAGAGCAAAAGATATTCCTCAAACGAATCCATAATTATAATTTCCTTCGACACATTGGACATTCTCTACCTTTATAACCTCTTATACATTTTTTATGAAAATGATGATAACATTTTGTAAGCATCATTTTATTTACATTTTCATATTTTTCAAGACAAATATCACCTTCTTTTATTATTTTATGTTTCATATGATGTCTTTTTTTAGAATTTTTGATAATTATGCGAATATAATTATTAATATTTTGATTTTTTTCTATTTGCTCATTATTCTGAATAGATGCGTATGTTGCTACTCTGCTCGTTTTTGCGCTCATTTAATTTTTCAATAGATATTTTATTGCAAAAAAAATATTAAAGATATAGAATATAATAAGTATATATGAATAATTTATGTATTAAAAATAATTTTGAACTATACAAAGGACTGACAAAAAATAATAAACTAAAAATTGAATGTTTTAATTATAAATTTAATAATGTTAATAATATTAAAAATATTGCGATTAACAGTAATAAAAAATATTGGTTCAATTGTGATATGTGTTGTCATAATTTTAATATACGTATTAGTCATGTTAATCAAGGAAAATGGTGTTCGTATTGCTCAAATCATAGATTATGCAGTAGTATAAAATGTAAAATATGTTTCAATAAAAGTTTTGCATCAACTGATAAAAACAAACTTAAATGTTGGCACAAAATTAAAAATAAACCAAGAGATGTATTTAAAAATAGTGGTATTAAATATTGGTTTAAATGTAATATATGTAATCATGATTTTATGATTGGTTTAAATAGGATTCGGAATAATAGATGGTGTCCATACTGTTCATGTAGAAAAATATGTGACAATTTAAAATGTATCTCATGTTTTAATAGAAGTTTTGCATCATTTAATAAATTTACAAAAAATAATAATTTAAAAATTAGCTGTTGGAATAAAATTAAAAATAAAAATAAACCAAAGGAAATTTTCAAAAAAAGCAATATTAAATATTGGTTTAAATGTGATGTATGTAATCATGATTTTCAAATGGGATTAAATCATGTCAATGAAGGAAAATGGTGTCAATATTGTTCAAGTAAAAAAATGTGCAATGATATAAAGTGTAAACATTGTTTTAATAATAGTTTTGCATCATTTAATGGATTTACAAAAAATAATAATTTAAAAATTAGTTGTTGGCATGAAACTAAAAATAAAAATTGTCCAAGAAAAACACATAGAAGTAGTGGTTTTAAATATTGGTTTAAATGTGATGTATGTAATCATGATTTTCAAGTGGGTTTGAATCATGTTAATGAAGGAAAATGGTGTCAATATTGTTCAAGTAAAAAAATGTGCAATGGTGTAAAATGTAAACATTGTTTTAATAAAAGTTTTGCATCTTTTAATGATGTATCAAAAATTAAATGTTGGCATAAAATTAAAAATAAAGAAGGACCAAGAGAAGTATTTAAAAGTAGTGGTTTTAAATATTGGTTTAAATGTAATATATGTAATAATGATTTTAAAATAAGTTTAAATCATGTTAATGAAGGAAAATGGTGTTTATTTTGTAAAAATAAAACCCCTATTTTAATCTGTTATAAAACACGACATATTGTTATAATCCATTATTCATAATTTTTGATCAAATATAAAACAAACAATTGTCTTTTTTCTACAAT
>JGI10211J14876_10000101_pt1 | contig 30984 bp, 17 predicted proteins | sample Etolagsediment_FD_14876 | JGI IMG/M metagenome (IMG submission 14876)
TAATGATGATTCTGAATGAATAAAATAAGACAATTCTAAATCATTCGTTAATGATGTAAAATGAGTATAATATTTTTTAAAATAAATTTTATGTAGCTGTTGATTAATATGATTTAAGTATGAACTAAATAAACAAGGATGATGATAAATGTATTCAATTGATGTTATATTTTCCGTATAAGAACATGAATTAGAACTCCAGTAATGATAGGTAATTAATTCTTCAGGAAAAGTTTGATTTTTTTCATGAAATAATTTATTCATCATGTTATAATTAGGACTATAAAAAGAAGAATATGGTAATATCGTTATTTTCTGTTGATGTTCTTCTTTAATATGTTGATACAACAATGATGGAATGTGCATGGAAGCAAAACACCATTCTTTTTCATTAAAATTTGGTAAATATAAATCTAAGCATTTTTTTATAAAAAAATGTCCCGGCTTAGCAAATATAATCGCATTACATAATAGATCATACTTATCTTGATAATTTTCCTGAATTCCCCATACACATTCATTATTTAACAAATGACAATGATTTCTTATACATAATGTATCTAAATCATAATATATTCCCCCAAAATGATAAAGTAAATAAAGACGTAAATAATCAGATTTATGAGCATAATGTTTTAATTGTGAAGGAAACCATGATTGATTAATTTTCTGAAGGTGTAAATAATGTTTTATACGATTCCACCAATATCCATAAGGTTCATAAATATAATGCATAAAAATCTGGGTTGGTTGATTTATTAGAATATTGGAATAAATAGAAATATATTGTAGAAAAGTAAACTCGGTTGTTTGTTTTATTAAGCCATATATGTAATGAACTTTATTTTGTATTGTATTATAAGAGCTGATCTCATTATTTTTTTGGTTATTTTCTAAATGGTATATAATTTTTTCTAAATGATAAAATTGTTGTTTTATATTGTGATTAAGTAAGGTTTTCTTGATATTTTGAAATTGATGTAAATTAAAATTAATATCTTTGTTATTATTATTATTTTTACTATTATTAATATTTTTATTATTATTTTTATTATTATTAGAAAAAGTTGGACTAAATATAGATTGCATATGAATCAATGTATCAAAATATTCCTGATCATTTTTACAAGTAAAATTTAAAGTACCTTGTAAAGTTTCTGAATTTCCTCCACTTTTTCGGCAAATAATTGGTAATCCATAATTCATTGCTTCTAAAATAACAGTAGCACCTGCTTCACTTAAAGATGGATGCATTAAAATATCATTTTCTTCATAAATAGAAGAAATATTATCATGATTTACATAATTTTGGTAATTTAAATAAGGATTATGTTTTATTTTATGTAAAAAATAATTTTTATAATTGTCTTCTATATTGCCATAAAATGAAAAAGAATAAAGATATGTTCCTTTTTTATGCATATCATATTCCACAAATTGAATTAATAGATCTAAAAATGATTTAGGTACTTTATGTTGATCAATGCGGCCCACAATGCAGACTTTAATCAATGGTGTTGATGGTAATGGTAATGTATGATCTTCATATATTTTTTCTTGAAAAGGATTTTTTTTTGGATTATATGGGCTTAAATTTTGAATTCCTAAATAATTTTTATAAGATAATACACTATTCCAACTTTCATGTTTTTCATTTTCTTCATATAAGTTTATGCTATATTGAAATCCAGTAATATCTTTTATATTTTTCTTATAAATATCTACTCCATGTATAAAACGAAGTATTTTAAACTGAAATATTGGATCATCGAATACATCATTAAATTGAGGAAAATAATATAATTGATGATCAATAATGAAATGAAATGATTCTAATAGTTCTTTTAATTCTTCTTTTGAATGATAAATAGTAATGGGAACATTGAATTTTATTTTTGTTTCATTATTTAAATCATCAGAAACGAAAATAGAATGTTGAAATTTATTTCGCGTCATATTTATAAATTGAGATACAAAATGTTCTCCTCCACCAACTTGAAAAAAATGTACAAAAACATGAGCGATTTTAATCCTATTTAAATTAGATTTTACTGTAATAGGATGAAAATTAGGTGGTAATAATATTTCGGAGATTATTTGAGAATAAAAATTGGGGAAATATAATTCTATAAATTTTGTTTTATTAAATGATTTAGGATCTAATCTAAATGAACTTTCTTGTTTAATTTCAATGTGATTCATATAATCATAATTTTGAATTATATCTTCTTTGGATATAAAATATTGTTTATATTTACCTATTTCTTGATAATGTAAATAAATCTTTGCTTCTTTTTGTTCTAATTGATAAAAATATTGATAAAAAGATATATTAAATCTTGGAAATTTACGTAAAAAGTCTATTTTAGAAGAAACTAAGTCATTTAATTTACCATAATGTAACCAATGAGCATATATTTTTTCTTTTTCATATTTTGGAGTATTTTGTATTGTATTAAAACAAATTAAATGTTGGGTTTCTTTTTTATTAAATAATAAATAAAATACACAATCAAAATGAATATATTTTTTTTCAAAATCTTCAATTGATTTTATAATATCTTGATTGGAACTATCCTTTTTATATTGAAGTAGTAATTGTTTATTAGTAAATGATTGATAATTAGGATTAAATAAAACATAAGTCTTCATTAAAGAATTCATAATTCCTCTATTAACGTATAGTGAAAAAAATTTTCAAAATAAACATATTGATATTTTGAAGTAATAATAAATACTTATTTTTATTATTTTATTTATGTTGTATATTTTACTTATTTCGTTTAGAAATTATTTTTAATTCCTTCATTATAATAAATGATTCTTATTTCTTGTTATTATTTATCTGATAATATTGAAAGACAAAAAGAATTAAATGATACTTTAATTTATAATGCTAATAATAAATATATAAAACAGATTATATTATTAAATGATCAAATTTATAATTTAGATTTTATAAAACGAAACAAGAAGAAGATAAAACAAGTATCCTTATATTCAGAGGGAAAATTATATTTTAGTAAAGCGATTGAATATATTAATCATTATTTATGTGGTGAAAATGTAATATTATCAAACAGTGATATTTATTTTGATAATTCATTGGAACTATTGGTCAATAAATTTATGGAAAAAAAAGTATATTGTTTATTACGATATGAAATATTAGATAATGGAAAAAAAGATATTTTTCGACATTTTGATGAACCACGTTCAGATTCGCAAGATTCATGGATATTTAAAGCACCATTAGACATAAATTTAGAAGATGTTCATTTTTCATTCGGGACATTAGGCTGTGATAATATTTTTGCTAATGTTTTATATAACCATGGTTATCAATTATATAATCCTGCTTATGATATTATTACTACACATATGCATCGAACTGAAGAACGTACTTATCAAGATACTGAAAGAATACATGGTAATTATTGTTTAATTAAACCTGATCATTTAGATGTAGAACCACAGATTCGTTTTATGAATTATTGAAAATATTTATTTTTATTTTCTAAAATAAAATAGTTATTATTTTTATAAATTTCATGATAAGCAACATGATCATGATGTAAAGTGCTATCATTATTTTCTGGAAAAGTAAAGAAGGGATATTTATAGACGTAGGTAGTAAATGTACGAAATAAATAATTATCAGCAACCATTACATCTTCAAAGCTATCATATTTATTTTCTTGAGCACATTGAATTTTCTCTAATTTATGGAGAGCTTGATGATTAATTAAATAACTTAATGCACTCCAGTCATTATTCCATGGCCTGTAATCATCATTGAACTTAAGATTTAATGTAAAATGTCCTAACATTAAAATTTCCCAATCATTGGGCGCATTTTGAACAATTTTTTCCAAAGAATTATTCCAATAATCAATAAATTCTAAAGATAAATCATCTTCGCAAATTAAAGAGTAATTTGATTTTCTCGGTATTAAACGATCATCTATATTTTTTTTTACTGTTTGTAATGCTTGTAAATGAGATAGTATAATAGCATATTCTTTATTTGAATTAGATAAGGAATGTTGATTTGACTTTGTTTTAAAATATTGATCACGTAATTGAAGCGTTTCATTTCCATTTACTGCTTCAATTCTTGTATTTGAACAAGGAAAATATACCAATAATTCTTCCATTCTTTTTCTTCTTTCTTTGGATGTATTTAAATTGATCCAATAAACATGATTTAACGAATTTAAATAGATTAACTTAGAATTTTTAAGGGAAAAATAGTTATTATTAATATTATTATTAATATTATTATTAATATTATTATTAATATTATTATTAATATTTTTGTTTCTTGAACCGAAAGTAAATAAATAAATAAGTAAAAAATGGAAAATATTGGTTGTATATTTATCACATAGATCAATTATTTTATATTTTTTAAAATATTCTTCATCTAGTTGAAAATGTATTAAATTTTTTTTTCGAATAATTTGAAAATAAAGTCCAAAATTCCAATCACTTATTTTTTCTTCCAATAAATATTGATGATTATTATCTATGATATATATATCTTCTTTATTAAATTTTGATTGATTATTTAAAAAATCTTGAAAATTATCAATATTATGTAAATCAAATGATTGTTCTATTTTTAATGACCCAATAATATATTGTTCATAGAAAAAATGATCTTCTTGATAAAAAAAATCAATAGGTTTTAAAAATAAAATGTGACTATCTACATATATTCCATGATGAACTTTTAAAATAGAGTATTTCAATTGCTTCAATAATTTAGACTCTAATTTTATTTCATCATGTAATAATATCGATTTATATTGAATTTGATGATATTGTTCTAATAATTGAATATAATGACCATTTAATGGATTATAACTGTAAATAAATAACTGAAGAACATTTTGTGTATGAAATAAAGAGCATATGGATAAATATTCATAAAAATATAAGTCTCTTTCTTCTTCATTCAAAAAAATATAAATAAAATTTTTTTCCATAATAATATATTAAATAGTAAATATATATTATAATATAAATAATTTATTTAAATAGAGAAGGGCATAATTAAAAATAATAAAAATTATATATCAAATAGCGTAAATAAACCATTTATATATTTTTGTTCATTAAATTCATTTATTATAAATTCATAATTTTTTTGAATCATAGCCTCTTTTTTTTTAGATTTAATATAAACCATTTTTTGTATATTTGATACAATTTGATAGGCATTTTCGTTCCAAATATTTAATTGTTCTTTAAAATAATCTTGAAAGTGATTTAATTTTTTACCATTATAGGTCATATGTTGTTTAATTAAAAAAGGAGGAATAACAGCTAATTCATTAATATTAAAAGATATATGACTACTAAATTCATCACTCTCTTCTTTCTTAATATATCCTATTAATTCTAAATGATCATTATAATTATGAATATAGTGATGTTGTTGTTCATATTTTTTTATTCCATTATATTCAATAAATAAACAAGAATCTTCATCTAATAGTTCATGATTACCTCCTACATTACTTGTAATAATAGGTACACCATATATCATTGCTTCAATTAAATTATAAGGACAACCTTCTGACACAGATGGAAGAATTATAAAATCAAATAAATCATAATATTTTTTTGTATTTTCTTGGTATCCTTCAAATTGTACAAAAGGTTCTAGTTGTAAGAAAGAAACAACTTGCTGTAAATAAGTTTGTATTTCTTTCGATTCGTAGCCAACTAAGTAGCATTTATAATATACATGTTCTTTAAAAAAATCGCGTAATGAATAAAGTAACATTACAATATTTTTATCGTGACTAAAACGTGTAATAACTCCAAAGTTTTTTCTTTTTATATTTAAATTGGATGAATTTGATAAATTAGAAGAATATAGAATTTGATTAGCATTATCTAAATCAGAATGTTCACTTATTTGAGCATTAGAATAATGAATTGATTGATATTCTATTTCTTCTTGTTTATCTTTCATTTTCATTAGCATTTCTGATGTTGTATTATCTAAATAATTTATTAAAAACTGAAATTTACAATCAGGTATATTTAGTTTTTTCTTTAATTTTATTTTTGTGTATTGATTTACAGTCACAATTTTATAAAAGTAGGGATGGTATTGTTCAATTAAAAAATTGCTATATGCAACATCACTATGTGATACAAAAATAATTTTAAAATTGCGCATAAATGATGGATTTAAGAATTCATTTGGAATAAAAGAATTAAATAATAAATAATCATATTTTTTATAAAATTGTGAAGAAAGTTGATTTGTTGTAAAGATATTATTTTTATTAATTTCTTTATATTTTTCATTACCAATTGATTGATCTTGTAAAAAATTAGCAATTATATCTACATGAAAACCAAACATACTCATTTTTTTATATATATTTACAATAAATTGATTTCCTCCACCCAATGTTAAAGAAGGAGTAAAAATAGCAATAATTTTTTTCTTATTGATTATTTTTGAATTAATATTCACTAAATTTAATTCTTGTTGATTATTTCGTAAAGATTCTAAAAATTGATAATCATTAATATCACGAGAATCTATTAACATAGATCTTTCTTGGAATTCATCAATTTCGGTTCTTTTAACCTCAAAAAATAAGGGTTCATTAAAAATATATTTTTGTTTACATGAATGTAAATAGGGATCAGTATATTCACATAAATTAGCATCTTCCCATTTAAAATTATGTTCATAAGAAAAAATACGATACTCATCGTAAAATGATTTTGTATTAATATAATAATTATTTTCATTGATAAATAAAGTATATCCAGTGAACCAAATTGCCATATGTTCATTTTTTTTTCGTAAATCATATTGATTAATTAATTTTTGAAAATTTTGTTGGATACATATAAAATCAGCATCCCATTTAAATACAATCTTCTTTGTTGCTTTCGATAAACACCAATTATAAAATGTTGCTAATGTATTTTTATCCTTATTTTTTAAAGCTTGTAAATGTTCAGCACCTACTTTATTAACCTGAATATTATATTGATATACTTTTAATTTAGTATATTTAGAAGATAATGCCATAGCGATAGTATATGTCTGATCTTGACTTCCATTATCGACAAAAATAATCTCATCTACGTAATTAATTACACTTTCTATACATAAACGAACATTCTTTTCTTCATTTTTAGCACGAATAATTAATGATATTCCATAATTAAGTTGCGGCTTTGGAAAAGATAAGTCAATTAATACTTCTTCGATGTAATAAACTTTATTTTTACGAAATTCTTCTCGATACATCCATTTAACTATTGTTTCTTCGTCGTATTTACGATAATGATAATCTTTTTGATATCTTTCTTTAAATAACTCAATATTATATATACGATTTTCCTTCTTATGATTTTTCAACCAATAATATATCAATTGATTATCAGTATAATGAAATAAATCTAAATTTAAATGTTTATAAATATATAAATTTAATGTTTTTTGAATATTATTTTGTTCCATAGTATGAATAAATTCGGCAATATTTTTTACATAATATTTATATTTTCCAATAGTTTCCCAATGCATAACTAATTCAATCTCAGTATAAAAGTCCAATTCATAATAATTTTTATAAAATTCTATATCAAAATCAGGATACTTAGATTGATATTCTTCTAATGTGCTTATATATGAAATATGATGATATAAATGATAAGAAATAGATTTCATAATAGAAAATTCTGGATGAGTTTGTATAAAATTATGCTGAAAAAATAAAAATAAATTTACTTCAAAATTTGGATTTTTTAATAAGAACTCTTCTTTATTACTAAATAATCGATCGTGGTTTTGATAATAATATTTTAAGTATTCATTAGGTGATGTAAATTGTAGGTAAAAATAAAAATCTTGAAAAAAAGATATATCAAAAAAAGGAAATATATCATAAAATTGTTTTTCATTTTCGATAAATTCATGTCGATGATAATGATAATAATTAAAAATAGATAAGTTGTTATTACGATCAATTTTAGTATCTTTTGTTAAGTAAAAAAATGTAAAAAAAGTAATATCAAATGATGGATATAAATAATAAAAAAATTGTTCACTAATAATAACATTAATTTTTTGAAAATTCTGCAAATAATAAACCATTAAATTATGATTATTTTGATATAAATGTCTCGGTAATTTTTGTTTTATTAACTCAAATTGAAAATCATCAAATTGAAAGATTGTAGAAATAAAATATTTTTGATTCATTATTTTTTGAAATATATACATGTTATAAAAAGATGAGTCCTCTATATTTTCTAAGCATTCTTGTACATAATCATTATCATTCTTTAATTTTGTAATATCAAATAAATCACATGAAAATAAATGATTTTTAATATAATCTTTACTATAAATAAAGCGAAAAAAACTATTCAATAAAGCAAGGTGTTCAATTTGAAATAAGGGTAAAAAATTATCTTGATAGAAATTAATTACAGCAGAAATTGTTGAACAATTTTGATAATCATTAAATAATTCGATATTTATATTATTTTTTTTGGTAAAATATTGAATATCTTTATTTAATTGAATAATATTATTTTCATAATTATAATTATAANATTGAATTTCTTGCTTTAAAGTAAGAGAATTTGATGTTAAAATTATTTTATCAGATAATTGATATAATTTTGAATAATCAGTTAGTTTAAAAATACTATACATATGCTGATGAAAGTTTAGTAATAAACTTTTTTGATTTATTATTGAATGTTGATAATAATGTTCAATAAACGAAATGTCTATATTTTTTTTAAAATGTAAAAATGTGAACATATGTTTATTTTCTTGTAAATATGATGCGTCTATTATTTTTTTTGAATATTGAAGTAATAACATGTAATATTTATTTTTTTTCGAATTTTTTTGTTCATTATTCTCAAATAATAATGAAAAATATTCTATTATATGGAAAGAAGGATTCTGTTCATATAATTTTTGATAATTATAATAATTTAAATAATTATTATCCATAGAAAAAGAAGGGATATTTTTTTATAATTTAAAACTTGTTTTTATTTTTAATAATTAATTAATATTCTAGGTAGTAATTCTTTACTTTTATCATGTATTATAGGTTGTATTATTGGTTGTATAGATGATAAATAGGATTGACAACTTACATAATTTGTTCGAATAAAATATACTATGTAAGGAGAAATAACTATTTTACATTTTTGTTGTTCTAATAATTTTAAAAAAAGAAAATCTTCATAAGGATGATTTTGAAATTGAACTGCATTTTTTTCTAAATATTGTTTTCGAATAACAAAGCTAATTCCAAATTGTTTTACTTTAATTTTAGTATGGTATTTATTAGGTAAAAAATAACCATTTGGATACATCATGCGAAATATACATGCATCCATTAACTTATTTTTATTTTTTTCTTCTTCTAAATATGTTATAAAATTTGGATGAATTGTATCATCATCATCAAGAAAACCGATAAATTCGGTATCTATTTGTTGATCATTAATTAATTGAAATCCAATATTTCTAACTTTTCCAGCATTATTTTTAATATCTTTATTTCCTTGTTTTTTAATTTCTAAAAATATAAATTGAGGAGAATTAAAATTTTTATGATGTGTTATATTATTTTTGACACCATCAAATAATACAACTGCTTTCCAATTATTACATTTTAATTGAAGTAATGATTCTAAAGATTGCTCTAATGTTTTTCTACCAATTGTAGGTATAATAAATGTCACTAATACCATAGTAATTATATATATATTTTTAGACAACAAATATACTTTAATATAAATTTTTATATAATTATATAATATATATAATTTATCATAATGACTCAATATTTTACTACTAAAAAAGATAAATATATAGCTTTATTTAACATAAATGAAAATCAATATTTATACAATAATAATAATTTTAAATATAAAAATACAGAAAATAATTTAAATAATTCTATTAGAAGTATAGCTAAGCCTATAATTAATACTTTTATAGAAGAAATTCCAATTATTATTATTAACTCACAAGATTCTATTTCAGGTAGTGAAAAACATTTACAACATTTTATTCGAAACTATATAGATGAATCAGAAAATATACATTATATGTTATTATCAAAAACAGATGCAACAAAACAAAAATATACAAGTATTGATCTAAGAGCTATAAAAACCATTATAAAAAAAGCATATAATGTTCGTACTCGAATTTATATAAATATGAATAAAGTAAATATTAATGAAGTAAATACTAACACTATAAAACATATGTTAAATTCACATGGAAAGAATAATCAATTTAGTAAAAATAAGAATAATACAAAAGATATTAGTATTTTAACATGTAAACGTAAACGTTTTACAAATGAAAATAATGAAGGAACATATGGTGGTGGAAAAATTGGATACGAATTAGTTTTTCAAATAAAAAATGAACCCTTAAAGCAAAGTTTATTTAATTATAATATTGCTAATTTTACAAATCAAACATTAAATTCATTAAATAATCAATTAAATTTAAGTTCTAATTTTCATTTAGATGAAACTGAAGAATATAAGAAGTCCTATATTTTTATATTTACCAAAGAAAATATTTATGTTCCAAAATATTCACCAAGAAGTATAGTCCAAGGTTTAAAATCAAGTACAATTAATAAAAATAATTTAATTAATTTTAAAAATAATAAAAGAGACTATACTATTTTTAGTGTTACACAATTAAATTCTATCAATACTCAAAAAATCAAGCAAAATAAAATAATAAAAAAACAAGGTACCAAACATTCAGAAAATTTATTAGTGAAGAATAATAATGCTTCCAATAATGAAGAAACTAATTTAATAAAGAATACTAATAAAAAAAATAAAAAAAAATAATTATACAATTTTATTAAATGAAATAGCAAGAATTAATAATATATCTCAAGGATTAAATAATATATCNNTTAAATAATAATAAAATAAAAGAATTATATAAAAAATTAAATCCAATTCAAAAATTATCATTCTTAGAAAGAATACAAAATAATAATTCAGCAAAAAATATTTTATCTGTTCAATATAAACATGAAATTGCGAATTTATATAAAATTATTGATGATGATTTAACTATAATTAGAAATGAATTAAATAAAGTTCATGTATATTCAACTAATATTACTATAAAAAATATATTACTTAAATATGATTTTATAAAATCAAATAATAAATATTTTAACAAAAATATTTTAATAAAATTTTATAATTATTTAAAAAATATGATAGATAATTATTGTATTGATTTTGAAAAATATGTTGTATGTTCCAATATAAATGGAAATAATTAAGATATATACTGATGCATAAGTTCAGGTCTATATTTTTCTTCAAAATTAATATAATGATAAAAAACACCTTCGCTCCATTTTACTAAGGATTCATTTTTATCTTGAAATTTTTCAACATGATCATGTACACCCATGACATTTATTTTAGATGATTTAATTAAATTTTTTTCTCTAAATTTATCCCAATAATTTCCAAAAATAATTTTATTTTCATCATAAAAATCAGCAAAATCATTATATTTTATTTTATTTTCTGTCATCTTACAGAAAATACATTTAAATACAAATACATCAATATGTTTATTTTCATCAATTAATTCTTGAAAAGAATTATAATTTATTTTCATATATTCATCTAAATCATTATATAAAATATATTTACATGTATTTTTTAAGATCTGCAGTGAATCATTAATTGCCATAGTTTGAGCATGATGATGCTTTGGATTATTTGTATGTTGCCACCAATATGCATATTCCCATTCTACTAAATAAATTGTATTATTTTGTTCTTGATTTATTTCATTTATAAATTGAATTAATTCATCCGTGAATTTACCATTATAATAAAGTAAATAATGATCTATTCCCAAATTACGATAATATTTAAAATATTGTTTTAACAATGGATAATCATCTTTGAATAATGTCATCGCATAAAAAGGTGCTTCTTCTAAATCAATTTGTTCTAAATTAAATTCAAAGCAATTTTCTTCATATTCTATTTGAATATTTTCGTTTGAATTAACATATTCTAATTCAATAATAATAGATAAGGAAGCTTCATAATTATCATAAATATAATTATATTTTTTAAGAATTTTATTATTTGGAATCTTAATTTTTAATAAATCTAAATTCCATGGTGTATAAATATAATAACAAGATGTTAAAATAATTTTATTTTTATGTAATGTAATATTACTAAAAAGTGCTTTACCATCTAAGGTAATTTGCGTTGGCTTGATTATACGAATTATTTTTTGCTTATTGGTTTCTTCTTCTTTATTTTTCTCTTCGATAATATAATGTTTTGAGTAAAAATATTTAGTTTCATTATTAGGCCATTTCATGGTTAAATTATTATTATCCATGATAAATTTTCCATTATCGTGAATATTATTTATATTAAAAAAAGATTTTTCTTGTTTATTAAAAATATATTGATGATTTTGATTATTATATTCTAATTGTAAATAAAAATAGATGTTTTCTTGTTGATTTTCCTGTATCATAAAAATAAAATCATCTAATTGTTTATATTTTATGATAGTATTTTTTAGATATAAATACAAAATGGATTTATGAATTTTATATTTTCCAGATGTATTTTTTTCTAAATGAATATAATTATCTGTGTCTAACTGAACGACTATTTCATGAATAATTTCCTTATATACTAAAAGAAGACGTGAACAATTATATTGTTGTGTTAAATATTCATTATTTATATTATAATCTAAAAAATGATAGTTATCAAATGAAAAAAAATTATCACTTTCCCATTTTTCCCAGTAAATAATAAGTTTATTTTTTTTTAATTCGCACTGACCTTTCTCTTGTGGATCATTTTTTCGATAGATAATTTCATTTTGGATAACACATTCGCCATTCCAATCTTTATGATAGATATAAATAATTCTATCCATAACATAGTTATTGAAAAAATATATTTTATTTTTACTCAAGTTATTTTCGTCTAAATTAATTTGGTAATGATAAAAGCACTTTATGCTTCCATTTACCTACAAAATAATTCCAATTTTTTTCAAATAAATCGTAAAAAAATTTACCACTTCCACCCCATCTATGATTAATGAATCCCTTGGACGAAAGACGGTAATTTATTTTATTTAAATATAAGGATTGCATGGATAAATCTGTATCTTCTACCCAAAATTTTCCATAATTAGGATCTAATTCAAAACCAAAAAGATGCATATCTTTGCGAAATACTTGACAACATCCAGCAATATGATGGCAATAATATTCATTTTCATCCAATTCATCTATGTCTTTTTGATTTCCAAATGTCCATGATTTTAAGTAAGCTCCAGAAATTCCTATTATGCCATATTTTTCATCATATAATAAGTTTCGTACTTTTTCAAAAAATAAAGGTGATTCTAAATAAGCATCTGAATCTAAGCTAGCAATAATATCTCCTTTAACTTCTTTAAATAATTGAATTCTTCCTAAGCAAACACCTAAATTTTCTTTAGAAAAAATAATACGTATTTTTTGGTGATTTTTTTCAAATTGTTTTAAATAGTCCACCAAAAATGAATCACTGTGATTATCTAAAATTAATAATTCTTCAATATAATCATAATCTAATACTTGTAAATAAGATTCAAGACATTTTTTTGTCATATCATAACGATTATATGTTAAAAATACTAAGCTTATTTGGTTTCTTAAAAATTTTCGAGCAATAATATTGTATAATGTATTTTTTTCAACTATTAATTCTGGTGTAAGCTTAGATAAACAATCGTGACTATATGTATCCCATAAATGAATGCAATAATTATGATTAATTAATGATTTGTAATTATCGATTAAGTAATCTTGATTAAATAAAAATTCATTAATATTATACCATAAAGGATTGTAAAAAGCATCTGGTTCTAAAATAGTAATTAGCTCAGGATTTTGATGTGCTAATTTTAAAGGCATAATTACACTATGTTCGTCCCAATAAATATCTCTACCTTTAGATCGAAAAGTAGTATATAAATCAACCCATTTAATTAAAAATTCGGAATTTGGTTCACTTAAAATAATAGCGTTACAAAGACCATACATTTCCGATTTATTTTTATTGTTTTGTATTCCCATTACACATTGGTAATCTAATAAATTTTGGAATGATTTTAAACAAATTGTATCAATATCTAAATAAATTCCTCCATATTTAATTAATTTTTGTAATCGAATTATATCAGCTTGATGAGCATAATGATATAAATTATTACCATATATTTCTGCTGGAGGTTCTGTATATTCTAATAATAAATAGGGTTTGATTTTATCCCACCAAGGTCCGAATGGTTCATATTTATAATGAAAATATACTTTTTCTGGATTATTTACATCTAATGCGGATTTAATTGCTAAATAACGATATAGTTCAAATTCTTTATCTTGTTTTTTAAAACCAAATACAAAATGAATAATATTTGGTATATTTGAAGGACTGTCTACATTATTTATAGGTTCTATTTTTTTATGTTCAATAGCTGAATTTTGATTATAAATGATATTTAAATAATTGGAAGATTGATGTAAATTATACTTATTCCAAGAATGAATAAATAGTTCATTATCTTCTAAATAATCAAATAATCCGACTTCTAAGCTAGAATTTTTATAAATTTTTTGATTAAATTTATCAATGTAACAAATATCATTCCAATAATTATCGTGAAAATTTATCTTATCTACTTTATAAAATATAGAAGAGTCTTTTTCATGATCGTAAATAAAATATTCAGAATCCCATTTGTGCCAATTAATAAATAAAATATTTTTAATTAATTGAAATGTGCCTGACTCTTCTGGTATTTTTTCACGATAGAGTGTATTTTCTTTAGAATTAATTATAATAAAATCAGACCATTCATGATGAATTATTTTATATTTCATTTGATTCATAAAAAAACAAGGATATTTTTATTGTAAATTAAATTAATTAAAATTATTTATAACATATTTGAATTAAATTTTTTTACTTTATTTTTATAATTTACTTTATTTTTATAATTTACTTTATTCTTATAATTTACTTTATTTTTATAATTTACTTTATTTTTATAGTTTACTTTATTTTTATACTTTATTTTTATTTTATACTTTATTTTTATTTTATACTTTATTTTTATTTTATACTTTATTTTTATTTTATACTTTATTTTTATTTTATACTTTATTTTTATTTTTTTCTTTATAAAATACAATTTTTTTCGTATATTCTTCAATAACTTGAAATACCACATTCCATTTAAATTGTAATGTTTTATAATAATCATCAGAATCATAAATCATATTTTTATCTTCCAACATGTAAAAATTAATATAAATAATATTTTCATTTTCATCATTAGGATAGCATTTGGTTTCATCATAAAAAACATTAATTACACGAATAATAGCATCAGTGTTCAATAATTGTACATTTGTTATTATTTTTTGTAATTCTTCTTTTTTTTCTTTACCATATCGAATAAAAAATAATATATCTTCTTTTTGAATTAATTTTAATAGACGATCATATCTACGTTTATATTTATTTTGAAATTCATCAAATTCTTCTTTTGAAAAAGAATTATTTAAATCATGATAGCTTATCATATTATTAAAATTTTTAAAAGAAACAATTGATTTTTTTGTATATGGTTGAATATCTACGGTATCCAACATATTTATTGATGTATTTTTATCTAAAATTGTATTAATATCGGATAAGTCACATACTAAATAATCAAAAAATTGTGTGGGACATTCTATTTTTTCACTATATTTTTTTATAGATGTAGCAACAGCACAAGCAAATCCCGCTTTATTTGCTGAAAATGATATTATTTTCATCTATAATAAGAAAATAATAATTTATTTTATTATATCCGTAAATATATGAAATAAAAAAATTTAAAATGAAATTAAAATAAAAATTTAATTCGCGTTTAAAGTCATATACTATAGATTTTATTTATAATTCATGAGATACCATTTTTTAGGTTGTATTTGCTGATTTATTTGATTACAATTTTTAATATTCTGATTTTTAATAATAAAATCTAAAAATAATTCATATTTTTCTTGAATATTATTTAGTGTTGTTGGAAAGTATCTTTCTTGATTTTTTAATCTTTCGGTAAAAGCACCATGATTTAAAAATAATATAGGTCTTCCACTATTAATAGAGTGAGTTAATGAATAACAATAGCTTTCTTCAAATAAAGATAAATGTGTCACTCCATGAATATTATTTTCGTTAAGTATCGAAATAAGTTCATTTTCTTCATAAGAATAATGATAATGAAATTGCTTATGCTTTGTTTTATTTTTCTCTTCTTTATAAGATAAATAACCAAACACATGATAATGAATTTCATAATCTTGGTAATAAGTATATTTCTTAAAAAGTCCTTGAAAAATCTCTGATCCTTTAAAATGAATAAAATGACCAATGTATGCAATATGTAATTTTTTTTGAATCACAGGAATATGTAGATTTTGATGGTAATTAATTAAATCATTGTGCAGAATAACTTGTAATTTATTGTTATATTTTCCAATATCCATGACACAATTATAATTTTTTAAAATATTATAGGAGGGAAAAATAATATAATTACATAATGAAAATAGATAGTCAAGCTTTTTTATATTTTCAGGATTTATGGAATCTTTTGAAAATAAATAAGTTAATATATTTGGATCATCTGGATATAACCATTGATAATCGTGAATAGTAATTATTTTTCGTATTGTTTTAAATTGATTTTTAAAAAAAGAATCATAAGTTGTCGCTAGAGAACTTTGATAAAAGCTATTAATGTGTATAAATGATAAAGATTGTGAACTATATTTTTTTTCTAAGTCTTGAAAATGCTTTGAAGTTTCTTTTATATTTATATCTTTTATATCAACATCAATAATATTGTAAAGAGGAAATAAATATTTTAAATCTTTCATATATTTTTCTGTACCACCTCCTTTATGCGAAAAATTTAGTATTGTTTTATGATATTTTTTTTCATAAAAATAATTATATTTTTCACTTAATTTATGTAAAAAATTATATCCATCAATATGATTCGGTTCTAGCATTGCTTGTTCATTCCATTCATTCCAAGCACTAATAAATAAAAAGTCTATTTTTTTATTTGGTTCCTTATTAATTTTTTTTAATAAAGATAAATAAGCATCCCCAAAATTTTCAACATCTATATTTTTATAATAATGAGGATAGCTATGAAATTTATCTGAATTAAAATTTCTTCGTGGAGAATTATTCCAACCACAAAAAATTCCTCTATGTTGTTCTTCATATTTTTTAGGTTCTTCAATTATTTTATTATAAGCTTCTTGCCCATCAAATACAAAAAATTTACTAATTCTTTTTTTACCTTCATCATAATCTTTTATTTTTTGATAATGATCACGACCTGAAGAATAAATTTTTTTATCTACTAATTTTTGAATATCCTGATTTTTATTTAAATAGGCTTCTTCTTCATAATGATCTTTATTTTTAAAAATTATGTTATCTTCATCATAAGTAGAAATAGTATCATAATATTTTTGACAAACATTACCAGGTTCAAAATTAACATATCCATTTAATCCATCCAAGTGAATTGTATTATTAAAAGGTCCTAAAAATCGCATGAAATAAATGCCTTGAAAGCCGGCATTTTTCGCTAATTTATTCCATAAATAGATGATTGATTGTATATGCTTAGCGTCTTTTTCTTCAATACGATAAAATATAAATACTGGTTTATTTTCAATTTTAATATAATTTTTATGTTTAAAAAAATCAAGTAAATAATAAAAGTGTTCTTCATTTCCCTGATTATCAGTATAATCTTGTTTAATTAAAATTTCGTTATTGCCACCATCCCAACGCTTTGTCCATTGTTCATTTGCCCAACAAAACATAAATTTAACATCAGGTTTATTATCTTTTAACATTAATTCCAAAGGTTCGTACATTACTTTTTTATTTTTGAACCAGTAATGATAAAAACAAAAACCATGAATTTGATAATGGTTTGCAAGTGCTTCAATATATTTACGATGTTCAATATTTTTTAAATTATAATAACCCATTTCTTCATAAGGTTGTTTAATAGGTTGATTATTTACATAGGATGGCATTTTTTTTAATAATGTCCATTCTGTAAAACCTTTACCCCAAAAATGATTATTTTCCTCAAATTCATGATATTGGGGAAAAAATATAGCAATATTTTTTATATCTTTTAAGTCTTGATTGTTATTATTTAATACAGATGAAACATTCGAAAAATAACGACCGTAATTAATTGAATTATAAATATCTTCTTCTTTTTGATTATTCCATTGAACTATTAATTTTTTTTCTTCAAATTTATATGTTCCATTTTGATGTTCATAATTTTTTAGAAAAATAGATTGCGTTTTAGGATTTAAAATAGCATAATCATAAAAATAATCATTTTCTAGAAAAATTTTAATTTCATCATTTTTATCAAGATTATAATAAATATTATCAAAATAAAATAAAGTTTCTTTACCCCATTGATTCCATATTATGATTAATTTATTTTTTTCTTTTGTAAATGTTCCCTTATCTTGATTTAATTTTCTAATTGCTTCTTTATTTTCATAATTTAAATAAATAGTATCAAACCATTCTGGGGTAAGTATATATATATTTTCCATGCATAGATAGTTTATTTTTTTATAAAAATCTAAATTAATTTTTATAAAATTGGTTTCAAAAAAAATCTTAAAAAGTTAATTCATATTTTTTTAAGAATAATGGATAGTTTTTATAAATAGGATGTATATAACGATGATAAGGGTGTAAATTACTATCATCTTGATATAAAATACCAACTTTTGGTAATTCATTACAACTTAATATCCAATTTTCAGCCTGAAAACGATAATTTAAATTATTTTCAGAATAATATTGTTGTAATAATTTTTCATTTATATGTAATAATGGTAATTTGTGAATGTAAGAACTCTTCGACCACCAAAAATTTCCTGAAAAATGATAACAATGTTCAGGATGCACTGAACAAATTTCTTTTTGATCACCACAATCATTAATAATATTATTTCCAATCGCATCTACATATTCTAAATTATTTAGGCAATAAATTCCTTGTTCAATTAGAAAATATTCCATCATTTTTCTCCAAGATTCTATTACTTCGTGATTACCAGCTTGTCGAACTCCTTTAGTATGTATATAAAGAATGTAGGATTCTTCATTTTTATGAAATTGTTGATCACAATATAATTTTATTTCTTGAATTGTCTTTAATTCATAATAATATATTTCTTCTATTTGGTATAAAATTTTTATTTTATTTTCTGCATCTATATCTAATAAAAATGATGAATCTTCGTGCTTTAATCCAACTATACCAATATAAATAATATCAATATAGGAATATATTGGCGATTGCTGTAATATTAATATTTGATCTTTTAAAATGTCTGGTCCATTATTTGCCCAACATGCGTGTATAAATATAGTCACTTTTCTATTTTTTATTGAACTTAATGGGTTAAGGTTGTTTTTTGACAATGAATGGGAAAAAAAATACTTATTTTTATCTACAGTATCAGAAATATAAGATTGTTCATCAAAATATAGTAATAATTCTTTATTTGTATTATTTGTATTATTTGTATTATTTATATTATTTATATTATTTATATTATTTGTATTATTTGTATTATTTGTATTATTTGTATTATTTTTAAAAGAATTATCATTCCAATAAATTAAAATTTGATTATTTTGTTGTTCAAAAGTGCCATTTTTAAAATCAGTTATTGAATATGTTTGATTATTTCTGAAATTTAAAATCATATTTTTTATTTTTTTTTGATAAATAAAATTTACTAAATAGATAAATCGTTGGTCATGTATATGCTCAAAATATAATATATTATCATAAGTAGTAAGAAAAAAAGATAACTGTGATCTAGAAGAAAATAGTTTTATTTGATATTTATTTATTATTTCAAAAGAATATAAAGCACCATTAATATAAAGATGATTATTATTTTCTTCAAAATATAAATAAGTTAAACAATAAATATTTTGGAAGGAAAGAAATACAAGATTCATTCTTTCTTTTCATTAGAAAATATTTTTAAAAATTTGTTTAAATTAATATTCATAATTATATTTTCATTTTCTAGTTTATCCCATATACTTTGATGTTTCAAAAACCATATTAGAATTAAATATACAAAGTCATATTTGTTTTTAATATACAATACTATTTGATAATTTAATAATGAAAACAATAATTCTTGTTTTAGTATAAAAAAAGTATTTTCTTCGAGAGAAGAAATTTGATAAGGTTGATAATTTTTTTGTATATCAAAATCTTCTTCTATTTTATTATTAAATTTCATATCTTGTTTATCTTCTACTTCCTCAAGAAAGGATTGTATAATATATAAAGATTTATAGGAATATATATTAAAATTTTGTAATAAATGATTTATATCATATAATAGACATGTTGTATTGATTGATTTTGTTGTAGTTAAATAAAATAATTGAGGATAATACATAGATAAATTTTTTATAAATAAATCAATTTGCTTTGAATAATTTGAGGAAGATTGATAATTTATACAAATAAATAATAGTAGAAATTGTTGTTGTTTTTGTTCTGGTGTTTTTTCTTTTTTTTCTTGTTTATGCACCTGTTCATGTTTCTCATTAAATTCTTGTTTTTCAAGAAATAATGAAATTTTCTGTAAATATTCATAAAAAATAGTGGATTGATCTTGAATAATATCATCTAAATAATCAAAATCAAATATGAATAAAAATATATTTTGATAATTAAAATTAATTATAGACGGATATTGTAAAATTTGATAATATGATATTGTTGAAATTTGACTANATAATGATGAAGATAAATTCATTAAGCATGAATTTGCGTAATATTCAAGCTTGGGAGCTAAATAATGTTTTTGAAATGTTTCTTTTGAATAAACTTGAATTTTCTTTGTTAGATATAAATATATAGTGCCTAAATATTCTATATTTTTTGGTATATTTTTTGTAATGCTAATATTTAAATTATTCGCAGAGTTATCATTGATTTCTACTTTAAAAATTTCATACCATTTAGATAATTGTATTAATAAATGACTATTCCATTTTTGTTCAAGTAAACAATACTTAATATTAAAATTATCAGAAACTAAGGATGTATATATATTTTTTTCAAGATAAATTGGCAAATCTTGATATTGAATACATTCTATTAATTTATTAGCATATAATAATAAAGTTTTTGAATGATGAATTTCTAGATAATTGATCGATGATTCTTCATTAATAAGTGTAGAAGATAAATTATTTTTACTAAATTTTGAAATAAAATAGGGAATTTGATTATTATCAATATTATTTTTTTTATCATTATCAATCATTAGTTCCTTTTTATTACATAAAAGTGAATTATGAATAATATGAATAGATATTTGATCATAAACAGGAATAAATACATTCTGAAAGGATAAACAATAATTGTAATTTATATTATTTGGAAATAATAGACAAGATAAAGGTTGTTCGTCATAAAAGTTAAGTTTAATTTGATAGTTAATAAATGTTTCACTGTTTATTTTATTTTTATCATGATCAATAAACAAAAAATCTAAAGTACCTAAAGGCTTATGAATATCGAAAGGATAAGCTGTTTCTTTATTATAATTACATAAGTGCATATTTTGAAATAATTGATTTTCATAATAATAAAATAAATACAATTGATTATTAATGAGAAATGTAAATGGATAATAGTGCAGTGATGAATTATATACAATATAGATATCTTTATTTTTTTGCGTTTCCTTTTGTATAAAGTATTCTATTTCTTCTTTATTTTGATTACGAAGAATAATTTTATTGGATATTTCTTTTTTATTAGAAGGGTAATAACTTTGAAATTGTAATTGATATTGATGATTAACTATACAATTTTGAGATTCTAAAAATAATAAAAAATGATAATTTATGTAAATGGGGTAAAAAAGTTTATCTGAATAATATATACCTTGGTATTGATGAAATATATTTTCTCCCCATTTTTCCCATTTAATAATCAATGTATGTTCATTTATTTTTTGATATGTTCCTTTTTCTTTATTTTTATAAATAATTTCTTCATCTAGAGTACATACACTTTTCCAATCTTCATGAACTAAAAAATATCCTTTAGTTAATGTTTCATTTAATCTATAAATATTATCTTTATAAAAATAAATAGTTTCTTTATTTTGGTTAATAAGTGATGATAGCTTATGCTCTTTTGATAGTTCATTTGACGGAAAGATATGTAAAAAATTTCCCTTTTTTTTGATAGATAAAGATGATAATGATGTTTCACATTCAAAAATTATTTCAGAAAAAGTATCCATCATAAATTCAAATGATTCATTATTTATAATAAACGTTTGTTTTTTTTGAAATAGGTGAGATATGTTATGTAATGTGTATCTATCAAAATAATAAATTTTATCATCATAATTAAATTTATAAATAGATGAATGTAGATTATTAATAATTGTAAGATTAGTCATATTATTAATTTCATGGTAAGGATAATATTCTACTTGCGGAATAATAGAATGTTCTTGTGAATTATTATTTATGGATAATATTTGATGTTTATATAAATAAAATACTTTTTGTTGAATATAAATTTTCTGAAAAATATAACGGATTAAATAATAATCAAACCAATGTTTTTCAAAAGATAAAAAGATAGTTTTAGAAAAAGAAGAACCTCCTGTACATATAAAAAAAGTTTGTATTTGATTATCATATTGATATTTTTTTTTAGAAAAAGAATATAATAAATTTTGATTATTATAATTATATATAAATGAACAAGCATAATCAATAAAGACTAATTTTTTATTAATTTTTCGATGTTTATAAATATATAAAACAACTAGTTTCTTATTTTTCTGCTTATTTTTTGTAGTATAAATTAAATCTGTGCTACTATGTAAATTATTTAATAAATTATTTTTATTTAATTCTGCATATATTTTTATATTTTCATGATTTGTTCCTTGATATTGATAAATAATTTTTTTATTTGTATTATTTATTTTATTTGTATTATTTGTATTATTTATTTTATTTGTATTATTTATTTGGTTCATTTTATTTTTGTGATTATTATCAATAACTTCTAACTGTTCGTCACAAATTGTAAAAGAGCCTATTTTTTTATCATGTATATCGTATAAATTTGTTTCAAAATAATTTAAATAATGAGTTTTTTGTAAATTATCACGGTCATTATCTTTTTTATTATTATTATTAAGAATAATTATAGATTCCATAATTATAGTTTGTATAAAAATGATGCATTAATAAACTTGATTGACTGCATTATTTGTTGATTAAGAATTAATATTGTATAAACATATTCTAATTAAATATAATAAATTTAACAATAAGGTCTTTTTTCTTTGATTCCTAAATGTATAAAATGATATAATAATTCTTCATCTGTTAAATCATTCAAGTCTTCATTTAATCTTCGGTAAAAATATACATTAAAATTTTCAGGAATATTGCATAAATATCCGTTAGAATATCCCTCATTTTGAAAATGTTGTTCTAATTCTTCATTTGTCATATTACTTTCTGAAAAATAAATCGTCCTGTAAAATTGATGATCAAAATGAGGAGGAATAGAATAAAGTCGTTTTTCAGCTAAGCCATAACTTATAAAATGTTCCATTGCTTTTTCATCACTTAGTGACTGTAAATCTTTATTAAATTTTTTATAGTTTGCGATAGAAAAATTTTCAGGTAATTTGTAAATACGATTTTCTTTTCTTCCACTTGTCAAATAATGATTTATTAAATAATTATTATCATTATAATAATGTAAATCTGGATTATATTTACGATAATTGTCTGGATTAAAATCAAAAGGTAAATCTTCTTTATTTATTTCGTTTTCATCTAAAAATTCAATATTATACCTACGATTTTCATGAAATCCAAACTCAATAAAATGATTCACTGCATCTTGTAGACTAAGATTACTTAAATCTTTATTTAATTTGATATAAATTTGAGGAATAAAATCATCGGGCATTTTGTATATTCTTTTTTCTCTATGATATTCTTTCATAAATTCATTTTTAATTGCTTCATTATTAATTGTTTCATTATCAATTTCTTTTTTTGGATGATAGATTTTTCGATAAAAATCATAATCAAAATCCTTAGGAAATTCACCTATTCTTTTCTGTTCTTTTCCAATAGTTAAATAATGAATCATTGCTTCATTTTCATTTAAATTTTGAACATCTTTGTACATTTGTTGATATTCTAGATAATTAAAATCAGTTGGTTTTTCATAGTTTCTTTTTTCACAATAACCAAACAATTTATAATGTTCTTCTAAAGCATCATTTGATAAATTCTTTAAATCTTGATTTAACGACCTATAAATATCAATATTAAAATTTTTTGGCAATTCGTTTATTTTTTTTTTAAGAATATTATTATTTATTAATAATTTTATTAATTCAACATCTGTATATGTTTTATAAGATTCATTAAATTCACGAAATAAATCTAGTCTTATATTTTCAGGAACTTTATATATACGTCCTTCTTTTTTACCATGATTATAATAGTGATTTATTAATTCATATTTACTTAACTTAGATAAATCATCATATAAATTTTTATAAAAATCAGAATCAAAATCGCTTTCAATTTTATATTCTGGATTTAATCTAAATCCTTCTTCAAAAAAGAAAATAGTAATTTCATCATTTGTCTTATTACCTAAATGAGGAAAAATAATTTTATATTCATCAGGATGAAAATCCTTAGGTATATTGCATATTCTATTTTCATTTATTCCGATTAATATATAATGTTTTAAACATTCTTCATCACTAAAATTAGACACATCTTTATATAATTTTTTGTAGTTTTCAAGATGAAAAGAATCTGGTATTTTATATTTACGTTGCTCTTTATGTCCAATTGAAAAATAATGTTCTATACATTGTTTATCGGTGCTATCTTTTAATTCATCTAAATAATAACAACGATAAGATATAACATCAAAACCTTCAGGTAATTTATAAATTTTACCTTCTTTAAATCCATTAGTGACATAATGATGTAAACATTCGGAATCCGATAAATGATTTAAGTTTGTATAATGATTACGATAAGCTTCTGGATCAAAATCAGCCATTATATATTCTCGTTTTTCAAAGAAACCAATAAATCGGTAGTGATCTTTTAATAACTCTTCATTTTCTAAATAAGTTAAATCATGATGAAGATTTTGATAAATAATTGTATTAAAATTAAGTGGTAAATGTTTCATGATTTCTTTTTCTTTAAATTGTTCATAAAAAAAGATTATAATATCATATTCTGAAGAAGAAGATAAAGAAGGAAATAATTTTCGAAAATGATCTATAGAAAATTGTTCACTAATTTTTTGAAAAGTGTAGTATTTTTCTTTATTTCGGTAAAAATTATGAATGATTTCTAATAATCCTTTATTCAATAGTGTAGAATTATTCTTATTTAGCTGCATATATTCAAATAAAACAAAATCGTCAGGCAGAGAAATTACATGATGATATAAGTTTTGTATTTGTTTACAATAAAAGTCATTTTTTTGTTTGTTCCAATGAAAAATATCATCCTTATTAATTGAAAATATAGTATTATCATCATTTCCATAATCAAAAAAATGATGGATACACTCTTTATTTGATAATGACACTAAATTTTTATTTTTTTTATAATAATAAATATCAAAATCTTTAGGAATATTAAAGAAAGAGTTCACTAAAAGTTCATTTAAATGCTTCGAACAATAATCAGGAATTATTTTAAAACCATGAGGATTACATGAACGTCCTTCATTATAACCATATTCTAAATAATGTTTCTTTAAATTTGGAACTTTAGATAAATCAGGGTATTTACCACTATAATAATTTCTATCAAATAAAGGTAAATAATGGCGAATTTCATATTGGTAATGCTTAAAATGATCATTTATTTTTTTTAATTTAAATAAGTGAAATGTATTTTCTTTTACTAATTTTTCGTATAATTCTTCATTTTCCCAAAAAATATTTTTGTATTTATTATAGTTATCTGCAATTTTCAAATATGCATCATGTTTAGGATCTATTTTTAATAAATTTAATTCCAATTGTTCAATTAATGTTTTCTCATTTTTTATAAATTCTTTTTTACTATTAAAAAAATCAATAAATTTATTCGAAATTATTTGTTTAATAATGAATAAATAAGATTGATAATGATACACTTCTAATTGAGATGAATCATTATATGCAAATAAATTAATATCTTGTTTTAAGTCTTTAAAGTAGATGAAATATTTTGAGACTTGACTTGTTAATAATATAGAATCATTAATGAATAATACATGTTTGAATTGAGTTAAATTTTCATTGGATAAAACATGAATCCATTTACCAAAATCATAATAGATATCATTACTGATCAAAAATGATTTATAGAATTTAGGATCGTGTTTTAAATCTTCTATTAAATTATTTGCTAATTTTTCTTGTTTACTATCAACAAGTATAAAATTATCTATAAAAGGATATATATTATACAAATTACTTAAAGTAGTGACATATTTTTTTATACATGTTGTATGGCAAGCAAATATGGCAATTATATTATTACTCATAATACTTAAAAATGAAATTATTTTATAAGAAATAACTAATAATTAATTTATTTTTTTCTAAAAAAATAAAAGAATATATTATGAGTATTCATTTTGATCAACTGCATAGTGAAATAAAAAATTTATTATCTAAGTATTATACATTAAATATTTTAAAAAATGAAAATATAATTATAAAAAATAACAAAATGTTATCCTTAGAAAATAAAAAAGAATTTATTTATTTTCCAGAATCTCTTGAAGATAAAATTTATGATTTACCTATAGAAGATAATCAAGAAAATGAATTATCAAATGAAATGATTATTGATTCAGACTATAATCAATCCTTTCAAAAACTATCTAACAAAGATTATAGTGAAAATAAAAAACGTATACATTATAATACTACTAATTTTCAACATATTCACTCAAATATACTAAAATCTCTAAGTTTCTATTATGATATGAATAATATTGAAATTATTAAACATAATAATCATAAATTTGAAATAATTACTAAAAATAATACTATAAATAAGAATGAAAACAAGAATCAAGTATCTAATTATTCAGAATTTTTTTATAATTACGAAGAATCAAATTTAACAGTAGCTGAATATTATGAAGTATTATATGAAAATATGGGTGAAAAACAGGATTTCGCTTTATTTCTCCAAATTGGTAATTTTCAAACATTTCGAAAAATGGAAGATTATTTAGCTAATTTTATTCAAATGGATATAAATATTTTTATTGTTATTGTAAAAGAAGAAGTGAATGAAAAAAATATTACTATTATGAAAGATTTATTTCCTTCATGTACAATTATTAAAGCATTAAATAAAGGAATGGATGTAGGATTATTTCTTATTAATTTATTATATATTCGACATAAAAAATTAGAATATAAACATATTTTGAAATTACATACAAAAACAGATGATCGTTTTCGTAATAATATCCTAACGAATTTATGTAAAAATAAACAACAAATAGAAAAGTGTTTATCTATAATTCAAAAGAAAGATATTGGAATGATTACGGGTAATAATGTATTTAATTTTACAAATAAAAAAGATTTTTTTAATAATCATTTTTATTATTTAACTTATTTAGTTAGTTATACTTATCAGAAAGATTTAAATTATAGTTTTTTAGAATTTGCTCCTGGAACATTTTTTTATTCAAAATTTAAAGTGTTTGATAAATTAGATGAAATTAATATACGTTTTATTTATGATAAATTAAATAATAATGATTCATTAGATATTAATTGGTATAGAATTTTTTATAATCTTCCAAAATTAAATCAAAATGAAATAAAAGAACATTTCTATCATCATCCTAATAATTATGGAAATAATTTATCTATGCAGTGTAAAACAAATTGCTCTGGTATGAGAGATTTTATGTTAGAACATGCTCTTGAAAGATTTTTTGGTTATTTAGCTAAATATCAAAATTATCAAATTATAAAAATTTAATTTTGAATTAGGATATTTTTTCATATTCATTTTTCTTTATTTTGAAGATGTTTTCGATATATTTCTTCATTGATAACGCGATCTTCATTAAAACCAAATTCAAACCAATGTTTTTTCAATTGAATTTTATTGAATATTTTAATGTCATTATTATATTTTTTATACGCATATAAATCAAAATTAGTTGGAAAATCATAATATTTTAATAAATTATTTTTTTCTAATAATTTATGTATAATAAAGGGTTGTATAAAGTTATTTAATTTATATTTACGACATTCAAATTGACCATGATTTAAAAAATGTTTTTTTAATTCTTCATCGGACATTTCTTTTAAATCATCATATTCTTTATAAATAGAAATATTAAAATCGGGTGGTATTTTTTTTACTGTTAATTTTTGATTATCGTATTGTTTAATATATTTGTTTAATAAATTAACATCAATAATTGGTAAAATATCATTTTCTAATAATTCATAGTAAAAATTATGATCAATGAGTAATATATTTTTATCATAAATAATATCTATATATGCTACTTTTACAAATACTGATCGATTTATAAACATTTCTGTCACATATTTCAAAAAATTTAAAATATAAGAATGAGGATCGTAATTTTTTTTATTTTTAAAATAATTTAAACAACAATTAATAAATTTTTCAAATATATTTTGTTTTATGCTAAAAATATAGAGTTGAAGATGATAAAATAATTCGGATGAATCAGTATAACAATAAAAATCATAATTAGAATTATGAACATGTTGAAAATAATTTTCTAAATTTGTAAGATAAATATAGCGATCTTGTATAAAAGTGATACTTTCAAAATTTTGATCTATTATTTCTTCTTGTAAATGTATAATTTTTTCAATAAAATCATTAGATTCAAAAGTAAAAAATTTAATTTTATTTTCTTTGGCAATAATTTCTATTGGATTCTCTATATTTTTTTTATTTTGTTTCATTAGTATTTCATTTTCTTTATCTAAAAGTAAATTAATCTTATTTTTTAATTTTATAGCAAATTTATTTTCAATATCAATTATAAAAATAAAATCAAAATTATTTCTAATATTTTTATAATTACGGTAATTAATTAAAAAGTTACTTTCATCATTAGTATTATTTAAGAATATTCCTAATTTTTGACTCATTAGATATAATTTTAAAACATAAATTTTAAAATTATTATACAAATAAGAATAAATATATTTTAATTCTTTTATTTTTTAAATTTTTTAAATTTTTTTAAATTTTTTTATTATATTTTTAATTTAGAAATCATTTTCTATTTCAAATTGATCATTATTCTCTGCTATTGTTGATTTAGCATATTCACCAACGCGTAATTCAAAAAAATTAGACTTAGGTCGTAATGAAATTAGTTCCATAAAATCAAAAGGATTTTCACTTTTCCATATTTTTTCGTATCCTAATTGTACTAATAAACGATCAGCTACAAATTCAATATATTGTTTCATTAATTCAGCATTCATACCAATCATATTGCACGAAATAGATTCTGTAATAAATTCTTTTTCGATCGATACAGCTTCTTCAAAAATTTCATACACAATTTGAGGCTGCAGTTTATTTTGAATATAGCTATACAATAAACATGCAAAATGACAATGCATTCCTTCATCTTTACTAATTAATTCATTACTAAAAGTTAATCCAGGCATTAGTCCTCTTTTTTTTAACCAATAAATAGCACAAAAACTTCCTGAAAAAAATATGCCTTCTACAATAGCAAAAGCAAGTAACCGAGTGCCAAAATTAACTTCTTTATTTTCAATCCATTTGTATGCCCAAGATGCTTTTTTATAAACACATGGGATGTTTTCAATAGAATTAAATATCTTTATTTTTTCTTCATTATCCTTAATGTAAGTATCTATTAATAAACTATATGTTTCACTATGAATAGATTCATTAAATATTTGATAAGAATAAAATGCTCTTACTTCAGGTATTTCGATTTCATTCATGAATCGTACTGCTAAATTTTCCATAACAATTCCATCACTACCGGCAAAAAATCCAATAATATTTTTAATAAAAGATTGTTCATGTTCATTTAACGTTTCCCAGTCATTATTATCTTTAGATAAATCAATTTCATTGGTTGTCCAAAATGCACTTTCGGCTTTTTTATATTCATCATAAATATCTTGATATTTTATTGGAAATAATACAAACCTATTTTTATTTTTTTGTAATAGTAATTCATTTTCATCATAAGTTTTAGAAGTAGAAGCAGTGTAATTTTCTGACATAGTTCTATATTATATAAATTTATATAATTATATTTTATATAAAAAATAATTAAAAAAGATTTAATATTACATTCAATAAATACATTAAACAAAAAAATAAATGAAAATATCCAATAAAATAAAAACATTGAATCAATATCAAATAAAAATAAAATATATAATTAGATTGGATGATTTAATTTTTATATAAATAGCATCATGGAAATTAAAAAGAATGAAAAAAAATTAATAGACGACTATATACCCACATTAGATCGATTCCATATTTCTAATTTACCCAAAAATAATTTTTTAAAATTTCCTTATATTGATGAAAATTTATTAAAAATATGTTCCTTAGATAATGATTATGAATTAATAGAAAAAATTACCAATTATATTA
>JGI10211J14876_10000102_pt1 | contig 30833 bp, 42 predicted proteins | sample Etolagsediment_FD_14876 | JGI IMG/M metagenome (IMG submission 14876)
ACACCAGTTTTAGCTAACCCTGCAGTTGCTCCTCTAGCTCCCGGTGTTGGTTTGGGTTTGATTGGTTCTGCAGCTGTGGAAGCAGCGGATGAAGCGGTGCGTCAGGAAACTGGTGAAGGTATTACTCCTAAGTTGCGTCAATTCTTAGGGACTAGAAAGAGGACTGGTTTAGCAGATAAACCTTACAAGATTCCTACAGAACCAAAACCCATCCCAACTCTGGGTGTTGCTGAGCCTCGTAGTGGTCTTCAGAAGTTCAGGGATGAGATTCAGTTCAGGAAAAACTTAGCTGGAGAACGTTTTAACCCACGTCGCGGTGAGTTTGGTCTCAGTGAACTTATGTTTGGTCGATAAAAGTTTTGGTCTAATGACAAAGTGATTTAAAACACAGTTTAAAGGCGAGTGTCTGAGTATTTTTACTGTGTTGAGTTCTTTTTTCCACGTGCCGAATTTTACTTTTTGGACACTTCTTATTACTTTGTTTTTTTCTGCATTTAATTTTTGGCTTATGACTCCTGTGTTTTTGAGTTAAAGTATTTATATCTGTTTGATTTTGAGTTGTGATTCTTCAAGATACTGAAGAACGTATTTTTATAAATGGGCAGATTTACAGCCGCCCTCGTTTTAGTCGTCGTTCTGTGCATGATGATACACCTCGCCCCTTTCGACTAGATCCAAACCCTTACAACATCGAGCCAGAACCCCGTGGCTACGGACAAGGTTCTGTTGATCTTCCTGATTATCGTGATTTTCTTTATCGTCCTGGTGAAGATAAATTTGAGATAGAGAATCCTGTTTACCGCCCTGGTGTAGATGATTCTGAGGTTGTGCCTTTAGAGGTTTCTGCGAATTACACCAACAGTTCGGTCGATCCTTCTCAGTCACCTAAGGCTGTCGAAATGAAAAGACGTTTCGAGGATTATCAAGAAAATATGAATCCCGCTATAAAGCTGGATCCTTCAAAACTTGATTTAAGGGAATACAGAGGTCCTGGTCCTTATGTGCCTGGTGAGGATCTTTATAGAGATCGGTTCATTAGAAGCGACAGAAGTCCCATAGCTTCGAACCCCGAGACTGGTAAGCGCGATTTCTTATATCAGTATCTTGAGCAGAATAAAGAATTGATGGGTCAGAAAAATCAAATTTTCGAGCGTTACGCAGATCCTAACGACGGCACTTTGGTTTCTGTTGAGTTACCTACTTTTAATAATAATTTAGATGATGGTCAAAGATTAAGAGAAGCTATTCGCTCGGGTGATATTGATCGTATTATTCCCGGTTTTACTGAGCGTCGTCTTGAGTTCCGCCGAAAATATGCTCCTCTTTTACGCGGCGTGTGATTGAGCTAAAGTATTAAATATCTGCCTTACCAGCGTGGGAAAGAAAAAATTTACTATTGATGGTCGGTCTTTTGCTTACAGGGACCCCAATAACCCCGCGATGTTCGATAAAATCGATCGTGAGGAGTTAACAGCATTACGTAACGAACGTTTTCGTGAAACTGGAAGCCCAGGCGGTAATTTTCCGTACAATAATCCTCATTCTTATAGTTTTACTAATCCTTTATATGAGTATGACGAGGCCACTGTAAAAAACGCTGCTAAAGAGGTAGGTATTCAAAATGTTGATAAACGCGAAGAAGTATCTAGGATCTTAGATTTTATTCGTGGCTCAGGGGCAAAATCTGTAAAGGAAGAACCTGAAGATGAAATTATCCCATCCGAACCTACGCCTGAAGTTCCGGAAGATGATTACGGCGCTCCGGGACCAGTGGATTTCGAAACACGAATGGAGGAGGCAACGTATCCTCCTTTTGCAGGATCTTATTTTGATTTCGTCGGCGGTGACCCTAGTAATCCCTCTGATTATTATCTCGGCGATCCGACACGAGGAGGATCCACACGATATTTCCAAGACTCAGTAGTTGAAGATCCAAGTCCTGCTGGTGTTGTGCCTCAGGATCAGCCAAGTTTTATGCGTTCGATTACTGATCCTGATTTCTTGGATGCTGCGTTTTCGGCGTTAGATGAAGCAACTGCGGACGAGGAGGATCTTGAATATAAGACTTACGAGACTGAAGAGGACCGTGTGTCGCAAGCCGTGGCAGGTGGGTTGCCAACTATTCAAAGAATGTTTGGAACAATTTAAATAGATTGTGAATGAGTTTAGACCTAAAGTATTTTTACTTAGGTCTTTAGTTGCAGTATTTTTGTATCAAGGTGTACTCATAATCGTTGGGTACGCTACATGCACTCAGTATACGCGGGAAAGAGATAAGGATGCGTTGGTGTCTGAGGTGTGTCCAGAGATAACTGGTCGTGTAGAGAATTTGTTTAGCGTTGCAACAGCGACCATACTATCGTTATTGAGCTCGGATAAGTTGAAGTAAAAAACGAGGTAAGCGCGAGCTGCAGTAATAGAAGGGGTTAAAGGGTGAGTAAAGAAAAAAAACAACGTCAGCGGCTAGCCATTGCAAGTAGATTTCTGTGGGCGCAGCCTTGCGAGAGCTGTGATAAACGGTAACATCCATTTGAAGTTAGGTCCCCCACACTGTTGCAACAGTGTCAACTTCCGTGGATAGGCCGCTTTAAGAGCTGCAGCGGCCTTGAAGCGTTATCATCCGTGAGATTTTTTATAGTCTGCAATTTTTCCTACTAGCTGCCAGCCTGTAAACATTGCTAGTTCAAACTCAGCAAATGCGTTCAAAGACATATCAACTGCTCGTTTGACGTCAGGATGCGCGTAATCGTCAAAAAAGACCACCCCGCCAGGCTTAACCATAGGAACATATAGAGTGATGTCACGAGCAACTGAAATCGAATCATGCGCTCCATCTATATAAAGAACATCAATCCATGGATCTTCACCATAACGATAAGAAAGATGTGGGTAAATTAGATGTGAGTATCCTTTGATAATTTCAACTTTTCCCGCATTATCTGATTTCGCAATGTTTTCTCGTGCAGTTACTTCTAGTTTGGAAAGACCAGGGTATTTCTCAGGTTCTTTTAAGTGTTCTTCGCTTCCTGTGAAAGGATCAATAGAAATAAGGCGAGAATCTGGGTTGTTTAGATAAAAATCTGACCAAAAACAACTAGAAGCACCTTCATATACACCGATTTCAACGATTTGAAGCTTTTGTTGTTCGTCAATTTTAATTTTTTTATCCGTATTGTTGTTTCTGATGACAAATTCACTATTAAGCAGCGCGTCGTACCATCCTTCTGTGAAGGTATAGCGACTAGACAGTTGTTTTTTAGTCTCTGATTGAACTTTTACGCATGGTTTGTCTTTAAGCTGACCCATTAGGTCTTGAAAAGAGGATGCAGTCACTTTTTATGTTGTAAACATCAGCATATTAACAGTGCTTATAGGGTAGGCAACTTCAAAATTTAGGTTATAGTCCTGTTGTCGGTGACAGTCTGCCGAATTTTCGGGAGTGTGCCGGAATTGGTCTACGGAACGGACTCAAAATCCGTCGAGCTGCAAAGCTCTTGTGGGTTCAAGTCCCACCGCTCCTATATTCTGAATCTCATGGGAAACACTCGAACAGGAAAACTACGCAAACGCTCTGTGACAATATGTTTAGATGATAAAGAGTATGAATCTTTACAAAAAGTTGCAGAAGAAGCAAACCTCAAACCAACTTCTTATATTAGGACTTTGCTCAATAAACGGATTCAGTATCTAGAACAAAGTTCTAAAAGACAGGGAGAAGTTTTTTACGATTACACTGTTTGATTTATCATGGACAACGAACGTGAATGGATCACTGGTCCCCTTGGAGGGGAGTATTACATCAATGAGAGAGGTGTACGAATCTACAAAAGAGATAAACGTGTTCAAAAAATTAAATATTCCCGGTCTTACAAAGCAAGACGAGGGGCTTTTTATAGACATCTTCAAAATCAAATCGATTCTGATGGTCAAAACTTAGATTTGTGTTAGTATACTGCCATTGCTAACAGCTTATGGGCAGCATTCCTGTTATTGGTACTGCGATTGTTAATACTCCGTACTGGCTTCATCGCCTGTACATGAGTATTGATTACCCTGTAGATAATTTTGTTGTTTTTAATAACAACGGAAGAGGGCAAATTACTAATGAAGTAGATCTTATTAAAGAGATACCTAATAGATATATAAAAAATGTTCATGTTTGTCATTTGCCTGCCAATGTTGGTTGTAGTGGAGCCTGGAATTTAATTATTAAAACGTTTATGAAAGCCCCTTACTGGGTGATTGCTAATCACGACATTAAGTTTGAGCCTGGTTTTCTTGAGGAAATGAATAATAAAGCTCAAGATAAAGAGGTTGGTATTGTTCATGGAAATGGAGGAGGTTGGGATATATTTCTGTTAAAAGATTGGATGGTTGAAAAGTACGGTCTTTTTGATGAAAACTTGTACCCAGGTTATTGCGAAGATATGGATTATGGGATGCGTTTTATTCACGACGATGTGAAGCGTGTTTTAAGCCTTGACTCTGGTTATTACCACGGTGGTAAGAAAAATGATTATTCGGATGGGTCGCAAACTTGGCGCTCGGAACCCTCTATCGCTCAGGGTATTCATGTAGCGCATGAAATGAATAAACAGTACTTGCATTTAAAGTGGAATAAAGCTTGGCAAGCTCATGTAGAGGGTGAAACTAATGAGACTCCTTTTAATATTCCGGACATGCCCGTAAGTTTTACGACTTACGATTTAGGTTTTGTCCGACGTAAACACCTAGGTTTTTAATTATGAAATCTGTTCGACATCGCATTCCTAGCGAGTGCTGGTCTGTAGACGACGATGTTGCTGCTCAGCAATTTGACAACTGGGATTATGTTCTCGATAGCGTTAAAACCGCATTAAAGTGTCGTGTATCCTGTGATAATCCTTTTGCTAACTGTCTTCCTGGTGATCACTACAGGCTTCTAGCTGGTCTTATTTTTAATCTTGATCGTAGTCAAGGACCACTTAGTCTGATCGATATTGGTACACACTACGGAACCTCTGCTCGTGTGATGCTTGACTACTCTCCTGACGAAGATAAGGTGACCACGTTTGACGTCGCTTATTGGAAAAGTTACGAGACAACTTATTTAACTGATAATGATTTTGAAAGTGGGAGACTCACGCAACACCTAGAAGATCTTAAGGAGAGTGATGTATTTAATCGTTTTGCGGATCTTTTGATTAATGCAGATTTTATTATGTGCGATGGACCTAAAGACGGTATTTTCGAAAGAACGTTCTATAGTTTGTTAACAACCGTTAAATTCCCTAAAAAGAATCGTTGGCTACTTCTTGACGACATTCGGTTCCAGAGCGAAATGCCTTCTTGGCGTTTAATTAGCTCTCCGAAAATTGATTTGACATCTTTCGGTCATTTCAGTGGTACTGGTTTAGTTAACATTTCTGAGGGACTAAAGCTTGGGTAATGCCTTTTTACTCCGCACACACAGCTAGTGGTTATTTAATTAATAACCTCAAAGACTTACTCGCGCAAAAAGATATTTCTTCTTTTGCGTTGAGTAAGCAAGCTTGTATCTCACCAACGACTACGAGGAAAATATATGCTGATGATCGTTATATACCGTCACCTGAAGTTCTAGAAAAAATCTGTTTAACCCTTGATGTCTCGCCAGGCGACGTTTTAGGAATACAGAGTACAATGGAATTAACTATTGCTGTAGGTTCAGGTGTTTTCTAGAGAAGATTACGCTTTTGCTGCTCGGATGCTGGGCCTTCCTACTCCCATCACCCCAGACGAGCAAGCAGCTGCAGCGCCTGTTGTTGCTGAAGTGCTTCGTAATTATGCAAAAGGATACGCTCCTAATTTAGAAGGTGAGCCCGGCGGTATGTATACCGGAGCCACGCGATCGATCAACTCGTACCCAGATGTTGATGACCCAATGGGTCGTAATCAATTAGCCGCACGTTTACGTGTGGAACAAGTTCAGCCTCCTTCGATGGATGAAGTTCTGGTTGAACTTATCGAGCGTATCTGCCAGCGTCCGGATCTTATGAACGAAATGCTTATGTTTTTAGATATGTTAGACCGACAAGATGATATGCATATGAATGAACTATCTTCTCAGCGACCAGCTGAATACGATACCCCAAACATGGGTGCTAATTATTCAATGCTTAATTCACCTTCTAGTAATAATGTTCCTCCTTCGATTCAGTTTCAGCAGTTGAGCTAATGAACTATCGCGAGCAACAATTAAGGGAGAAGGATATTCGGAATAATGCTCCGAATATGAATCCAAGTGAGTTTTTACGGCGTTACTTAGTTTCTAACTTTCCTCAGACTGCGGCTGTTCCGTCAAAAGAGCAAAAGGAAACAGTAATGCCGATGTATTCTGAACAAAATGATTTAAAATTTAAGCAGAAACCGCTAAGCGGAATTCAGTACGACAAGCCCGGAGTTACTTGATGCCTGGACCTGGATTGCTTGCTCCTATTATTGCTGCGGGTAAAACTGGAGTAGCTAATCCGGTTGCCTCTTCAGTTATTGGTAGCTCGATTGCATCGCTTATTCCTTCTTTAGTGCAGAGCCTTCTGGGCCAAGGCGGTGCTTTGCGTTCTCCGACACCTCCTGGTGGTACAGCAAGTAAGTTCACGATCCCAGCAAGTGACGTACAGAATCTTTATCAGTGGGTGCAGAAGGAGAACTTCCGTAGAGGTTTACTTGGGATGTCCAAATTAGATCCTGAAAAAATCCTCGACGATACTATCGCTCGTAATAATAAAGCTCTGGAAGAGTCCGCTCGCCGTGAAGCTTATTTAGCTCGTGTCAAAGGCGAGCAGCTGAATGTCGGTCAAAGCATTGCTTCTCTTGGTAACTTGGGTCAAGAAGGAGAAAAAACTCTTCAAACCGCAATTAGTAAAGTTTTAGCTCAAGATCCAGTAGGATCTAATCAAGCACTCACAAACTTAAGCAGAGGTTTTTGAATATTATGGCAACTTACGAAGGACTACCTGAAGTTTTTGCGCCTTCCGTGGCTGCGGCTACAGGAGACATTAAACCTAGTCCTACTACCTTGAATCAACAGGTTCAGGCTGAGGGTTTAAATTCTGTTGATCCTCGAGTTCTTTTAGGTGATAAATTACCTGCACCTATTCGTAATTTAATTGAAGCTCGTGAGAAGATACAGCAAGGTATGAATGCTCCTGCTAGTTCATATCAAGTAGGAAGTCCTTACAGCAGTCGACAAATTTCTGATACACCAACTCGTCTTCCTGGCGATAAGCCAGAGAGCACAACCAATCAGTTGGGTGGTCTAATTGATGTTCTTCGGGATGAAGTTGAACAACGAGGTCGCAGACAAGATCGAATTACTTCTGATGAGTACCTAGACGCCGCAATGAGTCGTAGGCAGCAGGAGTTAGCCTACGCTACTAATCTTCTTTCTAAAGCCCAAATGGGTCAGATGAGGGAGAAAACTCGTCGAGACGTACTTGACGGGTGGCGAAAGATTCAGCAAGAAAAAATTCGTGCCAATACAGTTATGGCTACGGCTCTTATGAACACCAGTATTCTTGCTGCTACACCTAACACAGGTGTTATTCAGGCTTTATCTGGGCCTACCCAAGCTGCGATACAAGCCTTCCGACCCGGTCAAGCGGTTAACTAATCATGGGTCTTTTTACAACAATCGGTAGCGCTATCGCGCCTGGCATTGGAACAGGTATTGGTGCAGCTCTTGACGTTGGTGCAGGTTTACTCGGAAGCGGAGGCGGCGGCGGTGGAGGCGGAGGCGGTTCTGCATCTGCGATGCCTCCTGCTGATTATTTTGCACTTTACGGTTCTCAGGCTGCAGCAGCTAATGTTCCGCTGACAATGGCGGCGCTTCGATTTGCACAAACGACTGGTGCAACTACTGGTGCTCTTGGTCAGTATGTCGAAGGTTTAAGTAGCGGCCAAAAAACTATTCTCAAAGACGCAGCTCAAGACTCGTCAGGTGCTCGTGCTTCGCAAATGGTTGAAGTTATGGGTATGTTGGACAAGGGTCAAAAACTTGCCGAAGAAACTGGTCGTGCAAAACTGGGTCTTGAATTATTAAATCCAACTTTTGCTGCAAAGGCTGGTTCAGAGGCGCTTAACCGAGATAATCGCTTGGCTGAAGCTCTTGGTTCCACGAACTTAGGTATTAAAGCGGCTCAAGAAGGAGCGAAGCTTAACATTGCTCAAAAGTATGGTGATACTCTAAGTAGTCTTTTACAAACCAGGGCTGGTACAGAAGGTTTATTAGCTCAAGGAGCACAGCGTATTGCTGGGGCTTTAGCTCTAAACGACGCATCGGTCATTGGTGATCTTACTCGTAACCAGTCGAAGGTAAAAGGAGATCTTGCTCGTATTAGAGCAAATACAGCGGCTACTAAAGATCTTCGCCGTAATGCGATGGGAATTGCGATGTCTGGTCAAAACTTCTTTGCATGATTGATACGGAAATTCAAGCCACGGTAGGAAGCTGGTTACAGTCTCTCGATAAGACTCAGAAAGACTCATTTTTGCATTATGCCAAAAATGCTACGAGCGATATTGAGTCCTATTTGTATGCTAGGTTTATGCGTCCTGCGTACACAGGATCTATAGCGGATATAACCTCGTGGATTCAAGAAAAATACCCAAAGCAAGACTTACGAAAAGTTTTGCTTATAGAGATTGATTCTTTGAAAATTGATATTGATAATGTTCGGCAGATGACCCTCAATGGAATGTTAGACCATGCAACAGCAGCGACGAAAATCTCGGTTCTTCAAAAAGAACTTAGGTCGCACATCCAAGCAGTTCGACAGCTCACAGACGGTCTTGATCGCCGTGGCCTTTTACTTGCTGGTGCGGATCGTTGTTTACGTGAGTTGTTAAACAGTTTTGAAGACTCACCAACAATGGCAGATCTACTAGAAGAAGCATCGTTGGTGGTCTGGTCTACTATCGAGCGAGAAGAGAAGTCTTAGATTTTTTCTAATTTCGCCAGTACGTTAGTTAGCGGGCATTTAAAGATACCCATAAACGAGTCATTGACTCCCAAAGATAGTTCTATTGAGTCACTTTGTTCGTCATAAATACCTCCAAAAGGAAGTACACAAGCTGGTTGTTTTGAGATTGGACGACCTGTTACGTCAGTCCACCAGATCAAACGATCGCTTGTGGACCCACTGAACAAAGCTTCAGTGCATTGCCTTGTGATTTTGGTTAATTTTTCATCCAGAGTATACGCACCTAAGTGGTACAACAGGTATGTAATTTGGTGATTGCTGTCAAAAGCCATGTATTTCCAGTGAAAAAATACAAGCCATTCGTTGCCAATTTTGATGGGTGCTGTAGAATTAAAAGTTGGATAGTCTCCGGTAACCTTTTTCAAGCTACTGGAATCGATTGTTTTATCCTGTTGACCGGGTGTTTTAATGATTAGAGGAATAGTTGAGTAAAGAAGCCTTAGTTGATCGTCTTCGCTGAAGAAGCACCAGTTTTTTTCAGGTTTTTCTGGTTTGCGATTATCGCCTACCGGCGGATAAACAGCGTTCACACCGTTACCAAATTCATCCACACAAGCAACACACACCTTTGGCTGATTGACCATCGTGTGTTTCGATGAATCGTATATACTTGCGTATGAGCTAGTGATAAACTGAGCGTATAAATTATCGTCAGGTGTTACAAAAAGACGAGGATCTTCGTAACTGAGACGATGAGGTTTTTCTCGGAGCTTCTTAGCACCGATGATTGTGTCGTCACCTATTAGCTCACCGATATAAACTTCTGTAGGAGTGTTGTTGTAGTAAAAATATTTGCTGTCGTGTCTAAATGTAAAAGGTTCTGGCTGGTTTCTCCACGCGATAAGACGATGTCCTTTGTGTGCTGTTAAACAAGGACTAAAATTAGCGACTGTTTGATCTGGCAGTCCATATTTAATACGAGTAAATGTCCCTCCTATATCAGAGGCTTGTTGGTAAATAGTCGGGTATCCGGTTGATGGTCGAATGTTAACGGGTTGCTCTAAATAACTTAAAGCAGTGTCGTAACGAATTTGCTGAGTCACTTAAGAACCTCCATGGCTTTGGTAAACCCTTCAGCGATAGCTTCCCATCGATACTGAGGGTTCTGAGTTACATCAAAACATTTGTCTGCTACTGACTGCCTATAAGTGTCGTCTTCGTAGAGCTCTGTTAGTAACTGAGCTGCATGTTTGTAATCGATAATACCTCGTTCTACATTTAAGTCTTTGTCGTTCACCCAGGCTCCTATGTTGATTAAAGGCGCACTGCCTTCCCAGATATCTTTACAAGACGTGTGGTTAGGTACTACCTGAGCTTTGCGACACATAGCGTGTTCGAAGGGCACCAGACCCCAGCCTTCTCCATTAGCTGTGTTGATACCGACGTCAGCAGCGTTGTAGATCAAATTCAACTGCTCGTCGGGTGGAGCAGCTTGGTAATTCATATTTGGGGTAAGCGCGACTTTTTGCGTCGGGTCAACGCCTCTTCGACGTAATTCAGTTTCTAAGAGTTCTTTTACATGCCAACCGAGATCTTTCTCAGCCATGTTCAGATAAAGAAGCGCATTATCCTTATCGACACAGAACTCAGCAAAAGCCTTGATTGTTTGATCAATGCATTTACGTGGTTGGTTACGATTTCCGTTAAAAACAATAAATTTATCTTGGGGTAGACCGAGTCGTTTGCGGGCTTCTCTTTGATCAATCTCGAAAAATTTATCCCGATCGAGACCATGAGGGACGACACCCATTTTTTTAGGCTGTACCCCGTGAGCCATCAAACGCTGAGCTTGCTGAACAGTAAAGGTAATTGCAAAATCCCAGTCCTTGATGTACCGCAGCATAGGAAGCGGGTACCACTCTGAGTCAGTAGGGAAGTATGCAATAAACTTGAAATCAAATTGTGCTTTGAGGAAGTGAACTCGCTCCCAAATCTGGTTACAGATCCAAATATCGTTAAGACATATAAAAAAGTCAGGTTTTTCTTTTTCTAAGATTTGTTGTATTCGACCCACACCGAATCGATCGTTAGGGTTGTGAGCAGCTCCAGGATAGATTTTAAATGGGTAGTCATGAGGATCACCTTGATAATTAATACCGTATAGCACTACCTCATGTTCTTTTTTTAAGTGATCTAAAACGCTATGCGTTACACGAGCAAAACCAGTGTTAGAGACGGCATCACCATACCAGAGTATCTTTGCCATACGGAGTTAGAATTTCACTAACAGTATACGAGCAGTCTAAGGAAATGCCTAGCAGAGAAACATACGCTTATCGACGTGCTTTGAAGGCGAGAGCTCAAAAAGCTATGGATAGTAATGACTCTGCGATAGACAGTGTATTCAATCGTGCTCAGAATGACTTTATGACATTTTGTACGTTACTTGATAAACCTCCAGCGAGGCATATGTTGGAATGGCACCAAGAGCTGATTACAGGAGAAAGCAATAAATACTTACTTGATATAGCTGGACCAAACCTTGATATTTTAAGTCCTAGGGGTTCAGCAAAGTCTACTGTGCTTAACTTATTTACTGCTTGGGTTATTGGTAAGCACACGACGGCTCAGAGACCGCTTCAGATTATTTACTGTTCTTACAACATCGCCACAGCTATTCCTAAGAGTCGAATTATTAAACAAATTATTGATTCATCAACCTTTAAAAAAATATTTCCAAAGGTAAAACTTAGAGCGGGTATGCAGAGCGATATAGGTTGGTCTATCGATTTTGATTACGCAGGTATACCACGTGTGGGTGACGAAGAATTTACTCTTCGAGCTGCTGGCCTGCGCGGTTCTATTACTTCGAAACGAGCTCATTTGGTCATTGTTGATGACCCTATTAAATCAAGCTCAGATATTAAGAACCCTGCTGTTAGAGATGAGATGAATAATAACTGGTCGTCAGTTATTGCACCGATTGTGTTCGAGGGCGGCAGATCTATTTGTCTAGGTACTCGATTCCATCCTCTTGATATTCACAAAACTATGTTTATTCCTAAAAAAGGATGGAAACAAGTAGCGCAGGAAGCTCTTTCCTATGACAAAGAAGGTGAGCCTGTTAGTTACTGGCCTGAGCAGTGGTCTGTTAACTATTTACTAGGTCAAAAAGAATTAGACCCCGTGGCGTTTGCTTATCAATATCAACAACAACCAGTTATGACATCTGATCTTGTGTTGTCGCCAGACTTATTGATTAAAGCAGAGGTCGAGACAGAGTTTGATTGTTTAGCTGTTGGTATTGATTTATCAGCTAGTAAAAATGAAACTTCTGATTACACTGCTTTCGTACTCGGAGGCAGATTAAAAGATAAATATTACATTATTGATTCTCATCAAGTTAGATCTATTGGAAATTTAGAAAAAATTGATTTGCTTTGCGACATGCTTGTTGAGTGGGGGATACTTGAGCTACAAGACGATAAATATTTTCCCACCTACTCAACAGTTACTCTTGTTGTTGAAGCAGTTGCGTACCAAGCTTCCCTTGCTGCTGATTTAAAACGAGTCCTCCTTACAGAACGTGGTCTTGGTAACTTACACATTCATGAAGTTAAAGGATTCAGGGGCGATAAGATCGCAAGATTCAGAGGGACATTAGGGCTTCTTGAAAATAAAAAAGTTACTTTTAATAGATTTAGAAAATTTGATGCTTTAATGGATCAGATATTAAACGTTGGCGCTACGTCACATGATGATTTATTAGATGCGTACACTCACTTGGTAACTTACTTGCAAAAACGCGGCAACTACAACATTGAGTACTGATGGAATCAATTTACATTGCTGTAACAGCTCACGACCCCCTGTCTCGGGTTGAAAGCACACTTGCTGTTTTAAGGGGGTACGAAACATTACCTCTAGATGTCTACGTCGAGTTTTTTATAGACCACGGTCACAAATGTGATCTAGATGAGTTTTCTTTGATTGTTAAAGGTCACAGTCATCTAAAACAGGTAAATTTTAATGTTGCTTCTTCTGAGTATACAGGTTTTTCATTATGTTGGGCTCATAAAAAACACCTAACTAATAGAGTACTAAGTAGAGCTCATGATTATTATATGTATTCAGAAAATGATATGTTATTTGGCTCAGATCAATTTAAATACTGGCATTTTTACAAAGATAAATTGAAAAAGTTAAACCTTGAGCCTGGTTTTTGTAGGTACGAAGAATATAGAGGACTAGAAATACCTTTTGACAACTATAAAAAATGGAATTTGAACGGTTTAACCCCGAATGTCTGGGGAGATCTACCTTATGAATGCGGTGTGATTCTCACACCTAAGGATCCTAATTTTATTGGCTTTACTTCTCTTGGTAATCCTTACGCTGGGTTGATGATTTTAGATCAAGAAGACGCTGAAAAATATATATCTAGTCAAAGTTGTCATCCCACTTTGAGTCACGCAAAAACAGGTAAACGTAACTGGCCTATAGCAGATAGAAGTTCTATGGGTTTAGCTTTTGAGGATCTAAAAAGCGACCAAGAACACCGGCGAGTTGTCCCTATCGCCTCGTGTGGAGACAGTGTAGAAATTCATTCTTGCTGTCTGGTAAAACATCTAGATGTGAAGTATTCTCCTTCTATCTACGAAGAGTCGGATACTATTTGTACCGGAACTATGTTTAAAACCGATGGAAGCTGTTAATCATCCTATTCATTATTCACAAGGTGATATTGAGTGCATAGATGCCATGGTATCTTCTGCTGGAGTAGAGGCTGTGAAGTCTTTTTGTCAGTTATCTTGTTTTAAATATTTATGGCGATTTAAGCACAAGAACGGTGTTGAAGACTTAGAAAAGGCACAGTGGTATTTGAATAAGCTTATTGATCTGAGTAAGCTAGACTGACAAAAAGACTTAGAAAATGGACATTCGTGCTTTTGGTTCTGTGTATGGGCAGCAGTCAGAACTGCCTTACGCCAGTGGATTTTACTGGGTGCCCACAGACGGGCAAACGACATTTCCCACTTGTCGCGCTCTTTTTATCGAAAACAAGAGCAGTAATAGTAAAGATGATGTATATGTTCGTCTGAACGACATGGCTGAAAATCAGTTTCTTCACGTTGAAAATATTGCTGGTGATATTTTTCTGCCTTTTGGCGCGGTTACATTGAGTGGAGGATCTATTAACGCCGCTCTGGTTTTATACTGATGAACGATTTTCAAGAGTTCGGCAACATTCTCGCTAAGAGGTACTCTCAGGCAGTCGGCGCTGCGAATAAACAGAGAGTGCAAGAACGACCTTCTACAGAAGAGTTTGACTCTTACGAACAAAGCGGTTTGGATCAAGAGGTAGGAGGTCCCACGCCTCCGGAAATGCCTTCGGCTAATGATGGTGCCGCACAGTTTGAAACTGAATCTATTCCCCCAGAAGACCAAGACACTGAAGATATGAAAAAGTTACTCCTTGAACGGAGTAAAAAACGTTTTGCTATAGGTGAAGGACAGCAAAATTGAGGTAGCATACTGCTACTAAGCTTTAGAGCAGTGCTGATCGACTGTTTTCCTTATTTCAACGAAAAAGAGATTCTTGAGCTTCGCGTAGAAACTCTTAAAGATCACGTAGACGGTTTTTTGATTACAGATGCAAACCGCACCCACAGGGGTGATCCTAAAGAGTTCTCTTGCGTTGAGACAATTAAGGAGTTGGGGCTGCCTGAAGAAAAGATTCAAGTTCTGCACGTAGAATTGCCTTCGTACGAAGAAGCCCCGGACCCATGGGTTAGAGAACGTGGTCAGCGTGACGCACTTAGTGTTGGACTTTTTATGCTGCCTGAAGATGCTTTTTTTATTTGTAGTGATTGTGATGAGATTACAAACCCTGAAAAATTAGATGAAATAAAAGAGGCAGTCCTTGAGCACTCAGATAAAACTGTTCGTCTTTCAATGTCTATGCATTATGGAAGAGCTGATCGTCAGTTAGTTTCTCCAAAAGGTGAAAAGTTTGATTGGCGTTGCGGCACAGCATCTACAGTTGGTCAGCTTAAAGAGTTTGGTACACTTTCTTCTCTTCGAGCCACTACTAATAATTGGTATGTAGGTGATCGAAATGCGGGCTGGCACTTGAGCTGGATGGGAGATTCTGATCGTCGTAAAACAAAACTTCGTAATATTGCTGAGTATTACATCTGGGATAAACCAGAAGTTCAAAAACTATGTGATGATTTTGTACCAGAAGAAGGTAATACAGACATGTTAGGTCGTGAGGATCATTTAATTACTTCATACCCAGTTTCGAAACTTCCAGAAGCTGCCCTTAGAATAGAGCGAGTACGGAACTACCTCCTGCCTGCTGGTTCGGAGGTCTAATAAATAATGACAGCTTCTATTGACGTCCGTAATCAGTTTGAAGAGATTCTAGAGGCGGCTCGTACTCAAGATCGATCGAATCAAGCTGCGACGATGGTGGTTTTAAGTCACCTTCAGCAAATGACCCTCTTAATGATTAAGAAGGGTTTATCGTTTTATTGTGACCAAGATACTTTTAAGAGCAGAACTAAGTTTATTTCTGATGTTATTGAGCTAAATAGACTTGATATTCGTTTTCCCTCGATTATTCGAAACTTTTTAATTGATGGTTGCGGTCTATTTTATTTTCGACCTGACCCGAAACTAAAATATCAGATTTACTTTTTTAATAAAAAACAATACAGAGTATACCATGATGCAAATGGTCAGATTGAAGAGGTCGTTATTCTTTACGATTACAAAGTAAAGAACAATAATCTTGGTCTGCCGAGTGATGTATATGGTCAAAACAAGAGATATGTGCGTTTAAGCATTACAGCTGACGAGATTGCTGAAAATGAATCAGATACTGAGCTTAGTTTTGAGCTTGAGCCTGGCGGAATTCTTACTGCAGACCGAAAAAGACCTAATCAACTTGGATTTGTTCCTGCTGTTGAGGTTTTAAACAAGCCAAACGCCAGTGGCACGGAAGGAGAAGGTGATTTTGATCCGTTTATGGAGCAAATTGTGCTCCATGATCAGATGATTAAGAATATTTCTAAAAATATTGAGTTTTTTGGTAATCCAACGCTCATTTCAAGCCGTCCTAGGTCGGATTTAGTCGAAGCTTCTGACTCTGGGAACACTTTCCGCCCCACAATCAGCTCTCAGTCGGGTTTTGCTGGTCAAAACACGCCTTCTACTCGTGCAAGCGAGCCTTTTGGCTCTGCCATGGGTGGTGGTTTGCGTGTCCCACGCATTATTGCCAATGTTGAGCCTTCGGATCGAGTCGGTTACATGACTCCGGACCCGATTAGCGGTGATATGAACCGTTATGCGTTGCTTTTACGCGAAGAAATACGCACAGCGTTAGGCGGCGTCGATGAAATCTCAATTTCAGCCGGTGCGACGGCTACTGAAATTAAAGGTTTGATGGGACGTGCCCAAGCAACCGCTACACGTAAGAATAAAAGTTTTCTTACTTACGGTTTCTGTTCTCTTCTAGAGATGATGATTTATCATCAAGAAACTATCTTCCGTGAGTCCTTTATTGCGGCTGCGAATTTAAAAGAACCAAAACCACCTGAAGAAATTACGGAAGAATCATACGAAAGATTTAAAAAAGCCTTTGGTCGCTTCGAAAGCAAGTTACAACAAGAAATTAAAAAAGCTTTAAGTGAAAACAAAGTACCGCGTGGAGTTATTGGACTTCCTGAAGACGGTGACCGCAACGTAAGTTACAGGTATCAAGGAGATGTTTACGAAGATACTGCATATGACGTCCTGCAAAAGTCTATGGTCGTCAGAAACATGCAAGAACTTGGTGTTGAGAGCGTAGAAGCTCTTAAATATCTCTTCCCTGATAAAAATGAATCTGAACGAGCTGAAATGTTGAAAGGATTTCCTTTCAGAATGGTTGGACAAGTACAGTCGTCAATGCAGCAGTTCCTGGTATTATTAAACCAGATGTTGCAGTCTCCGCACCCTCTTGCGCCTGATCAACCTTTAGCGGCTGATCCACGACTGAATATCACTCCGCTCCTTTACAGGACCTTCGACCACCTTGCGGAAGAACTAACTTACTCGGGTAGTTATGAGCCAGCAGATCCAAGCTTCGACCCCGAGCCCGGTCTCCCCGGCGGCAGCCCCGGCGGTAATCAGCGACCAGGGCTCAACAACCGCCTCCCCTCAGTGGGTGGTCCAAGGAGCTACCCCGGCGGTAGCTTCGGTTCCTACAGCCCAACCGCCGTCCCAGGCGGCACCGGCTTCGGAACCTTCTATCAGCAACCAGTACAACCCGTCAACGTACAGCTCCAACCCCAGCAACCCTTGGGAAGCAGCGATGGGTTCCCTGGAGCGGGTGCTGACCCAATTACCATCCCCCAGCCAGGCAGCACCGTATCAGACCCAAGCTCCACAGCAGGCTACAACACAGATCAGTCAGCCTTCTCAGGTCCAGCCCTGGGCTTACCAGGAGCCGGTTCAGCAGACATCGCCTACCAGCGTCTCACGGACCCAAACTTCTTATCAGGGTTCTACGGACCAGAGCCTAAGCGAGGCAAGCGCCGAGGTCGTTCGTAACTTTGGTATCGAAGCCCCTGGCATTCTGAATGCTTATGCATGTGCTCTTGAGGACATGCTTGTTGAGCAAGCTCAGAAAACTGATCGGGTCGTTGAAGTAGCTCGTGGCATGGAACAGATCCTTACGGATCCTGATGACCTTGCTGATTATACCGATCGGTATTTCACTGAAGTTGTCCCTGTTGACCTCGACGAGGATCTCTACAACTCTGATCCTAATGTTGCTTATCAGCAGCAGTACGATATGCCTGCACCGCCCGTCGGCGCTGCTGGACAAGGTGGCGTCCCTGCGGGTCAAACCTGGAAACAATTCGGTGAAGTCATGAGTCGTTCACCTGAAAACGCTTGGCGTGTTCTGAGCCAGATGCAACCTGAAGCTTTACGCAGCAAGCTTCTGTTTATGGAACCTTCCTGAATAAATTATTCAGTAAAGTAAACTAACCTCGTCAGTTAAACGACTGACGGGGTATTTTTTTCTAAAATTCTGGAAAGAGGTTGATTATGACTCGTCGCAAGGAGCCACGTCGTAAAGATGGTCGTCGTCACGACTGCAGGCGTCGAGATTCGCGTGTTCGGCAATCCTCCTGGGCCACAGTTCCCGAACCAACGGCTGAAGAAGTCGTCACAACACCTTCTGAGCCTTTTGACGGTGATGTCAATCTTTAATTTTTTCTTTTAGCTTAGTCATAAGAATATTTTCAGCTGTAGCCATTAAACGAATGCCTGCATAACCTCCAATAAAAGACAGAGCTACAGATTCTGATTTTTTTAAATCGAATTTTTCAGAAATTGCGGGTGATACAAAAACAGCGAGCGCCCAACCCACGCAAAGTGCTCTCACAAAGTGAAAAACTATATTTCTGCCTTTTTGAGGGTGGATTATTGATTCAGTCACAGAGCCTGCTACTGATCCTCCAACGATGTCGTTGTCTATAACTAAAATACTGAGGATTTTTTCTAACATTTGCCCTCTGTATTTAATTCAATCATAAATCTATTTAGAGTGAAAGAAACAATCCTTAAACATGACTTATTCTGCTCTAACTAACTGGAAATACGACAAAAATATTTATCACGCTATACAGTCCGGTCCTCAACGAACATCTAACGACTTAAATCTTACAGACACCTACACACTGACATCCAGTGGGTATGTTTATGCATCTGGTGAGCAACAAACGTATGTAGCGCTGACACAACCAGGAGCAAATTTTGGTGTTATTACCGCTGGACCGCCTCAGTCTTACGCAGCAGATTTAGGTTTAGAAACTACTACTTTTCCAGAAGTTAGAACTTTTGAAGTAACTGTCGTAAGTGATAACGGTAACAAATTTGCTTTAGACGGAGTGTCCCAGAAAAGTGTGACTTTGTATCAGGGAAGCACTTATATCTTTGACTTGTCTGACAGTTCCACGAGTTCTCACCCTTTTAAACTGAGTTCTACTCAGGACGGAGTACACGCTGGTGGTGATCCGTTTACAACAGGTGTTACAACATCAGGAAGTCAAGGAAACCCAGGAGCATATTTACAAATTATTGTTCCTTCTGGACAGACGGGTGTTGTTTACCCTTACTGCAACGTTCATGCAGGTATGGGAGGAACTGCTGTTTACACGTTTAATGGACCTCCTCTTAATCTTCCTATTTACCAAAGCACTAACTGGAGGACAGTTCCTCCAACAATAAGTGGATATTGGACAAATTATGACAATTATAATCAACATGCTTCAGGTGTCTTAACAGTTTATAACGGTTATCGCCGTCAAGCGATGATTAATGTCGCTAATGCAACTGTCCAAACAGCATTAGGACCTATTCCAGGCGTAAAAAGTATCGGAGCATTCACTTATTGGAACGGTGCGATTCCTTCTACTCAGTTTTACGATCCATTTAATACACCTTTTGGTAACGACGAATCAAAAGGTATCACCGGAGGAGCAGGTACTTATCCACGCGGTGGGTACCCTATGCTCTACAGCCTTGTTACTTCCGGCACGGGATCAAGAGCCGAATGGGAGTATGCGCCGCCGGTTTATTGTCAGACTTTTGCATCGGCTGAAAGGTCTAATGTTCCAGGAAGTATGGAGAGTGTGATTAGGAGTATGTATCGCGGAAGGGCGTCCACCTACGTTCCTAATTATGGTGCTACGTATGGTGTTTTAGGAGAAGGTGTTCGAGGCATGATTCGATCGTTCAGTTCAAGTATCAATAGTTCTAATCAAAAAAGTATTTAGCGCTAAAAACGCGACATTTATATACTGACTTTGTTAAATCTGTCTTAGTATTACAAAGTAGTTTCTACGGAACTTATCGATGTTCATCGATAATGATTTTCCGAAGATTCTCGGTGCCGAGTTATATCGGCCTCACCCGGCTTACATCGTGGAAATGGCGGCTGAGCCCGTCGTTGTTCATGACTTCTCTAAACAGCCTGGTCAGACGGTTCAACTTGACCGTTACCGGTTCTTCGGAAACCCTGGCTCCAAAGAGTCCCGTGAGCGGACTGCCGAACAAACCATCGGTACGGCAAACAGCCGGAACATTGTTAAGGACAAGGTCCTGGTGACTCTTCGTGAGTACACCGGTCCTGCTGATTCCAATGATCCGACTCAACCGTCTACCTTCAAGGTTGCACGTGAGACTCTGATCACTGCTCAGCGTCTGCTGCTTGATACCGGCAACCTCACCACTTTCCACCAGTCAATCGGCAGCCTGACTCTGCTGGATGACTATCGTCGTTGGCGCGATCGGGTGTTCATCAACGAACTCCTGAAAGCTGTTTCCAAGGGTCAGTCTTCTGACTCACAGGGCGGTTACTACTTCCCTGGCGACCTGGCTACCGGTTCTCTGACCTACACCAACGCCGAGCAAGCCAAGTTTGACGTTAAGGACGACCTCCTCCGCGTGGTTAAGTCCCTGCGTAAGCGCAACACCCCGACCTACCAGGACGGTTTCTATCGTTGCGTTTGTGACCCCACTTTCCTGATGCATCTGCGTCAGAACAGTGACTTCCGTGAGGTGGCTCGCTACCCCGGTAACGGTCAAATCAATCCTCTCATGTCAGCTATGCAGCCTAACGCTGCTATCTACATGGGTCAGGGCTTCGGCCAAGCCAGCTTTGTGGCTGGTGAGCCGATCATGCCTACGGGATTTGTCTTTGAAGGTGTGCGATTCTTCGAATCCACCAACATGCCTTCTCAAAGCCAAAACGCCACCATCGCTGGCACTGCCAAGGATTACAACGCTGCAATCGGTATCTTCTTCGGCCCACAGGCTGTCGGTGTCGGTATTGGCGGCAACAACGCCCAAGTTCTTCTGAACAACAACGACGATTTCAGTCGTTTCATTCAGATGATCTGGTCGCTGTATGCAGGTTTCGAACTGCTTAATGCAGACTTCGTGACCGTTGGTTACTCTTTTGACGCTTGAGGAGGTAACTAACAATGGCTATCAACTCTAATCAGCTTCACGTTGCCAAGATCTACCCTGGCAACTACACCAACGTTCTTCGTTTCTGGCACGAAGAAAAATCCGTTAACTTCCAGAACGCTAACGGTGTCGACTCGACCCTCACCAATCAACCGATTGGCGGCCCTGTCGGCGTGATTTTCCAGCCTGGCTGGATCGCACAACAAGCCGTCGGTTACGTGGACATGAGCTACCAAGCTCTTGGCACGTCTAACCAGATGAGCTACTACACCAAGCCTTATGGCTCTGGTCAGAACAGCGCTGAGCAGCCTTTCCTGAATGCTGACGTCATCGTTCCTTCTCCCGACTTCCACAAGGACGTCCGGGCAGATATCACCGATGGCATCAAAGTTCCTGCTACTGCTTACGTTTATCGTGCTTCCCTGCGTCTCAGCGGTGGTGATCTCGTTAGCTCCGGTGTTGCCGGTGCCGACTCCACCCCTGAACTGACCCTTGTTCCCGCTGTGGGCGAAGGTCTGAAGGACGACGGTACTGTTGTTTCCGGTCAATTCGGTGCAACCCTGACCGGCTCCAACAACGCTATCGCTAACGGCAGCACTGCTTCCACAAACATTATTGACTCAAGCAGCCTGGCTGCTCTGGGTTCTGAGACTCAGTGGAAGCTGTTCACCACGGTTGACCTGGGCGGAGCTTCTGCTTCCGGTCTGGCTCAAGGCTCCGGTATCTACGATCCCCGCGCTGCAGCCAACAAACTGTCTGGTGATGATAAGGCTCTCGCAATCTGCGAAGTCTGCTGGATCATTCCCGATGAACCGCCCGAGCGTCAAGATGTTGCTCTGCAACCTGACGGTCTGGTTGAGTCTTCGACCTACACCAGCACCTCTCCTTCCTGATATCATCAAGAAGAACACGGACAGACCCTTGCTTATGCAGGGGTCTTTTTTTTATGTTCATTTAACAATGAAATTCTTTAAATCCACATAACGCTATTAACCTACGTGAGACATAGTTGTGATCACTATGGCTGAGGTTTCAGATTTTTCTTTAAATAGAAAAGAATGTCCAAAATGTGGAGCTTGTTGGTTGAATGATCAGCATTACTGGGCGACAGGAGCAAAGGGTAACGAGAAAGATTTAGCTGGTTTAGTTTGTAATATGATTAACAGCGCCGATTGCATTAACCCAGAAAAAGGCACTGAAGGCGGCGACACCTGGGAGAAGCGAGCTAAATTCTTAGAGAATCTTGAAAAGGTAAAGGATCAGCGATTTGGATCTTTGTGGGATGCAGGCGTTTCAAACGAAGATAATTAACGCATTGGCTTAATCAAGCCACCTAAAGCTGGACCTTGACGCCTGAGTTGAGCGCCTAAACTTTGATCTGCAAAAGGTTTCAATAACTGCTCACCTGCATCTCTGAGTTTTTTAACCGTTTTCTGAAACTCAGGAGAGTCTGTCTTACCCATGTCGTAGTAAGAGAAAAGCCTTAAATAATGCTCCGGATTAGCTAGAGGAGCGGCTCTTTGAATCCTCCTAGCAAAATTATCTTCTTTTGGTTCGAATCCAGCTGCAGATGCATACTCCAAAGCATCCGGTATAAAGTCAAGACCTCTTGTTAAATATGAAGCCGCTACTTCACCTGGGATTATTACGTCAGCATTCCGGGCTCTCTGGATTTCAGATTCTTCGTCTGGGTTAGTTGATTCCGTGTAATAACCCAGAGCGTCTCCAGCGTACCCTAGACCTTGCAAAAGACCTCCTGCCAAACGAAGAAACTGTCCAGGCATTGTCTTTAAAAATATTATGCTTGCACTATTTTAGTGCTTTTTGGTATATGCTACTGCTCGTATAGTGATTGTTATGACCAGCAAGATCTACGCACCGAGCGGTATCAAAGTCACCGTCTTGTCAACACATGATGAGGGTGAATACTTTATGGTGCGCTCCGACACCTCTGGTAAGGTGTTTTTTGCTCATAAAGATCAAGTAGTTGAGCAAACAGGAGAAGATACAAAAAACAAAAATGACGACAGTCAAGGGTTAAAACGACGTGGTCGACGAAAAATTTCTCAGACCAGTTCTGAGAAAAAGGTCGTTGTCAAACCTCAAGTGCCGTCTGACAATCGTGTCAACCTTAATACTTTGACTGCTGAGGGTCTGACTCAGGTTCTACCTGGCGTTGGCATTAAAACAGCAAAAGAGATTATTGATTTAAAGCAAAGTCTTCCTGGTGAAAAATTTAATAAACTCGATCAGCTTAAAGCTGTAAAACGGATTGATTGGGATGAAGTTTTTGCTACAGGTGATGTGTTTGTAGAATAAAAACATATATGTTAAATAACCCGTGGCGCAGTTAACCCAAAACGAACTAGAGCAGATCCAGAGTTATCTGGCTCAGCAGGGTGTAACTTTCAACGCCACGACAACGGATGCCTCAAAACGTGAGGTAATTTACGCGGCGATTAACCAAATCACCCGTAACCCTGCACAAGTTTTTGGGTACAAACTTGATGACTACAACTTCAGCAGAGTCGCTTATCACCTTGCTTACAATATTGCCACAGTGCCAGCTGGGGATTACGCCAGACTTGTAGAAGCGTGTAATAGTATTCCAAGTGAATACTATAACGATAAAATTGTTCAGCAGATAGAACGTTGTGAGGAAGCTGAGCGTCTTACTGAACTAGCGACAGGCAAAGCAACAAGCCGCCAGGAAACGATCCTTGGTGACGTTTCGCGTTCGATCAATATTCAGGACAAACGTGAAACGGCTCGTGTGTGGCGTGAGAACTATATGTACGAATGCGATCGCCTCGCGCAGATGCTTTACGTGCCTAACTATCGAGACCCTGTTGCCTCTCGTTATCGTTTCGAGCGTTCGGGAGGAGAGTTTATTCAGGCTATTCCTGGACCGCCTGATGTATCACGCTCTGACAGAATTTATTTTCGGGATAATTGGCGCTAAACTTATTTTATAAAATAGTCGTGCAACGCCGTGTCAAAAGCAGAACGGAATCTAGCCGCCCTTAACGCTTTGCGACAGCAAGCACAAAGGCTCGGCGAGATGATTGACGATACGGGAAAAAACTTAAGTGAACCACTTCTTAAACTTTTTAGTAATAAATCGACTCGTGACGCTGCTCGCGAACAAATGAGATCAGTTCAAGCAGCAACCGAGCCTACACGTATCGGAGAACAAGTAAGAAAAGCCGGTGGAATCACGATGGGTGAACGTCGGGTTCCTTCTGTAGAAGATTTAGGAGGTGCTCCGAAACCTGAGTTTAATTTAAATGCTTTAGATCAGAACTCACCTGAAGTAAGGAAACTTCTGGAGTTACGTAGAAAAATCGGTCCTATGCAAGGACCTCGTGAGTCGACCGCTGCAGATTACATGTTCCAACCAGCAATCCGTGGTATGCGGAACCCAGCTGGAATGGAAGCTCCTGGCACGATGTTCTCTTCTACAGGAAAAGTCACCGAACCGGGTACAAGAATCGGTGGCCGAATGATGGCCGGTGAATATCCGAACTCTCCTCGTAGGACAGTTGTTCGTGAAACTGAAGTTGAAGTTTCTCCTGGTCAAGGAGAACTTCCTTTAGATTTCCGCTCTAATCGCGAGGTTATGAGTGAAGTCGAGCGGATGATGGCACCCGGTATGGGTGGTCGTAAAAGTAGGGATACATCAGGAGTAATTACAGAGTTTGACCCAGGTGAATTAGTCAGGTCACCTGGCGGACGCTTAAGTGCTAATGACATCGCCCGAATGAAAGCACAGCAGGATCCGATGCGTCCTCAGGGTGTGAGGATGGTGGATCTTGGTGATATTGAATTCACCATGGATCCACGTCAAGCTCGCAATACAGGTCTCGCTGGTGCCGGTGCCTTGACTGTTGGTCTCGCAGAAATTCTTCGTAATCGAATGAATGATGCTCCTGTTTCTGAAGAAGAAATGAGGTTAATCGAAGAAATGCAGGGACCACCAAGCCAAGCCCCTGACGCGGGTGATTATATGGGAGGAGATGGTTCACTGCCACCGGGCAGTATTCAACCTCCGGCACTGACAGAACAAGAGTCGGGTGCCCTTAATCAAGATATTGAAGAAAAAATTACAGCTATTCAACAATCAGATCCTGTTTCTGCTGCGATTATCCGAGCCATGGCTCCTAAGTCTCCGGAACAGTACGCCAACATCGGTGATTACTACGCTGATCGAGCACGTTTCGTCAGATCACTTCAAGAAGGCGGTGGCTTCAGTGACGTCGTTGATGCAATTAAAACAACTGCGGCAAATGAAGAGATGGCTGAAAACTTAGCTGCATTCGCTAAATTCAACCCTCAAATGGCTTACGAAAATATGATCCGTCAGGGTCTTATTAATCGAGAAGCTGAATTAATCGATCAACAAAGCGCAACAGTCACAACTCCGACATATGGATCTTCTCTTGGTACTAACAACGATGCAAATGCCTTAGGTCAGGCAAATGCTGCTGCCTCTCAAGCTAATATTATGGATGAAAGCAATGAACTTCAGGCCGCTGCTGAGATTCAAAAAAATAACGAAATCATCGCAGCTAGTGCTCCAATCGAGTACGGAAACCTTCAGCGACCTAATCAGTTTCTTGCTCAACAATTAGCTGAGCGTATGGGAGGTTTCTGATGAACCCTGAAACAATCACTCAATACATTAACGCTGCCACATCAGTTCTAGGCGGCGTTGATGATGTTGTTAGAGCTTTTAAAGACATGCCTCGTCGACAAAGCTTTAGAGACTCCTTAAACCAACAGCGGTCAGCTGGTACTTCAGCTACTTCTCCAACTGACAATATTTATGATTATCGGTTTCTTCTTGAGAATGAAGACGTCCTTTATCCTTTAGGAAAAGACTTCTCAACTAAAGCAAAAGCTGTTCAAGATGATCCATCAGTAGGAATTCAACCTGACATGTATATTTTCGACGACAAGAGAGGCTTTAAAGGTGCAGTTCCGACAAGATTAGCTGAGATGGCAGGCTACAAGCTTCGAGTTGGAGAAGACGGAAGAACTATCGTAGGTTATCAAACTCCCGAAGGAAGGGAGGTCTTATATACAAAATGATCTACACTGTAAACATCCAGGCATAGCGTTGTGGCTTCAACCTCTACTAACAAACAACCCATGATGGTTGACCGCCCCTTTTTCAGGGGTGCTCGTCTTAACAGCTCTACGCCTACTGTTGACGTCGTCAATCCTACTTTTTCAAATTTAGTACAACTTGTCCGTGTGGGTGATTTACCATCAGAAGATGGTGCAGTCATTGAAGACCTTTTTGTTAGCTCAAAAGAAGCCTACCCCGACGACAGCGGAACTCGGGCTGCATCTTTTGGTATTTACGTTTACGCTCCTAACCAATCAGCTCCTTCGACAGCTGTTCCCCTTCAAATTAGTACGTTTACAGTCGGGTTATCCGGAAGCACTTTTGGTTTAATCCAGCGTATTGAACTGCCTAAAGTTATCGCTCCTACTCCTGGTGTTGGTTTTACTAACCAAACCCGTCCGATTGAACTTGGTGCTTCTGAAGCTCTCTATCTTGAAAAAGGATATATTCTCTGTGTCGGTCAAATCCCAGCTCCCAGTATTGCAGTATCAGGAGGGATGAGCGCTTCTGGTATTGATATTTTTGCACAAGGCGGTTTCTATTGATTCGTGTCTAAACGAAAGAAAGGTTCAGACTTTTTTGGATGGGATAATCACTCTCCTAAAAAGTCTGATTTTGCTTTCAATAAGATACAAGGATCTTCGTCTTCGGCGGCTTTAAATAGGCCGATGGTCTGGAATCAAAAGTTCAGACCAGATCAGCAGTTAAAAGATTTTAGTATCCTTTTTGATTACAACTATGCGTCTATGTGGACGCGGTGGCGAAGAGGTTACGAACTATATATGTATACAAATCAGGCTCTTGTTGGTCTGAACTACACTTTTAGATATGCAATGAATGGACAAGCCGGATCCGGAGGGACCGAGATTCCAGGCTTGATGTATATGTACCCTTCTTCTGAGCAGGATATGGGTATGCGTATGGTCGTTATTAAACCAAGAGATAGTATCAACCTTCTTGACTTAGGTTTATCAGTAAAAAGCGTTTTTGATTATGACACAACTAACAAAATTATCGGTGTAGAGCTCTCGAGTAATTTCGGCGCACCTGTTTCTTTTATGACGGGTGAGGTTGTATCGGATCGTTTTCAAGCTGACGGCACACCTAAAACTACATACAACAACTACACCGTTGTGGCTGTCGGCACTAAAACAGGTGGCCCAGCTGTTCCGGTTGGTGACGCCACGCAGGATACTTTGTTTTTATCTCTTACGGAAGACACAAGTTGGACTACTATTGGCGACGAAAGTTTCGCAACACCTGCTCAATCGAATCCCATTGTTGGTGAGTTTCTTTCTTCAGCCATGCGTTTTGGTTGTAACTGCCCAGATTATTTGGGTCGAGAAGAATTTAACTTATATAAATACGCTCAGAAACGAAATTACCCTTATACGTCAACACAAGATTTAAAGCCAGGTACTTATGACCCAGGTTCCGAGACTTTTAGTGGTGAAAGACCTGTGGAAACCCGAGACTTTCCAGGTTTCGCAAGAGATTTTGGTTTTATATATACTAAAAAACTTTTAGATATTAGTGAATATAAAGACGATGCCGGTTCATCTTATTCAGATCCAAATGTCCTTTACTTTCAACCTCGTTTTTGTAAACACATATATGCCTCTTGGTGGGACATGCAGAATAGATTCCCTAACTACAAATACTTAGCTCCTTACTTAGCTCAACCAGCTGATGAGCCTATGGATGAAAGATATAGAGAATATTTTTATAGGCAGTTGGGTAAGCAAACAGCTTTTCTGCAATCGACCGAAGCTCTTCAGTGGTGGGAGAGTTACTCGCCTGCTAGGAACACAGTTCCTGATCACGTTCTTTATTCAGACATGAACCCAACAATGGTCAAAGTTATGAACTTTGATACGTTGGCGTCCGGTGTAACTACTCAGTTAGTGCCTAGTGGTTTTATCATGTTTGATATCGATGAATTTAATCCTCTTCAGCCAGTCCCTCCTGAAGAAAGACCTGTTGTTGACGGCGGTATATATGTAGATGGCGTAGCTAGTGGTGTAATCCCGTCAATTATTTATGATGGTGGCGAATACCTGAGTGGATCAGGAGTTCCTCCTCTTTTCAGACCTGCAATTAACGGCGGTACCTATTAATGACAACCACACCTGTAACTCTTCTTTCAAAAAGATCTGGTAATGCTTCTGATCGCCCGTTAGATACAACTGTTCAAGCAGGAGAATTAGCTCTTAACTTTGCTGCTGCTGAGAATGGTCTTTACTTTAAAGATTCTGTTGGTGATATTCGAAAGGTAACGGGAACTCATTACGGCAATAATGCACCTAATTCATCACCTGCTGGCGAAACAGGTAACTCAGTAGGAGAGGTTTGGGTTGATTCATCTAGCTCTGCTTACTATCTAAATGTTTGGACAGGTTCGACTTGGCAGAAGATTGGAGCAGCATTTGCTGATACTGCCTCTCAGGCTTCTGTGACGATTGCTTCAGGAGCGCTTGTAGCAAATAGCTCCGTGGTGGCTTCGGGTGCTTTTGGGTCGATCAGCGCTTCTGGTGCTCTAGGTACTCCGATTGCTTCTGGTGCTCTTGGAACCCCTATTGCTTCTGGTGCCTTGGGTGCTCTGCTTGCTTCTGGTGCTCTTGGAACTCCGATAGCCTCTGGTGCTCTGATTGCTTCTGGTGCTCTGGGCACTCCGATAGCCTCTGGAGTAGAGCTTGTTGTAATTAGTGGAGCTTTTCCGTCAGTCCCAGCTTCAGGTGTTTTTGGGTACCGTGTTGATCCTCCAAGCGGCCTTTTTGTATCATTTGGAGGAGGCTGGGTTCCCGCGTAAAGTGCTTTTTAACATCCACGCTCCTTTAAAAAGATTTCCAACAATTTCAGCTAAATGATTCTCAACGTCAGGTGCTCCTATTTCTTGAGCCATGGCATACACGTCTTTAGCCATAAAACCGCCGTCTTCTAAGTTTTTGATATACAAAACTAAACTTTCGTCAGCTTCGTAGGTTTTTGTAGTTTTGAAATTTTTATACTGACCTAATAGACCTTTTTGACACATAGGCAGCAGATAATCCATGCTGCGGACTAATTCTGCAAGTGTGTCAAAATCTTCAACGTGCTGTTCGTACTGTTTCTTTAAAAATTTATGGACTGCCAAAAAATAAGGTGCTTCCAAATTTAAGTGAATAAGGTGAGCTTGAATGTTTAAGTGAAATAAATATGAGGCCAATTCGACCATCTTATAAATAAGATTGTCAACGTTGGCCTCCTTAACGACGACAACTTCCTCTTTAACAATTTCCTCCGTGGGAGCTGTTGTAAGCTCTTGGAGTAATTGATTTGTGAAAGAAGAAGACATTTACTTGATCAGTCGCACGGACACACTGTAGCTTGCTCTTCTTGACCTTTCAGATACTCTTCTAGTGCATCTTTATTAATACGAAAAAGAGACTTCACTCCATTTGGCTGAAGGTTTACGTAAGTGCTTTTGGGCCATCCACCTTGTTGATTGGATTCAGTAAGAGAGATGCGTTTACGGACAAAGCCAGTAGAGCAGTTCAGCAACTCTGCTGTCTGAGCGATTGTGAGTAGTTTCCTGGATTCCATGCTGAAAGATGTGTTGAATGATCGCAACGATAAAAGGTTAGCACTGCATTCGAAAAAGTCATCTAGTAAAAACAATGAATGTTTTTTTTAAGATTTGATGCCTAGACTTGTTACAGATACAACTTTGTCGATGGCTACTGTGCGTATCGCAGGAGAACGTTTCAGCGGCTACAACAAACCGAAGCGCGACGTCCAAGGAGGCAAGAAATTCGTTGTGGCAGCTAAGGAAGGGGACAAGGTTCGCTTAGTGCGTTTTGGCGATGCTAACATGACTATTAAGAAAAACGACCCTGAGCGTCGTAAAAGCTTTAGAGCGCGTCACAAGTGCGATGAAAAGAAATCAAAACTAACCGCTGGTTACTGGTCATGCAAAGCATGGTGAGTTTTATTTAATATGAATTGTTAGGATAAGATGACCTAGACTGTTGAATATCGGTATCTGATTATGGACGACACCGGTCACCTTAGTGTTAGTCTCACTCTTGAAGACGAATTTACGCTCACACGAATCAAAACAGCAGCCAAGGAATTAAAAGGGAGAGAACGCGATCAGTATTTTTGGGATAGGATTGTCCGCTTTGTTTGCCGTGAGCGGGCTTATAAGTTCGTTGCAGACGAGCTTGGCGTCATCGTTGACCCTAATATTGGAGTATTCGATGACGTCAAAGATGACGATTAACACTTCTCCTAATTTTGAACGCTGGAAAAGAGCAGTCAGCGGAGCAGAAGGAACTTTAAGACAAGGAAATATAGACTATAACATCTTGTATGGCGGTGGGAAGTTTGAAGGATATGATAAACACCCTGACAAAGTCGTAAGCGGAGGCCGCTATAAAAGTGCTGCTGCAGGTGCTTATCAGTTTATGCCTGAAACTTATTATGAGCTTCAACAAAAATATGATATTCCAGATTTTTCTCCTGCCTCACAGGATATGGCTTTGTATCTAAGAATGAAAGAGAGAGGCGTAGATCCTGATAAAGACCCAATTACTCCTGAAACAGTTGCAAAACTTGCTCCAGAATTTGCTTCCTTTCCGACTATGGAGGGCGAGAGTTTTTATGGACAACCTGTTAAAAGTTTTCAAGATATTCAAAAATATGCTGGCGTTTCTCCTAAAGAACCAAAAGTAAAAACTCAAAGTTTACCTAAAGAA
>JGI10211J14876_10000103_pt1 | contig 30731 bp, 39 predicted proteins | sample Etolagsediment_FD_14876 | JGI IMG/M metagenome (IMG submission 14876)
ATGGGTGAAGAGACTTTAGAAAAAAGCATGGAAGAAAAAAATAAAGAAGGCTCAGATCTTGCTCCCGAAGCACCAGCACTTAAAACGGCAGATGCAGAGGAAGAGGAAGAAGAGATTCCTGAGCTTCCTGGAAAACTTGGCGCTCGTGCAATGGAGATGATGAGAGCTAAGAAAGATAAAATGAAAGGTTAATTATGAATTTTGAGGAACAACCTGAATCGCAAGAACAGGATTCCCAGTTAGAAGGCGCGGATCAATCCGAAAAAGCAGAGTCTGAAGAGGATCAACTGCTTGATTTAGATTCGGTTGAGAAGTTCCGATATGGTGGCGTGGAGTACACTCCAAAAGAGTTACGAAACGCGATGTTAAGACAGGAAGACTACACACGTAAGACACAGAGTCTGGCTGAAGAACGGAAATACGCCGAAAACTTTGCTTATGATGCTGCTGCAGTGATGAAAGATCCTAGTCTTTTGGAGAAGTTTGCATCTATNTATCCTGAAAAGTACGTGAAAGCGTTACAAGCAAACATTCAAGATAGTGGAACGCAAAATTCTCAACAGACAAGTAATACTCAGGGGTCTTTACCTCCTGATGTCATGAAGGAGCTTGATGATCTCAAGAAATTTCGTGATGAGTATCAGCAGCGGACTTATGAAGCGGAAGTTTCAAGCAAAGAAGCTGAGATTGATAATATCATGAAAGAGATGTCTTCTAAGTATCCCCTAGCTGCCAAAAATGAGGTAACTGTTTTAGAGGGAGCTCGGATGGCCTACGAAAAAAACGGCAAGTTAGATAAGGGTACTTGGGAAACAATATACAAAGCTGTTCAATACGCTCAGGAGCAAGGCTACAAGGAATATTACAAGTCTCAATTCAACAAACAAAAACAGGCCTCAAACGAGGGTCGAGATACTGCCGATGGTGGTGGTATTCCTGGCCAAGCACCTAAGAAATTACGAATGGACGAGGTTGCGAAGCAATGGGAGCAAGATCTTCGTCAAAAAGGCTTTTAACCATTAGGAGAAAGAAATGGCTAACAATTTCCAAAGCATCTCCTCTGGTCTTGGTGAATTAAAAAACTATTATCAGGGACCAATCATCGATCAGTTCAATGAAGATCTGCCGGTGAAACGTGCCGCTGAGAAAGTTAAACAAGGCTGGAACGGTGCTCAAGTAAACAGACCTCTACGTGTTCGACGAAACACTGGTATTGGTGCTACTAGCGATGGTGGTACTTTGCCAGCAGTTGGACGTCAAACAACTGTTCAAGCAGTTATTCAAGCTAAGTATAATTACTTAAGATTTGGTGTAACTGGACCAATGATTAAGGCATCTGCTTCTGATGCTGGATCATTTGTTCGTGCTGCATCTTATGAGCTTGAAATGGGTTATCAAGACCTAGCAAACGACTGTAACAGACAGTACAACTATGATGGATCTGGAACTATTGCTACTGTAAGTGCAAACGCGGTTGCATCGACAACTATCACAATCACCGGCCGTACATCTGAAGAGATTGCAGCTAAGTTTTTGGATGTTGGAACTGTAATTGACATTTACACTACAGGTGGATCTGCTGTAGCAACTGGAATTGAAATTACTGCGATTGCAAATCCAAATTCTGCTACTGCAACTTTAACTCTTAATTCAGCTGTAACCGTTTCTGCGACTGATTTAGTTGTAAGATCTGGTGCATATAATCAAGAGATTGAAGGATTGTTCTACTCTATTAACGGTGGAACAAGCTCTATTTACTCTGTAAACCGAGCAACTTATCCTCAGTATCAATCTAACCTCGTTGATAACGGCGGCGGTCAATTGACACTAGATGACATGCAACAAGCTTGGAACGAAGGTCTAAGACGGGGTGGAGTGCGTGATGCAACTTATGACGCAATCTACACTGATTACGACTCTCTTCGTTACTATCAAAAGCTATTAAGCCCAGATAAGCGATACACAAACACTGTCGAAGGAGATGGTGGATTTGCTAAAAAAGGTAAATTCTACCTTGATTTCAATGGTGTTCCTGTTGTTCCAGACAAAGACATGTTTGAAGCAATGTTCTTCGTTCCGCACAAAGCGTTGAAAGATTACGTTTTGTCAGAAATGGAATTTGCTGATGAAACTGGAACTATGTACATCGCTCAGGTTTCAGCTGACCAATTAGAGGCACGTATTCGATACTTCTCTAACTTGTTCAATGAGAAACCATCTGCTTGTGCAATTTTGGACAACTACATTAGTCCGTAATTGACAGTTAAAGGTTGAGGGGATGGATACGCGCATTAGACAGATTAACCGAACGGTTCGATCGTATGATCGGGCGCTCTTCGCCAAGAGGATCGGCAACAGGGTAGATATCATGCGTGAGTCGTATCGTTATTTACCTTATGATCTTGATGGATTAAGACTTTTAGTGAGTGTGCCATCTCCTCATCATATTTTTTCATTAACTGACACTTGGACAGCCAGTGGAGAGCCAGTAGAATGGGGTTTAGAACCTTTATTACACCGGCTTAAAGCAATGGATCTTTGGAATCGANAAGATTTTGTAGAAGAATTTATTGAACAGGCTGAAAAAGAGGAAGAAAGTGAAAAAAGATCTTTTAGAAACAACACTGAGGCGTTTTTAAAAGACTTTAGACGTCAGTTTGCAAAAACATTTGAAGATGTGAACACATCTACGATGGAAAAGAAGGATCGTAGACGTGAGCATGAAAGGAATAGAAAATGGCAATCGTAAATCGTGATCTCGACAATTCACAAAAGAAAGTCGAGTTTAATTGGCAAGGAACTGCAGCTACATCTGGTGGAACATATCAGTTAGCTCTTGTTCCTTATCAATGTGAAGTAGAAAAAATTGAAATCGCTGGAATTGGACTTTCTGGTTCACCTTCTGTTGAAGTTGAAGCTTACAAGTTTTCTGGCGGTATCACTGTTAATAGCGACCTAAGTTCTGCTTTATCAGTAACTGCTTGGGGAACCTCTGGTGCTCAAAGCCTTACTTTGGGAACAGCAGGATCAACTCAGGTTCTTTTGGATGCAAACAGCAAGCTTGTTGTTCGTGTTACAGGAGCAAACTCTGCAGTTAATGATCTAGCAGTTTCTGTAGTTGCTAGAAAGCTACAAGACATTGTTACTCATTTTGAGTAATATTTAATGGTTATTAGGGGGAGACGCACACACTCCCCCTTTAGCCTAAGAGGGTTACATGGGAAGCAGCACTTTTTTCAAATCAGGTGGTGGAGCAGGTGTCGGAGCGAGTGATTATCTACAAGATAACTTTGACGACGTAACTGTTCCTGCAAGTAACAACACATCTTTTACGTCTAATTCAGACAATAACTTTTTAAACGCTTTTTTTGGAAATGATGATCTTCCTAAATATTCAGTTAAAACGCTTTGGGTCGATAAGCTTACTCTTTTAGAGCAGTCTCTTTGGAAAAACAACAAGCCTACATATGAGGTTACATTTACTGAAAGCTGGCCTGGAGTAAAGGCATATGCTTATGGTGATGTAAGGTTAAATAATGCAACATTTGGTAAATCCTTGGAAATCAAGGAAGAGGATGATGGTTTTGCAGTTAGCGGTGTTATTCGCCGTATTGGTTGGCTTGTTAACCCTAGTGATAAAGGCACTGCCACATACCAGCTTTACACAGACAATGTCGACACAACGAATACAATCGATGTAAGTGATTTAAATCCTGTTTCTCTTAATCACGGGATTAACAAATACGCTATGCTAGAGCATCAAAGCTCTAATGACACAAAAGACATTCATGAATTTAGGGTACAACCAAATCAAGGAACCATAGGTTCAATTGCTGGAGTTATCGTTTATTATGAAAACGCGACTTCAGATATCGATCTATTTCCTGGTAATACGTATGTCAATAAAGCCAAAGTTACGACAACTGGCGTATCAAATATTGCTTTAGAAACACCTAGTGGAAATGTGGGTGCGGCTACAGTTATCAGGAAGCTTTCAAGCGGCTTATATGACACTGTAAGTGTAGAGCCTGAGAACATTGTTTCTGTCGGTGTTGGATCCAGTGGGGCGGCGACAATTTCTGTCACCACCGGAGAAGGAGCAAGTTTTCCTATTGGCTCTGGAGTTGTAGGGCGGGATGTAGGTGGTTCTATTTATGTTGGAGCAGTCACCGGTGTCTCTACTGATACTTTGACGGTCAGCCCAGCTCTTTCTTTTGGTGTTTCTGGACCGATCTATAAAGCCTGGGCGGGTGGAAGCACTTTGACCATTGGCGCATCATTGTATTCAAATAACTTTGTTTTTGATCCTGAAACAGCGGCTGTTGATGTAGACGCAAATGGATTTAACAACAGCAATACAGGTGATTTTTATTATTCTGACCCAGAAAAAAAATACCGTGTTTGGGGTGATCAATTAGAAACAGGTCTTTTAGACGGTGAGTACTGTTTAAAGTTTAACGGTAATACTACGGGATTTTTTCAAGTTGATGGTAGATTTAGCGCTGTTGAACTTGAGTGGGTTGGAACAAGCGGAATTATTCATGGTACGTTTGGGATTAACGGTGCCTTAAGTTACGGAATTAATGAAGCATTTAGCGGTATTGAAAAGAAAACGGTCTTTACAAACGCTGGACCAGGTTGGCATTCTTTTAATTTTAGTGTCGGTGCTTCTTTTATAAATGTTGGAATTAGAAAGATTAATTTCTATGAGCTTGATGCATCCATTGGTGTTTCTACTGGAGGTTTAGCTCAGTATAAAACAATTGAAGATCAAGCAGAGAGAACTGCAGTAAATGCAACGCTGATGCAGTTGGGTACCTATCAACGAATCTATGCTGATGAGCTTTATTTAAAGGGTGATTGGAGTAGAGGAACCACTAGTACATCAGCTGGGGGTGTTTTCTATGCAGGAGCCAGTACAAACTCAAACCTTAGTTTTAATTTCTATGGTTCCGAATTTGCTGTCATTGGAAACGCAGGATCGTCTTTGGTTGTTACTCTTAACGGAAGCTCAATTGCCGCTAATTTTAACACAATGATTGATGCTGGTAGTGAAGACTGGCACGAAGTATCTGTAACAAATGAAGACGGTACAACTCGAGTAGAAGCCGTTGATTTTACAAGAACAAGAGACGAGCTTGAAAACTTACAAAATTATTTACCGCGGCAGGAGCTTGATACAGGAATCAGTGTCATTACTCAGGCAACTACTCCTCGAAATCCTAAAGAAGGTACAATTTGGGCTCCAAATGCCTCTGGAAGAGAAGTTTATATATACCTTTTTGGTGCTTGGAACCGTTTTGTTATTAATGGTCGCAGCGACGATCCTAATGCGGGTGTTTTCTTTTTAAGATCACATGGTAGTTCTGATGGAGCAAATACTGGAGCAAGTGGTACTGCAGAAGCGTTTAATAACGCCTCATGGATAAGTGAAACGTCTTCCTCGTCTTCACGATTTTTAGGTCAAGGTGGTAATGCTGCTTATGGAAATAATCATCATTGGCTTGATGGTGAAAGCAGTGCAGGATCAGTAGCAGCGTTATTTGAAAGATATAACAGATCAAGCTGGTTGACTCTTCCAAACAGAAGCACAGCAAGAGAGCGAGCTCCGGTAAATGAATTCAATGGCTTCTTTTATGGAAACAGAGGAGTGACTGCTTCTGGAAACAGTGCAACAGCAGTAAATACTGCAGACAAATGGAATGGAGCGTCTTGGACAACGGTTACAGCATGGTCTAATGCGCACATGGGTGGATTGTCTTTTACTAACAATAATCTTTTGCATGCGGTGGCTGGAGTGAATACGGTGGGCACTAGTAGTTCTGCTAACGAGGCTAGGACTACAGCGGACTCTGTAAGCACCCTAACAGCCCTTCCAGTGGGCTCTGGAACATCAGGTGGGTCTGCAGGTCCTGGAGGAGTTGCTTATGCTCCTAGTTGTCCAAATGGTGCTTCAGCAAACTCTGACGCGGGTTACACTTGGAATGGTGCAGGATGGACTTCACTGACCGCTGCCTATACGCAATTTGCCGATAGAACAAACTCAGCTACNTCTGCAAACAATTTGGTTTGGTTTTCAAACAGTGGTCAAACTGCACCAAGCAGTAATGTCATCACAACAAGTATGGCGTTTGANGGAGTGTCGGTCAGTAGTTCTGTAAGTTCGATTACGGGAAGAGGAGGAAGCCAGCTCAGTGGATTATAATAAGGTTTTAGAGCTTCTAAACGACGATAAAATTGAACTAGCTAAAAGCTTCAAAGATCAAATCAATAAGAAGTTAGCGTTGGGCATGACAAAGTACGTGTGTAAAAACGGCACACTTTCAGATGGTCACGAAAAGATCACTGATGCTCAGCGATATTTTCAATCGATTAAAGAAATGTATTATTATTCTATTGAGTTAGAAAATCAGCGTGTTTTGGCAATGGAAGCACAGGCGGATCTTATGGATGCTGAAGAGCTGATTAATGTTGCAAAAAAGCCCTCTCAAAAGCTTAGAGCTGAAGCTAAATTACTTAAAGCAAAAACTGCACTAACAAATTGTCTTGTAAACATTGAAGACAAAAAGCGTTGTTTAAGTGCATTTAATGAGGTCAGAGAAGAGCTAAAAGAAAAAGTTGAGTCTCAATATCCTGAAGGAATTGAGCAGGCTGAAGAAGATAATTGGAAAGCTGTTGCTCGGTATAGAATGTACAAAAAGAAACTAGGCCTACCTCAAGAGCTTACTCATATTCCGCTTGAAAAGTCCTTAAAGGCAAAAATTGGATTAGAGCACGAAAGCCCAGAAATGGCGTTATGGTTAGGTGTAACTGAACCGAGATCGTTAAATGAATTACAAGCACAAAACCCACATAAACTTGAGGTGAAGGAATGAAGGAATATTCGTTTTCTTTTGGCGACGGCGACCCTGCCACTTATGGCGGACTCAGCCCAACTTTTACTTATTTTGCTGACAGCACAGGTAATACTTATGTACCACCAGGTATTACGGAGCCCATCGCAAATAGCGGAATTTATTACTTTTCTTACGCTCCAACCTTTAGCATCTCTTTTACAATAGATGGAACGTCAAGTATTGCCACATCAAGTGATCGGTATATAACAAACAATTTAGATCCTATTCAGGTTGTGGATCAGAGAATTGGTGATGCTAATTCTGACATTGGAAACACGCTTACTGTACCTGATACGGTGTTGGGTTATCTTCGAAGAAACTTTAGTGTTCAAGAGGGTGAAGCGGTGTTTACAAAAGCGTCTGGTAAGTGGCAGGTATACGCCAAAGGATCTTCTACTCTTTTGTTTGAAAAGGATCTGACTAACAACACTACCGAGGCGCGTAAGTCTTAAATCAATTGTTGATCGATTAGAATTTTCTACATACGCTTTGTTTGGAGGTATTTATGAGGCCAAGCATTGCACTGTGTATGATTATGAAAAACGAGGAGGAAAACCTTTCTCGTGTATTGTCTAGTGTTGAAGAGTGTTTTGATGAAATTCACATTACTGACACTGGATCTACTGACAAGTCTGTCGATGTAGCAGAGACTTTTGGAGCCAAGGTTCACCATTTTGAATGGATTGAAGATTTTGGCGCAGCAAGAAACTATTCATTTAGTCATGCAACCACAGATTACATTATGTGGTTAGATTGTGACGACACACTAGATAACAAAGAGGCGTTTTTAAAATGGCGAGACAACGCCATGGTCATGAATGATTATTGGCTAAATACCTATCACTATGCCTTAGATCAAAATGGTAGACCTGTTTGTTCGTTTGCAAGAGAGCGTGTCGTAAAACGTTCAAAAGGGTTTAAGTGGAAATATTTCCTTCACGAGGGAATCGCTCCAATTAGTGAAGACGGATCCAGTTTTAAAAGTTCATTTGTAAGTACATGGTCTGTAAAACACCACAGAACAGTTAAAGATTTAGAAAAAGATAAAGGTAGAAACATTCGGATTATTGAGAGTCACCTAAACAAAGGTGAAGAGCTTGATGAAAGAATGAATTATTATTACGGAAAAGAGTTGTTTGAGGCTGGAAAGAACAAAGAGGCAATCAAGCAATTAACGATGGCAATGAAGCAAGAAAAGATGGAGCTTCATGATCGAATTCTTTGTATGCAGTATCTTTGCATCACTCTTTTAAAGTCAGACAAATTAGAGAACTATTTAGCGTGTCAGGAGGTAGCACAACAAGGTTTAAGGCTTATGCCTCATAGGGCCGAGTTTTATTGTTTTATTGGTGATGCGTATTTAAAGCAAAACCAATTACATGAGGCTATACCTAGTTTTGAAGCTGCAAAGCGGTGCAAAAATACCTCCGCACCAAGACCGGGTATGGCCTCGCCAATTTTCTCTTATGGTGATGTTTATGGGCCTTATCCAACAAAACAATTAATTAGAATTTATGCTCGTTTAAATGATGCCGATAGTGCGGTTGAGGAGCTCGAGTATGCGAAAAAAAAGTGGCCAGATGATCCTGAAATTAAAGGGCTTGAGCCGGACATTAAGCGATTACAAAAACGAATTAATATTACTGGTGATCGGCATGACACTGATGACATTGTATTTACTTGCCCTCCTATGAATTTGTATGACTGGGATTATGAGATCTACAAAGAAAAGGGAATTGGGGGATCAGAAACAGCTCTTGTTGAAATGGCCTATTGGTTAAAAAAGCTAACCAAAAAAAGGGTCTTAGTGTTTCACACCAGAAAAGAAAACAAGGTTATTGAGGGTGTTGAGTACTTTAAACAAGATGATTTATTTACATACTTCGATGCTTTTAAACCAAAGCTTCATATTGCGTGGAGACATGGAACGCCTTTAACTCATGCTAAGACACTTGTTTGGTCACATGATTTAGTGACTAATGACACTCACAACACAGATAAGTTTGATAAGATTCTTTGTTTAAGTGAGTTTCATAAAAACTACTATCACTCAATGGTAGGAACCCCATTAGATAAGATTGATTTAACCTCTAATGGAATTGACCCAACTCGTTTTCGAGATCTTGAAACAAACAAAGATGAAAACAAGATCATCTATTCTTCCTCTCCTGATCGAGGATTAAAAGAGGCTATGCTTGTGATGGATGAAGTGGTCAAAGAGATGCCCAACGCCAAGCTTCATGTGTTTTATGGTTTTAACAACATGGAAAAGTTTGGCATGACAGATGTAGTCAACGAATTAAAGAAGATGATTAAAGAGCGTGATCATGTTGTGTTTCATGGAAACGTCTCTCAAAAGCAGTTAGCCCACGAATTTTCAAGTGCGGCTGTATGGTTATATCCAACGTGGTTTCTAGAGACCTATTGTATTACTGCAATTGAGGCTTTGTGCTGTCAGGTCTATCCGGTAGTTCGAAATATTGGAGCCTTACAAAATACTCTTGCATATGCTGCAGCACGTAATATGGCTGAATTAGTGGATGCTCGGCCGGACACGGAAGAGGGAATAAGAGATTTTGCACGCAGAACAGTGGATGCGTTAAAGCAAAAAAAATGGCAAAATGTTAATATAGACCCTGAAGCATATTCATGGGAATCTGTCGCAAAGCAGTGGATTAAGGATTATCTATAATGGCTTACGGTTGGGATGTTCAAATAGTTGGCAATGCCTTAAATTCTTTTGGATTTACAGGTTTTGATACAATTGCTGGACTTGGACTAAACACGTATGGTTTTTTGTGGCCCAACAGTAACATTTGGACTTCATGCGATACGGCGATTACAACGACATGGACCGAGTGTGAAATTTGCACGGAGGGCAACGGTTAATGACTTTGGGGGAACTAAAGACTCTCGTTAGTTACTGGGTTGATGATCTAGACTTTGGTTACTTTACTGAAGATCAGGTCCGGGAATTTATCAACCAAGCTTTACGCGAGATTCAAAAATACCTGGTTCTGGCAGGTGAGAATTATTACCTCAAATGCGTAGAGACAACTACTGTTACCGATCAAGCCGATTATGTTTTGCCTCAAGATTTTCTGAAGCTTAACAGGCTGGAATACATAGACGGTCAAACAACAACCACTCAGCCCATCACTATTGATGGAATAACGCTGAATCAAAAAAATGTATTTCCCATCGATAGCGGTACACCTGTTTCATATTTTCTAAAAAAGAACAGGCTTATCTTAGTGCCCCCTCCCGATTCTCCACAAACTCTTAGATTGTTTTACACCTATAGAGTTCCAGAGCTAATTGAAGATGCAGAAACGCCAGATATTCCAGCTGAATATCACCAAGCGCCTGCTATATGGGCAGCAGTAGATTGCTTACTAAAGGATGGTAGAGATCCATCAACTTTGCTAATTAAGAAACAAGAATATTTGTCGCTTTTCAAACAACACGCTGATGAACGCACTGTTGATAAGCCAAGGGAAGTAATAACAACCGATGGTTATTTAACGGGATCATATTTTTATTAAATGCCTCAGCCAAAGCTTAAAAGTGAAAACTATCAAAATCTTGGTGGTATAAACATCAAGGCAAGTGAATACATCACTGGCCCTTTTCAGTTTTTAGACATAAGAAATTTAGACTTTGAGCGACCTGGATCTCTTAAACAACGCGACGGCTCTACCCTATATACTGGTGCTACTGTTAGTGGCCGTATTACTGGTCTTTATGAGTTTGAAAAACTAGATGGATCGAGCTATTTAATTTCGTCAGCAAACACGAACATTTATACGGTTACAAGTGGTGGGTTTAGTGTTTTTAACACCGGCTTAAAAAACAACGCACTCTTTGATTTTGTTACTTTTGTTGATCGACTGTTTTCTGCAAACGGGGAAGATTTTTTCAAGTTTGATGGGACAAATGTTTCTGAGTATTCTCTTCCTGATGGAGCTACGTTTACGGTTGGATACACGTCTGGTCCTACTGGAACGACGGGTCTTTATAAGTATGCATACGGATATTTAAATGATCGTGGTTATTTGGGACCATGTGGTCCTGAGATATCAGCATCGGTTACTGCTACTAACAATGCGGTTTTAACGGGATTAACTACTCCACTAGGCTTTGGCATTACTTCGCTTGTTTTTTATCGGACATCTCCAAACGGGTCTGATCTATTTCAAATAGGCACAGCTCCTGCTGGCGCTAGCATATTTGTCGACTCAAATTTGTCACTTGGGACAACCCCTTGTAATGACAATCTTTATTTTACTTTAGCGCCTAGATATTTAGAGATTTATAATAATCAGCTCTTTATGGCTGGGTTTTCTTCAGCTTTATCTACGTTTTATTTTAGTGATATCGGAGAGCCAGAGGGAGTTCCTCCGGAGAACTTTGTAGAAGTTAGAACTAACGATGGGGATCGCATTACAGGAATGGCAAACTTTCTTGGATCATTGTTAGTGTTCAAGGAAAGGTCGTTTCACGTTTTATCAGGTGATAATCCCACTAACTTTCTTCTTAGAGAAATATCTAATCAATACGGGTGTTTATCAAACAGAGCGGTTGTAAACTTTGAAGATCGAATTTTGTTTTTAGATAGAAAAGGCATTGTTGAATACAATGGAGCAAACATTCGAGTCATTTCTAATCCAATTGAATCTGTGTTTTTAGGAATGAATTTAACTGCAGCTAAAGATAATGCTGTAGCAATTCACAATAGATTATCGAATCAGGCTTGGTTTGCTATTCCTTGTGATGGTTCTACGGAGAACAATTGTGTTATTGTTTATGATTATCTTTTGGATGCGTGGACCATTTTTGAAGGGTTTAATTCCTCTTCGTTGACTGTAGCGCGGCGTGAATTTGGTCAAGAAACAGTGTTTACTGGGTCATACAATGGTTCTATTAGCAATTTCGGCGCGAGTCTTTACGGAGACAACGGCCAAGGATTTACGTGCTCATTTAAGACGAGATTTCTCAGTGAGATGGGGAAATCTACGACGGAGCAATACCGGCGATTATATATGGACGTTGACCCAATTGCGGGCGTTACCACACCATTAGAAATTAAATTTAAAAAAGATTATCAAGACGATACGGTTTTAGAGCGTACGATGTACTCAAGCCAGTTTCAATCTCGCATTGATTTTGGCATCCCAGCAAAGTCTTTAGCGTTTGAGATGTTTAAAAACGGAGCATCAACAAGCATCCAGGTTAACGGTTTTACTATTGAGTCTAGGGAGCAGCGAAGAACATGAAGATTAAAGCGACTCCTGATGTTTCAAACGTTTCAAGTCTTGAAGAGCTTAAGAGATTTAGCACCATTGTTCTTAAAGAAATAGTTGAAGTAATTAACGGAAATGTGCGTATTGACGACAATTTATCTGCAAATATTATTTCTGTCAGTTTAGCGGGTGCCCCCCAGTCATGGTTTAAATCGATCTCCTATTGGTTATTTAGTGGTAAAAGCGCCGTCGGCTTTATCAGTTTTTGATGGAGATAGTGAAAATACTGCAGAAACTTTGTATATTAAAAGTAATGCTAATGCTCAAGTAAGCTTACTTGTATTTTAAGGATAGATTATGCCGATTAAAGAAGCGATGGACAAAATCAGTCAGATGAAGCAGCAGCAGAAGGATTCCTTTAAGGCTGTTGATGAAGATTTTTCTAAGTTTGCCAAACAGTCTTACGAGCAGGCAAAACAAGCCCGAGCACGTGCTCCAATGCAGCAGCAAATTGCTCAAGCTCAAATTGGAGATGCGGGAAGAAGGGGTTTAGCAGAAAATCTTTCTGGAATTAGACAGCAGGCCTCTGGAAGAGGATTACTTTACAGTGGGCTACGTCAAGCTGGTGAGTCAGGAGCGAGAGCTCAGATGGGTGCAGATGTAGCTCGTCAAACGGCCATGGCTAACCGTCAAATTGAAGATCAGGCGTTTGCAGCAGAACAACAGGCATTACAAAACCTTTTACAAAAGAGACAAGCTGAATCGGCTTTAGATGAATTGTATAATGCAGGTATTAGACAAAAAGCAGAACAACAAGCTAATCGACCAGGATTTTTAGGAATCTTTTAATATGTCTATTTTCGGTGGAATATCAGCACAGAAAACGTTGAAGGGTTTAGAAAGTACGCGGCAGGAAGATCCTGATTTAAGAGATCTACGAACGCACATGCGTGATGCGGCTTTAGCTGGACCGGAAACGCTTGTAGCACAGCAACTCAATGCAGTTGAAAAACAAGCTCAACCTTTTGTTCAATCAAGTGATCAATTTCAAAGCGGTCTTGGAATGCAGCAAGATCCTGCCTTTACTGAAGCTTTATCGAGAAGAGGCCAAAAGATCTTTGATCGAGATTACACTGATTTGAGACGACAGCTCCAACTTGAGGCTCCAAGTTATCAGCAACAGCGTATGGCTGCTGTAATGCCTGCTATGGCTGCTAAAGCACAAGAGAACATTAATATTAAGGCTCAGAAGTCTCAAAACGAAGCTGCCCGACAAGCAGCTAGAAATGCTATGATTAGTTCAATAACGGGTGGTTTAGGTAGCGTTGCTGGAGCAGGTATTGGTTTAGCTACAGGCGGGGGCGCTCAAGGAGCAGCTTTTGGTGCACAAATGGGTAGAGGAATCTTTCAATAGGTGATGACATGAGTGATTTTATACAGGGAGCTGCAGGACTTTTAGGCGCGATTGAAGAGCGTGATGCCATTAAAGCGCAGCAAGAAAGAGATGCAAAGCGCGAAGCATTTGAAAAAAAACTAAAACTCAAACAATCTGGTTTACAAGAGCAAGAAATTAAAGATCCTGAAACAGGTGAGACTCGGATTGAGTTAGTCCCTTCCCCTGAAGCTCAGCAACAAAGACAGTATGATCAACAAAAACGAGCAGAAGAAAACAAACTTCGAAGTCAAAGACTAAAAAAGGGTGAATTTGAACTTGAAGAATTAAAACAAAAAGATTCTCCTAGAAAACGACTAAATAAACTTGGAAGTGAAACACAACGTAAAGTAGGAATGCTTGTAAGTGGTTTGACAAATTTAACTGATTACGAAAAAGCGTTTCGAGGTGGTGGTCGACCTGGTTACATTACATCTGAAACACCGCTTGTTGGTGGGTTGATTTCAGATACACCCATTGAAATGGCTAGAAGAAATATGGAAGAGGTGATTGGTCGTTTAGCATCTGGTGGTGCAATCAATCAGCCCGAAGAAGAACGGTTTAGAAAAATGCTACCTAGACCAGGTGACGATGAAAAAACTCAAATCGCAAAACTTTTAAATACTAGACGAGAATATGAAAACAAGCTTCGAGCATTTGGTGTATCTCCAGAAGACCTTGGTGAATTAGGTTTTGACACTGAAGATTTAGGTCAAAGCGGACAATATGCAAGTGCACCTCAACGTGGACTTATACCAAAAGATGAATCTCAAAGAGGTTTGATAGGCGGAATAAAATCGTTATTTAGTAATGCTTTCGATGAGCGCGGTGCTGTAGCTGCGCCACAGCCTGGAATAGTCGAAGACGGTTATAGATTCAAAGGCGGTGATCCTGCGGATCCTAAAAGTTGGGAAAGAGTGCAGTAATGCCTAAACCTTGGGAAAAATATAGTCCAACAAAAAAAACTGAAACTGCGGATCAATCTGGTCCATGGAATAAATTTCAACAAAAACCCATTGAAGATTCACAAACTGACTTCGGAACTAAAGCTCGAGTGTTTGGTGAGCAAGCTGCAGATGTTCTTACTTTAGGATATTTGCCTCAAATTGAAGGCGGTATTCGTTCTTTGGTTGGTCCAGAAAGTTATCTCGAAGAACGTGAAATGGTTTCGGAAAGAATGCGGGCTGGAGAAGAGCAAGCGCCTTCTTATGCGACAGCGGGTAAGATTGCAGGCGCAGGAGCAGGTTTACTTATTCCAGGTGGAGCTGCTACGCAAGCTGCAACACGTTTAGGTGCATTAGGACGGGCTGCAGGTACGGGTGCCGCAATGGGGTTACTGGCTGATCCTGGTGATGTAAAAGGTGAGGTTACTCCACTTCAGTTGGAGCAAAGAGGCAAACAGGCTTTAACGGGTGCAGCGTTTGGGGGGTTACTCGGTGCAGGTGGACAAGCTCTTGGTAAAATGGCTAGTAAAATGGCCACACCTCAACAAAAGGCTGCTGGCTTACTTAAAGAAGCTGCCGGTAAAAAAGCATTTAAAGCAGTAGGTCCCTATAAGCGGGATGTAGCAAAAGCAGGTGATAAAATTAGTGATATTGGTAAAACACTTTTAAATAGAAAAGTTGTGAAGGTTTTACCTGCTAGTTATGAAAAGCTCGCTAAGCGTGCAACTGACGAGTTTGTAAAAGTGGGAAAAAAATACGGAGATGTCATTGAAGACATTGCTAAAAAATCAAACGTAAAAGTAAATAGGGCAAATGTTGCTCAACGTGCTTTACGTGATTTAAGTGCTGATCCAGATATTCCAGGTGTAGCACGACAAAACAAGCGAGTTCAGCTTTTATTGGATGAGTTTAGTAAACGTCCTGACATGAACATTCTAGAAGCTCAAAAACTAAGAAAGTCTTTAAAGGGTCAGATTAACTGGGACCGACTTCCTGGAGCGGACATTCCAATTAATGAACAGGTTTATCGAAAGTTGTACTTTGAATTAGGCAACACTATTGAAGAGGCTGCTAAAAAAGGGGCTGAAAGCGCTGGTGGGGATTTAGCAGCGAAATATATGCAACTTAGAAATGATTATCACAACTTAAGAAGAGCGGGAGAGATAGCTAGTAAGCGAGCCGGTGGTGAGTTCGCAAATAGATTTATATCGCTTAGTGATTATCAAGCGGGTCAATCTGGAGCAATGATGGGCACAGCTCGAGCGTTGGCAATGGGAGCTTCTCCTGAAAGAATGATTACTGAAGCGGTGATTGGGGGAGTGATTGGATCTCTTACCAATAAAGGATTCCGTCGATTCGCGAACCAAGCGCAGGCACAAGGCGCTTTAAGAGCAGCCAACCTGCTTGACAAAAGCTCGGCCTTACAAACAAAGTTTGCAAATGTGCTCGAAAAAGTGTCGAAAGAATCTCCTGAGAAGATGGTACAAGCATTGTATCGCCTTTCTTTATTACCTGAATTTGCGGAGGAATAATGCCAGTATTAAACGTACCTAAATCAAAAAAACGCACGCCTGAGGAAATACGCGCACAGAGACGGAATATAGCGGAGACGCTTAAAGGCCATGACAACGCCACCCTGAAAGCCTTGAAAAATAAGATGTTTAATCTCTTTGGCGAGGGTAAAAAGGCTCGCGCCGCAGAGAAACAAAAATAGTTGTGCAGCAAGCGCTGATAAATTCATTGAAAATTCCGGATGATCAAGTGGGTTAACTAAAAATAACACACTGAGTGGTAAACCAACGGCTATATTAACTATATGACAAAAATTGTTACTAACCATAAGTCCGCTAAAAAAGAACATTGTATACATTAAAACTTTTTCCAACTTAATCATACTACTATTATAACACAACGCATCTACTTTATAATGTGTAATAGGTGACACATGGATAACTTTGCAAGTATTGGAAATAGTGGCGGAATTTTAAAGAAGAACTATGGCTCAGATGCTGTAAGGCGTGATGCCACTGAAGAGGCTTTAACCCGTAGAAGAAACAAGCTTTTTGAAACAAAAATGGGTGAGAAGCCGGAACAAATAAAATCACAACTACCTGGGGGATAATATGGCTGTTGAGAATAAAGAAGTAGCAATTGCTAAAGAAGTAGATGACGTGCTCGAGCTTTTGGTTTGCATTGTAAAAGATCTTAAAGCCAAAAAAGACACTAATGCTCTTTTGTCAGACAACCTTCCAAAACTTATGGATGCGATTGCTGGAGTTGATCAATTAGATGATGAGCTTAAGCAAAACAGACAAGAAGTAATGAATGCGGCCGGTTTACGAATTGCTGAACTCGTAGAAGCACTTCTTGGATAAGTCTTTTTGGAAAAGTAAAACTATTTGGTTTGCGGTGATTACTGCAATCCTATTGGGATTTGAGCCACAGATTCAAGCGCTCGTCCAACAAAGCCCTGGCATGTTTGGGTCTGTGCTCTCATCCGTTTTTATCTTTTTAAGAATTATTACAAAATGTCCCGTCAAATTAAAATAGCGTTATTACTATTAATATCTGCGTGTTCTACGTCACCCGACACGATTGACCTAAACAAGATTTATCGCAAAGACATGTCAATTGAAGTCAATGGTTTTAAAAATCAAGGTACCGTGGTTGTTCCAAAAGCAAATAAATACAAATTTAAAGTAAGGGGTATTGCCAAGTTAGATCTTTTTACTATTTCAACTTGCTCAAGAGAAATCACTCAAGAGGAGGCGGGTGGTAGTGGTTGGTTTACAAACACCAAAAAGTATGAGTTTGACTTTGTTCCTCTTCCTATCGAAAAAAAACCTGGGTGTCCCATTCGTCTAAGTGCTCTAACAAAATCGACTCCTAAGCATTCGTGGGGATATGTCGACTTTCAAGATGATCTTCATAAATTGCCTGCGACCTTACAATGTAACGGAAAATGGGTAAATTCATCGGGTGTAAGTATTTGCCAATCAAAAAAGGGTTTACTGCAACAGATTGATTTTTATCAGGATACAAGAGTAAGCAAAGCAGGGTCTTGTAATTTTGATTCTGAATTTGAGATATCAAAAAGCTTTGTCTTTACAATGCAACAAGGTGAGTGTGTTTATTTATTTAAAGAGGTTGGTGGACAACGTCTACATCGGCTTACGACGATTGGATACGATCAAATTATTTTAAAGGATTAATATGTGGGGAATTCTTTTAAAAATAGGTTTATGGGCTGTCGAGCAATTTATACTTCGACAAGGTGGTAAGTCTAAAAGTCAGAAACAATTTTATGAGCTTGTAAAGGCTCTAGAAGAAGATTCTTTAATCTCTGCAGGGCTTAGAGCTAGCTACGATGAACAATACAAAGACCTTCAGGGAAAAGAATAAAACCGGTAAACGAAAGGATATGACATGTCTGTTGTATTAAATCACGATATAAATGGTATGTGCGTTCGAGTTAATCGAATGGCAGAAGAGTTGTATAAATCAGTTTCAAGTGGGCTTAGTCACACTAACTCATTTGACCAAGCAAGATGGCAATCTTACATCAATGCTTTTAGAACATACAAAGCATGGGTAGAAGCTCAGCCTCAGTTGGATCTTCCAGAAACTCACCCACGAGAAATCAACGTTGAGCCAATGGTTGAAATTACTAATGTTGAGAACGAAGCGATTAATGACGTTTTAAATCTATTCAAAATTTTAAAAGATGAAATGATGAGCTCACAGTCTTCTCGTATGCCTGCTGGACTTATTAGTCATGATTCTATTCGTATCGATGCACTTGTAGACAAGATTGAGAAACTTCTTGTTGATTACGTAGCTGTCATTCAGCCTGTTGATTTTCCTGAAAGTTCACCACAAGAAATTATTAGTGGTCCTGGAAAACAAGGTGTATAGTTAGCAGGTACTTTACGAAAATTCTCGCACCCGGTTCAGAGTTTGTCTTTGGGCCGGGTTTTTTTATACCCACTTGATGCGTCTGGGTTGGCAGGGCACACAAAATTCATTAAACCCGTTTGAAACAAATAACTCATTGCATTTTCTACATGTAATAGTTCGGCAGTCGAGACAAACCCCCGACGAATGAGTCGTAATTTGCGAGCATAGGCAGAGCGCTTCATCTCGCTTAAGTTGGCGTTTTTGTTTACCTTTATACGACAACGACCCATATTTTCTTCGGTGTCCCCCCATTGAAAAAGTTTATCATGACTTTATATATAAAATATGTAAGAGGAAACAGTTATGAGCATTATGTTTGATATGGCTATTTTGAAGTGGGCAAATGAGTTTGAATTAGAACCTGAACTTATCAAAGCGGTCATGGCAGTAGAGAGTGCTTATCAAGCCGACGCTATTCGTTATGAACCTAACTTTCGCTGGATAGACACAACAACTGTTGATAAGTATGCGAAAAAATTCAATATTACTTATGACACGGAGTTAATTCTTTCAAAGTGTAGTTTAGGTTTAATGCAAACAATGGGCAGTGTGTTGCGTGAGCTTGGGCATGAGGGTCATTTGCTTGACGTTATTCGAACACCAGCAATTAGCATTAAATTTGGTGCAAAGAAATTAAGTGAATTAACAGATTTGTATGGCGACATGAAAGATGTCATTGCGTCTTATAATGCAGGTTCACCACGAAAACTCTCTGGTGGCATCTATGTTAATCAAGAATATGTAAATAAAGTTCTTAATGAATACGACAAATTAAAAAGGCTTAATCCTTTATTTGTTCCATAGCGTACTGATATTCATCAGTAGCAACCCACTTGTTGCCGTTCTCAGAAAAGTACTTTTTAGACTGTATTTTGTAGTCAATTTTCTTTTTTTCCGTAGCTAATGACGCGTCCCTAAACAATAGTCGATTGTTTGGTTGTAAACAAAATTGTCCGGTATCGAGTTCAATAAAGTGTGCGCATTTATGTTCGCCGGGTGTTTCGACAAGGGAGCAGTCTAAAATATTGGGATCTGAGGCCATAAAGTCGATTGTAAATAGATAGGTCCCAGTTTGCTTTGTTTTGTCCTTTAAAAGGGCTTCTACGGTCATATGACGTAGGAATCTATACTCTATGACAGCGAGTTCATAACTAAAGGCGTCCCAGCACTCAAGTGTTTCAAGTTGTTTGTATTCGCAGGGCTTTTTACAGAAGGCTGAAATAGGAAGTCTGTAGTAAACGGCTCCGTTATCAATCAGCACATGAAACAAGATTGCTCGACCTGCGATTGAGCACACTCCAAAGAGCCAACCCTCTTCGTACTCACCAAATCCCTGATTGAAATCGTACAAGTATTCTTTGCGAACAAAGACCTTTTGTGGCGGAATATTAGCATTGAGGTGAGCCATGACTGAAAAGATAGCATTTAATGGAATTGTTCAAAAGGTGCAGACAACGATTGATGGCGGATGGTCTGTAACGTTTGTAGTTGATTCCACTGAAGGTGCCAAAATGGCCCTTTTAGGGAATATTCGTGATGAGGTGTTAACAGTAGAAATTCCACTTAATAAACAACAAGAAGATAATTTTTCATTTGATGATGTTGACTACTCGTTGTAGTTAACGCGCCATGGATATGTATGTGTGCAATTGTCTTGAGTGTGTCTCAAGGGAGGAAGATTGTCATGGATCTTGCTCTGATGATGACACTGCCTGTGTTGGATGTCGTGAGTGGTTTGAAGAGATTTCAGAAATAAGATTTGAAATCGATTGTGCTCAAGGACGTTTATGAAACAAAGCTTAGCAACGATAACAGCAAAGATGATGGAGCTTGAAGAGAAGCTTTTAGAAATCAACGGTGAATTAAACGCTGATATGGAACTTGCGCTTGATGAGTTACACGCAGAGCTTTCTCAAAAGATTGACAGCTATCGGTATCAGCTTTGGAAGTTAAACACGCTTGAAAAAATGATGCTTGAGAAATCAAAGCATTTTGCAAATGCATCTAAGACATGCAAAAAAGCCCAAGAATATTTAAAAAATAAACTTAAGCAGCACATGGAAATTACTGGAAACAAAAAACTTTTTGGTAAGAACGATACAATTACGCTTTGTAAGAGTAGGGATAAGTTAATTATAGAAGAAGATCTTTTAGAGCAGAAGTGGAAGTTACAAGAGTTTCGTTGGGTGCCTGACAAGGAAAAGATACGTCGGGCTTTGGAAGATGGTAACGAAGTTAAGGGAGCTAAACTTCGACCAAGTAGCTCTCTTCGTTTTGGTGTCAATAGGGGGATGACCAATGATGATGGAGCTTCAGATGGATGATTATTTAATTATAGGATTAATTATGTTTTGTGTGGGGGCACTTGCGGTTGACTATGTTTACCGTAAAAAGAAAAGGAAAGAATTAGATGAGTACTTGGACGGCCTCTTCAGAGAGCAAGAAGAAAGAACACGTAACTAAAAAGGGAACACATCTTCCTATCACAGACATTAAAGGCAAAGACTATTTGCAAGTGGCATGGCGCCTCGTTTGGTTTCGAGAGGAACACCCGACATGGGGAATTGAAACTGAGCAGGTGGGTGCAATAGAGGGTGCGTGTTTATTTAAAGCAGTTATTAAAGATGAAAGTGGGAGAGTCTTAGCTACGGGACACAAATCTGAGACACATAAAAAGTTTCCAGATTATCGTGAGAAGGCTGAGACGGGTGCTATTGGAAGAGCGCTTGCGCTTTTAGGTTATGGCACCCAATTTTGTGGGGATGAGCTCGACGAGGGGGAGCGCATTGTTGACTCCCCTTTGTCGAAGTAATGGCTGCGCGAGAAGGATTCGAACCTCCGACCAATGCATTAACAGTGCACCGCTCTACCGCTGAGCTACCGCGCATCACCAAATTATCGCCCTTGGCTATTTACGGTTTGTAAAAGCGCTAGGGTATTTTCCATATGACCATATTTCTTATCAGAGACAATTTTATTTTCAGCAGCTTGAAAATTGTTTGTTTCTGTAAATTTAAAGATCCAATCAACCGGATCTAGGCCACTATCGTTTTGATTAACGAGTGCGTGATAACAGATGCCGATGACGCTACCAAAATTATAGGTCTCTGCACCAATCGTATCCATCAGTCCGTCTTGAGGAATTTCATCTAATAAGACGAATTCATTTCCGATTTTCTTATGTGTCGGTACTCTTTGATAGGGTCCTTTGTCTCCAGGTTTCCAAGCATAGTCTTGAATGGCTTGGCAAAGGCCTACGAGAACGTCTAGATAGTCTCCTGTGAGCCGAAAGACGCCTAAGAGTGCTGTGGCATAGAAGCAGGCTGGATAGCTTTGTCCGACCCAGTATTGGCTATTAAAGGGTTCTGTAGACATGACTTTAAACGCTGTTTGTCGATGGAGCCATCCGGAAGGAAGCTGAACGTAACGAAGAAGATCCATGACTTCTGTTAACCATTTGAGATCTCTTTGTTTATTTTTAAAGTTCACCTGAAAAGCAGCAGCATGAGCGACACAGTCAATCATCCAAGCGGCTTCTCTTCCTTCACCGATACCGTCTGCTTCATCAAAGCTGTTGATATCCCAGCGCCCATTTTTTCCTGTCCAGTAGGCCATTTTCTGTAATTGAGCGTCCCCTAAAAAGCCAATCTTTGTCATGGGATCATTGGTTAACCAGACGAGCATTTGTTGGCGACCTGTTACACGTCGAAGGTGTTGATGATCGATATTCATCCATTGTCGAAGTTCATCTTCGTAATCACAAGTTCCTTTATTTCCAGTTGCTTTTGAAAAAAAGAAAGGAGCATCTTGAACTTGTCCACCTGACACTTGCCAGTTATTCGAGAAGATCTTCCAAGGAGTGGACCCATCAGCATTGACATAATCCTCAGGCATAACAGGCATACCGTTTGATTCGTAGATATGTCCTTTTTGACGAGTATTGTATCGATATTCAGTAATGTAAGCGGTTTCAATTTCTCTTACATTTTTAAGCATAGGGGCAAATGAGTGTGGAATGTTTTCAATATCAACCCCACCTGTTCCACCTTGATACTTAATATCCGATAGAACATAAAGTCCATCAGACTCGGGCATCGTTTGATTACTGTACATCCCTTCATTGTTTTGAAATTTAGCTAAAGTGGAATTGTAGTTATTTTCAGCTTTTCCTTCAGCTTGAGGATGCATTCCAATTTCAAATCGTTGTAAGAGGTAGTCTCCTTTAAAGTAATCAGCAAAGCCTTGTCCCCACGTTTTAGGTTTATGACTTTCAGCTGATTTATGAATAGCAAGACGTCTAGAGATTCGTGCTTGCTTTAAAAGAAGGTGTTTAAAGGGCCTAATTAAGTATTCGTTTTGTTTCGTTCCGTATGGAATGTGTTCACTAAAATCCATTCCTGATGGAAGATCGAGTTTGATGTAATCAAAGTAAAAATCTCCTTTAGCTGGAAGCTGACAGTTATGGATATTAAGATCAAGATCCCATGAATTACTAAATGTTTTAAAATCCAAGTAAGCATGCACTCCGATATGCGTGCCGTTAGCGTGACAGTAGAAAGTTGATCTTGCTCCTCCGAGTCGGTGAGCTGCGACTGGGTTTAAGAAGTTAAGGGGTATTTTATATTCATCAGCATCTTGAGGTTTAACAATAAGAGAGATTCCATTTAGGAGTGCGATTCCATCTTCGTCATAATCGATGCGTTGTTGAATTGAAGTTCCCTCTACGAGATTAAATTCGATATCACCTGAGAAGGAGTCATCAATTTTAGCGCAAAACTCTACGAGTATTCCTTCGTGTAAATCAGCGACTTTTTGCCACTGAGTGAAATAGGTTTTGCCGTCCTTTTCGACTCTGTATGGACAGGTGGGGTTAAAGGTTTGGTTTGCAAGGAACTTTGTTGCAGAAAAGCAAAAAGGCTCGCCTGGTGCGTTTACATATAGTTTCATTATTCATCCTCCCGATGTGTGTAGCGATTATACCGCCATTAATTTGATTTTGATCATATGACCGTGAGAGAATTGTCGTCAAAGGATTGCAACGGATGGCGTCCAAGCGAGATTATCGGGCATTAATTATACCCGACCTTCAAATTCCTTTTCATGCTGAAGACTCGTTAGAGTTTGTAAAGCGTGTTGCCAAAGAGATTAAGCCTGATGAGATTTATAATGTGGGTGATGAGCTTGATCTTTATTTCTTCTCTCTTTACCGCAAGCATCCGGAGATGCGGTTAGATCCACTCAGTGAACTTGCACAAGCAAAAGATGAATTAAAACGCTGGTATAAGGCGTTTCCCCAAATGAGGCTTGCAACAAGTAATCATGGATCTCGCATTATTAAGAAGGCACTGGATGCAGATATTCCTTCACAACTACTTAAAAGCTACCGTCAAATTATTGACGCTCCTTCGGGATGGAGGTGGAGAGATGAGTGGTACACGGTGTGTAAGTATCCTTTTCGGATTTATCATGGGTGTGGGTACAGCGGAGTGAAGGGTCATGTGAATGCTGCTTTAGACGCCCGTATTAGCACCGTCATTGGACATTTACATGCTTTCGGAGGTCACATTGCCCATATGAATACTTTGGGCTCTAATCGCCCATTATGGGCCGCTAATGCCGGGTGTCTTATTGACACCAATTCTCTCGCATTTCATTACGGTAAGAAGCATCGTCATCAGCCTGTGCTTGGATGTGTGACGGTCGTTGATAACGGATTAAAACCGATATTTCACCCTTATGAAAAGTAAGTTAAAGATCGGCAAGTCGGAGTATTGGATTAGTTTTTGTGAGATTGATGAGCCTGCGACCTGGGGTCTTTGTGATTACAACGACAAGAAGATCTCGATTCGCCATGATCTTTCAGCAAAAAACCTTCTTAAAACCTTTATTCATGAGCTTTTACACGCGCTCTCAGATGAACACCATGTCAAACTGACTGAATCCCAGGTGCTTCGCTTGGAACAGGCGATCTACTTGTTTTTAAGAAAGAATTACCCAAGGATGACGATAAAACGGTGGTTAAAGTTAATTTAAGGGCGGGTCACCTCGGATCGTCGTTTGAGCGCCCACCCCTAAATATGCAATATACCTAGTTGAAGACTTCCCTTTTTACGTATTTTATTTTCGTGTGCAAGAAATATTCGTGTGGTTTGAGTATTTTGTGATGACACAATTAGACCACTCGGTCTGACACTCCATCACCCTCATCCCAGAAACAGGATCATGAAAAATAACCTTACATGCCTCCTCAGAAGCTAAACTCGACAATGAAAACAACAAACCCAATAATATTACTTTAATCATGATGCCGTGTATAAATTAATCTGTGTGCTGTGTCAAAATGTTTCTTGAGCTTATTTATAAGTTTCTAGCTTTAGATAAACGACCCTTCTTGTGGGGTTATGCCTCTAGGTCCCACTAAGCAAGGTTTTTTATGACAAATCCTATAAATCTAAAAGGTGTTCCTTTGTCAGCATGCCTCAACTGACTCTTACTAAAAACAACCCCGTTTGATTCAACAAACTCTAAAAGAGAACCCGGACCTAGCTTTATTGTCCTAAGTACTATCCTTTAAGATTATTTCAGATCATTTGTTCATTGGAGGTTAAAAACGATAAGGTGTCTTACGGGTGGTCGCTTCGTAGAGTTTATCCTCGTAAGTGTGTCTGCCTCTTTATTTTTAATTCCAAAGCTAAAGGTTAATAGAATTTATCAAGACAGTGTTTAAAGTGCTCCTGTCAATTCACTACCTGTTCCACCTTTAGAAGTTCTATCTATTCTACCTAAGTCATAGAGCTGTCAACAAGAGAACGGACTGACAAAAAAAGTCTCTAGACAAATAAAATTATAGTACTAGAAACGGGAGGTAAGTACATGAACCTAGTTTGGAGAAAAGCGAGAAATGAGTAATGTCAACTACATCGTTATACAGGGTAAAGTCTGTAATAACATCAAGACCCATAAGTCTAAAAAGGGTAATGAATACGTAAAGTTTTCCTTAGCGATCAGTCGAAAAGTAGGTGAAGGTTGGGAGACAGGTTTTGTAGATGTTCTTTTATTTCAGTGGGATGAAAAGATTGTCGAAGCTGTACAACCTAAAAATAAAATTATTGTTACAGGAAAACATTCGATCTCACCTATAGAAAATAACTCAGGTAAGTTAGAGCTCAGCATCTTTGCAGAGGATGTTGCTTTAGTTGATGATGTTTCTCCAGCACATAAGACAGCGAGTCATAGTGGAGAGTTTGAACGTTTTAAAAAGGGTCCTCGTTCATCAGATAAAAAAGTCGTTTATAACAAGCCCAAGCAGGATCGATTACCGGAAGTCACTTCAAATCTTCTTACGGAAGAAGACATCCCGTTTTAAACTAGGCGATTAAATACAGGAATGGCTATGGGCTGTTACGGTATTAGGTCTAATTTTCTACTTAGGATGGCCTTCGTAAAGGACAAGAAATATGGACATAGAACAAGAATTTGAAATTTTAACTGTTATTACAAGTCTAACTCCTTTAAAAGTGAAGTGAATCAAGTAGTTAAATACATAGCCTGGTCCAGGCCTCTTTCTGGGTCTAGGAGTAAATGCATATNAAACCAATTGCCATACATAGTCATTCCTTTTGTCATAAACTCTAGTAAACTGGTAGTGTGGAACTCAATGGAAAAACTCCACCTGAAAGCTGGCAACATTACCAAAAACTCGTCCTAAATGAGCTAGAACGGCTCAGAGAACAGCACGACGCACTTCAAAGCCAACAACAAAACATCCTAATCGAAATATACATGCTTAAAGTCAGATCCGGAGTCTGGGGCCTTATGGGCGGCCTCATCCCAGTCCTCGTCGCCCTCTTATTGACATTCCTAAAAAAATAAGAAACACACTAAATAGTGAGTAAATATAAAAATAAACGGGTAGAATATCTAAACTACTCCTTCGCCTCNCNCGGTGAATACGAATGCTTCGCTCACCTCAAACTCCTCGAAAAAGCAGGAGAAATCTCCGTCGACAAAGTTCAAGACAATGTCTACCTCACCAAAGCTCGCATCCACTACAAACCCGACTTCAAATGCACTCACCTCAAAACCAATGAACCCTTCTGGGTCGAATTTAAAGGCTTCGAAACACCAACCTGGAGAATTAAACGTAAACTCTGGCTTCACTACGGCCCAGGACCACTTGAGATTTACAAAAAAGGCAATAATGGAGTAAAATTAACGGAGACACTAACCCCTAAATAGTGTTAAAGAGGATTAAAGAAGTTATGGCCTTTGGAAGACCAAAAAAGGAATTTAGTTGGGAAAAGTTTGTTCAATTGTGCGGCATGCCGTCTCCAATCGTCACAAATAAGCAAATAGCCGAAATCATGGATGTTTCTGAAGACACCATCGAGAGACGCATTAAAGAGCACTACCCCGCGTTAACTTTTGCGGATTTTCGCGCAACGTGTTATACGACAACTAAATCGAAGCTTTTTGCTGCACAAATGAAGCAGGCGTTAAAGGGGAACCCTCAGTTGTTAATTCACTTAGGAAAGAACTACTTAGGGCAAGATCGAGATATTCAACGAAGTGAAGTGACTGTAAAAGACGAAGATCAAACCGCTAAAGACCTAGCACTTCAGTTAAACAAAATTCAAAATGACAAACGAACTAAACCTGACAGCTGAGCAACAAAGACAGGTTAATAAGTATCGACTCTTTGATATTTATTCTAACTCCCTGTATCACTTCGCTAAGTATTGCTTAGGGTATGAGGATGTAAACTGGAACACTCATGGACCCATTATTGAGGCCTTAGAGGGGAAAAGTAAGCGTAAGCTGATTGTATGCCCTAGGGGGGCGTTTAAAAGCTCTCTGTGTGTCATCTCGTACTGCCTATGGCTTATTGTAAAAGACCCTGATGTCAGAATCCTGATTGACTCAGAGCTCTTTACCAACTCAAAGAACTTTATCCGTGAAATGCAGGCTCATCTAGAATCACCCCGCTTTATCGCCATCTTCGGAGATATGAAATCAAAATGGGACTGGACCCAATCTCACTTCACCGTGAAACCTCGTGTTAAAGCACATAAAAACTCTACAGTAACGGCCGGTGGAGTCGGAACGGTGAAAACAGGAGCACACTTTACGCATATCATCGCTGATGACTTAAATAGTCATATGAACTCTGCTACAGAAGATGGGCGTCAAAAAGTAATTCAACATTATCGATATTACACTTCACTTTTAGAGCCAGATGGGACAATTGTGGTAGTAGGGACTCGTTATGCGGCTAATGACGTTATAGGATACATATTAGAAAACGAGGTGGGAGTTGACCCAACAGGAAAAAAAGATTTGCGGGAAGATTCAGGGCTTCTACAAAAATCAACAAGCACTACTGAACTGGGCTAGCTTCCTTGTCGAAGCAGATGAAGCAGCCTTTGCACTCACCCTACTAGAAAAAGGCGTACCCGGTTACTTTAGAGATAATCCCACTAAAGAAATGGTCAACCTTCGTCGAACCATTAGACGACAACTCATGACGACGGCCGATTACATTAAAAATGACGCGGATGATCCTTGTGATGATGAAAGAGCAAAACTATCTGTAGAGCAACTCCATCGGGCTGGTGTCGTAGAGGACATCATTAAGGATTACAATGAAAGAGACATCAAACCTCATGTTGTGGATCTTGGCCCTGGTGATTATTGGCTCCCTTTGGGACTTAAGCAAAGAAATGCTGTATTCACTTACCGTCCGGTATCAGTGCAACCAACAGCAAAATTACTAGCAAAAGACCGATTAAAAGACATTCTCATCGATCATGATCCTTTTAAAGCCCCTATCATCTTTCTTGCTATGGAAATCATTGAGCATCTTTGGAACCCACATGAAATCGCGCAAACCGCAGACAAAATCGAAAACACCCCTCATCACATTGTCATAACCACGCCGCTTTATACGTTTGGCGAAGGAAACGACACATGGACTAAACCTAATGATTTCGGTAAACTTGGACACATTCGTACGTTTACCCCTATTGAATTTCAAGAAGAGGTCACACGAATGTTTTTTGGTTACAATTGGAAAATGCACATACAACAGTGCATGGTTATGGAAGGAACCTTAAAAGATGAGTTCAAATAGAGTTGGACTAGCTGAGGGAATGTCAGCTTTTCAAATGGATGTAGGCCTTAGTTCTATCGTTGAAATCCCAGCAATTGCAGGACAAGTAGGTCTTGCGATTAGACGTGTTGCGGGAGGAACAATGGAAATTGGAGGTCAATCTCTTACATGGGGTCAGGGCCAAGTGGTTTCAATTACTGAGGTATCCACCGGAAACATCATTCCAGTAACAGGACCCATTTATGTAGCAGCATCAGGCGCTACATTGACAATTTCTGGGTTCAAATTGTTTTCAGAGGGTAATCCAGGAAACGTAGGTTAATGAGTGATCGAAAAGATGTCCATGGCTTAGAGGGATTCCGATTCGCTGTTGGACTATCGTCAGTCATTGAGCTTGAAGTTGAGCCCGGTCAAATTGTTACTGCCTTTAAGTATTTCAACGGGGGGACTTTGGAGCTAGTCAGCGGTCAAACGGCAGCGCCGTGGGGCCTGGGTTACGTGTTTGGAGTTGGCGAGGCAATCGAAATAGATAGCTCCACGAATACATATTTTGCTGCAACCGGCTCCACCGTAACCGTCATGGCTTTACGTGGTCGATCCGCAGGATTTGAAAATGTCTAGAATAAGAATAACGACACCACAAAGTGTAAACGTTAATAGCTTTAGCATTATTCAACCTGATTTTGGCACATCACCCTCTGCTGATAGCCCTACTGACACTCTAACCCTTACTAGTTCAGACTCATCAATCACCATTACAGGTGATTCAACCACAGACACAATTGACTTTACAGGAGCTGGAGGAGGAGGCGTGAGCACTCAATATGATGAAGGCGATGGCCCAATAGTAACGGCCACAGGTAATTTCTTAGTTTATAAAAATACATCAAACGTCATGGTCGGTGTGACAGACACCACTGGACTTCCTATCGACATCATCAGCTCGATTGATTTAGACGTCGTTCAATCCACTCATGATAATTTAAACTTAAACGCAAACATTCAAGTTGCAGATACAGACGTTTCTAATGGTAATCCTGTTCCAATAAGTGATGCAGGTGGATCTGTTACAATCGATTCAACACAACTTCCATCGTCTTTAGGACAAAAGACAATGGCAAATAGTTTTCCTATTGTAATCGCTTCTGATCAAACGGCCGTACCGATTTCAGATGATGGTGGATCTATAACGGTTGACGGAACAGTAGCTGCGACTCAATCTGGAACTTGGAATATTAATAACATTTCAGGAACCGTAAGCTTACCGACAGGTGCAGCAACTGAGAGCACACTTTCAAGTGTAAATACAAACACATCTACTATTGCAGGAGCAGTCTCTGGATCTGAAATGCAAGTGGATATCGTTGCCCCACTTCCTACTGGATCAAACACCATTGGTGCAGTCACTCAAGCATCGGCACCATGGGACATCCAAGGGGAACTCGCTGCAGGTGCTGCGGTCACTGGAACTAATCCAGTTTTAATGGGAGGAGAAGATCCAAGCGGTAACTTAACAAGACTTCAAACCGCTCCAGATGGTGATTTAATTACTCATGTTCACACTGACTCATTTGCTTTCGTTGACGGAGTTCCAAACACGGAAAGAATTCCAGTTAACGAAACGGACTTCGGGTTTTATACAACACCTGTATTTCCGTTTTTTTATAATGGATCAACATGGGATCGATTGCGAGGAAGTGCTACTGACGGAATGTTAGTGAATCTGGGCTCAAATAACGATGTAACGGTTACTGGAACAGTTACAGCAAATCAAGGGGGATCTCCCTGGCAGATTGAAGGTGAGCTTACTGCGGGCTCTTCGTCGAGTGGAACAAATCCTGTATTAATAGCAGGATCAAATGTGTTTGGTAACGTTACCGTTCCAACAATGATTACTGCTGGTGTTTTCGAAGTGTTTGGTGTTGTTATAGCTGACACATCTGGAAACGTACCTTTAGTAAGCAACTCAGGACTTCAAATTGAAGGAACTGAATCTCATGATGCTGTAGATGCAGGTAAGCCGTTAAAAATTGGTGGAAGAGTTGAAACAGACACAGATGGTTTTACTGCTGTAGCCGATGGAGATCGAACCGACGCATGGTTTAGTAATGTAGGAAGACAACACGTTGAATCAGCACCACATTACGAAGC